>Ga0222662_1000465_pt1 | contig 32605 bp, 82 predicted proteins | sample AntAcemetagen600_FD_179821 | JGI IMG/M metagenome (GOLD analysis project Ga0222662, IMG submission 179821) | Saline water microbial communities from Ace Lake, Antarctica - #600 | ecosystem: Environmental > Aquatic > Non-marine Saline and Alkaline > Saline | place: Antarctica: Ace Lake... | reverse complement strand
TCATTTAGTTCATATTATGAAACAGATGCAAAGTGGTGGTTATTTGGATTATTGCTGATAACATCAATTGGTTTCTTTATGGGTAAAGATGAATGGAAGATATCAGGAGCATTGCTGATAGGTATTGCGATATTTGATGTATCATATCCTATGTTACACAATGTAATAGCAGGTACATTTTTCCTATACACAGGAGTAATAATGGCATTAGATAAGAGATTTTATCTATTAGCCGTACCAATATTCTTATCTGGATTATCAATCCCATTTCAAGGGTTATACATATTTGAATTCATATCATTATGGTGTGTTGCATCGTTCAACGGACTATATATGTTGCGATTTTTAAGAGTTTTAAATATAAAGTGAAAATAATTAGGAAAATTCAATATATTTTCGTATCTTAATATTTAATTAATATATATATAAACATAAAACAAAAACAAAATGACAAACAAGTATTTTGAAGTTACAACAGAAATCGTAATTTCCATCCAAAAAAATGGAAAACCAAAAACAGCTAAAGAGGTATACTTAGTAGATGCGATGACAGTTACCGAGGCTGAAGCGAGAGTAGTAAACGATTTCGTTAAATCAAGTGCTAATATGGATTACAAAGTCGTATCAGCCAAAGAAAGTAGAGTACTACGAGTAATAACGTAGTAGAGTAATTATGAGTGTTGAACATGACACAATATTAAAAGAAGTAAAAACAAAGGTTGCCAAACGATTGCCTCCGGGTGATCGATGGTGTCCATTTGATAACACTACATTGACCTTAGATAGTTTAACAGACTGTTTAGAATATCTTTACCAAAAATCAGGAAACACACAATTTTTCATGGACGCCCGAGAGGGAATGGTTTATGTCATACATACAGAAGAACAAAAAATAGAAGTTAAACCTGAAAAACGCTGGTCACTTTATGGTGAGCAGTAAATTAAACCCCCCCTGAAATGGCAAAGATTAAACGATACATCGTACAATTACTTATTGCAACCTTATTATTATTAAATGTTAGTATTCATGTTACTAACTCACACACTAAATACGATGATTTGGATGAACCACATCTTTTTATTTGAATATCATATATTTATAGGTAATCAAAACTAACGAACGAATGAGCATAAAAAAAATAGTAACTGATTCAGTATTAATTGACACGGTTAATTCAACAAAGTCCGATTTACAATCAATCAAAGAATCAATTATACGTCAAATGATAATCGAGGGAGTTGATGATCCGGGTATATTAAAATGTGTATTTATGGCAGGTGGAGCTGGAAGTGGAAAGGGATTTATATCTTCTGAATTATTTGGTATAGATATAACCATTAAATCAACAATGGCGGCATCGGGTCTTAAAGTAGTAGGTTCAGATGGAGCATTCGAAGCATTATTAAAGAAAAACGGAATAGACCCAAAGGATTTAGCTAAAATTGAAAAGGAAACTCCTGATTTATGGGATAAAATCTCAAATAATTCTGATAGTATACGAAATCAAGCTAAAGCTATAAGTACTAATCAAAAATCGTTTTATGAAGCTGGTAGAATTGGGGTGATAATAGATGGAACGGGTCACAATCTTGGTAAGATTTCAAAAATGAAAAAACATGCAGAGGAACTTGGATATGATACATCGATGGTATTTGTAAATACGAGTTTAGAGATTGCACTATTAAACAATCAAGCACGTTCACGTACACTTGCAGATGATATAGTTAAGAAAACTTGGTATGCAGTTCAAAACAACTTAGGTAAATTTCAATCAATGTTTGGTGGTAATTTCAGTATAGTTGATAATACAGATAAGAAACCATTCGAACACGCTTTTAAGAATAAACAAAAAGGTGGATATGATAAGGTGCTTAAACCAGTTGAGCAGAGAATCCATAAATTAGTATCAAAGTTTGTACAAGATGAGGTTAGAAATCCAATTGGTAAGCAATGGATTTTAACGGCACGAGCTTTAAAAAACAAAAATCTTATCAAATAAAAATTGTTAATAACTTTATACTCTATTTAGTATGAAAATTAAATTTTCTTATATTTATATATGTAGGAAAAGATGATAGATTTTCTGTAAAAATATTTATACTAAACCGATTTTAATGTGGACTCTCATTCCCATTCTTTTCGGTTTTTTTACTTATTATGAAACATTACGTATATAGATTAGATGACCCAATAACAAAAGAATTTTATTTCGGCAGCAGAAGTTGTAAATGTGAAATTATAGATGATACTTATATGGGAAGTTACAAAACGTGGAAACCAGAAGATAAATCAAGATTGATAAAAACAATATTAAAAACTGATTTTGATACCGTCGAATCTATGATAGAATATGAGGCAAAATCAATAACAGAGTATATTGCTAATTCACTAAATAGGAACTATCATATACCAACTCGTGGATTTCATACATATGGACTTCAACCTCGCTTGAACAAGGTACATACAAAATTATCACGTAAAAAAATGAGCATAGCCCGGACTGGAGTTAAAATGTCAAACGAAATTAAACAAAAGATTAGTAAAGCCCAAAAAGGTAAAATTAAATCAGATGAAACTTGTAGAAGATTGAGTGTTAGCCATAAAGGAAAGCAATTTAGTGAAGAACATAAAAGAAATATTGCTAAATCGAAGTATAAAAAAATAATACAATATACAAATACCGGTGAATTTATTAAAGAATGGAATAGCCCAATTACCGCAGCAACTATATTAAAACTTGATAGAACGGCTATTGCTAGATGTTGTAGGGGAATTTCAAAAACATCATATGGGTATATTTGGAAATATAAAAAAAACTAAATTAATTTCATAAATATTCTTTATTTTTTTTACGAAAATAATAATTTTCCATATATAATAGTATATTATTTACATAAACATACCAATTATATGGAAAATTTAACACAAACAATAGGATCTCTTACATCACTTTTGGAAGATGCAATTGAAGAACAAGAATGGGATTTAGTAAATACCGTTGCAGAACGTCTATCAACTTTATACGATGAAATGGACAGAAGCGACTATTTATAGATAAAATATGAGTTATTAGACTTAATGTTTTTCTAAAATTCTTATATTTATATATGTAGAGTGGAAGCTACGTATTTAAGAAATTTTATTAAAACCTATATGTGAGTAAGGATCTTCCACCCTGAAAATGTATAGGTTTTACTTTTTATGGTATTTGTATATAAACACATACGAGAATGGAAACAACGTCAAAGTGGTGTGGGCAATCCATTTTATGGTAAAACTCATTCAGATGAAACTCGTAAAAAACTAAGAGATATTAACTTGGGAAATGTAATGTCTGATGAAACTAAGCAAAAAATGAGTGAATCACATACGGGAAAGAAGCACCCAATAACTACATGTCCATATTGTAAAAAAACAGGTGGAATCCGTGCTATGACGCGATACCACTTCGATAATTGTAAATCAAAAAAATAAGTTATGGCAATACATCCATTTTCAATATTAGATACAAGAACTAAACAATGGCAATCACTAAAAAAGAGGTGGTTGTCTCAACACAACATACAAAGTGAATTAGGTAGGGAAGATACCATATCAAACTCCGGGTTTTGGGAAACTAAAAATTCGGTTTCTGTATTTGATCCTGTACTTTGCCAAGTTATGTATGAATGGTTCGTTCCACCACATGGTGCAATCTTAGACCCATTTGCTGGGGGAAGTGTTCGAGGTATAGTTGCAACGGAGTTGGGATTTGATTATACTGGTATTGATTTATCACAAAAACAGATTGAGGCAAATAGATTTCAATCGGACGTACCAAAATGGATAGTAGGTGATGCAACTGATAAACTTCTTGAAGAAGAAGATGATTCATATGATTTTATATTTACGTGCCCACCATATCATGATCTGGAAGTATATTCAGATGATTGTAGAGATTTATCAAATATGGAATACAAAGATTTCATTCAGAAATTGAGTAGTGTAATAGGATTGGCATCGCAAAAATTAAAGAACAATCGTTTTTGTAGTATTGTGGTATCTGAAATCAGAGATTTAACAACAACACATAATTATAAAATCGGTAAATATAAGGGATTTGTATCGGATGTAGTAAAATTATTTGAACAACACGGGTTGCATTTCTACAATGATATGATTTTATTCAATTCACAACACCAAGCATCCCGAACTGCTGGTACATATTTCAAAAGAAATCGTAAGATAGCATCGGTACATCAAAACGTTTTGGTATTTGTCAAAGGAAATCCAGACTTAGCCACAGAGGACATAACGAACCCATCAACTTATATATGTACGATATATGGAAAGCAATATAAATCACTAAGAATCGCTGCAATTACCTTAGACCCTAATGTATTGGTTGCTAGTGAAGTAGAACGAAGATGTAAAAGTACCAAATCAAAATACAAGGAATGGCAAATAATTGGAAACGTGACACGACCGAGTATACAAAATGAAGTGGATGGTGTACCATTTGAATCAGTACAACAAATTGTAAATTTAATTGGTGGTGATTTTAGTAAATCAATGGCAAATACTCGTATACATTCAAATAGTTCAAATTACAGACATTGGAAATCGGTAAACCCAAGTGATTATAATATTTCTTATGAAGAAATGGATCAGTTACAAATCGATAGTACAATACGATTGATACTCCCAGTTATAATTTGTAATACAATTGATTTTTATTCGTTACAAGAAGCAGCTGATTATTTTAATGTATCAGCAGAACGAATACGACAAAAATTGAAAAGTGAAAGCTTCCCAGAATTCAAATATTTATACTAAAACTATTATTTTTTGATATTTATACATGTAGATAGTTCAGAGATATTTACGAAAACGAAACAACCACATACAAACCCTTTAGGCTAGTAGGACTCTGAATCCGAAAGTCTATGGGTTTTTTTATTTTATGAATTATTCGAAAATATATAACGAAATAGTAAAACGGGGTAACGCTCGTAAATTAAAAGGTTATAAAGAAATACATCATATACTACCAAAATGTATAGGTGGTAATAATGACAAGGAAAATATAGTAGAATTAACAGCAAAGGAACACTTCATCTGCCATAAATTATTAACTGAAATTTATCCAAACGAAACTGGGTTACACTACGCATCTTGGGCTATGGCTACTATGAAAAATACACATGGTCGAAAATACAAAGTTAGTGCTGGTGAATATCAGAGATTAAAAGAAAATCTTGTTGTAAGTAAAGAAACACGCAATAAAATTAGTAAAGCTGGTATTGGACATGTTGTTACGATAGAAACTAAGATGAAGTTACATCATGCTAATATTGGTAAAACATTAAGTGAGAATCACAAACAAAAAATTCGTAGTTCCACTTTAGGTAGATTAATCAAAGATGAAATACGTATAAAAATGAGTAAATCATCAATAGGAAATTTACATACTAAGGAAACAAAAGAAAAAATAAGTCTTACATTAATTGGTACAAAGCAAAAAATAATAAAGTGCCCACATTGTAATAAACAAGGTGGGAATATTATGAAACGATATCATTTTGATAATTGTAAAACAAAACTTTAACAAAACTTTAACATAATCCCGTTGGTAAATCCAATGGGATTTCGTATATTTACTATGTAGTAAAGAGAGAGAGAGTTAACCTTTAAAAATAAAATATGTTCAATAAAGTACAAAAATCAAAAGTTAGAGCAATATTAAAATCACACTTCGGTCATTCGAATTTGGGTAAAATAAGAACTTACCTAAAATCAAAATCAGTTTATGAATATGGGTGTAACTATTACAAAGAATATGTAGGAAATGGGATATCAGTATCATATACTTCGAATCCAAATTGCTACGCATCTTATTTAATAGATATAAATGGTGTTGGTATGATATCATCAAACGCACTTACTTCTAAGGATGTTACCAAAGCTGGTAAACTTAGAGGGTGTAAATCACATTATTTATTTTAACAAAAACAATTAACATTATGGTTACAAAAGAAAAAATACTTAAAGTACTAGAAAAATACACAGATGTTCTATGTGAATCAGGACACTATTTTGATTGTATTATTGAAGAAGATTACGAAAAAATCGCAGAGGAAATATTACAAGAAGAAGTTCTCACATGGTTTCGTGATAATAAAATTTAACAAAATTTTAACATTTAGAAGTTGTTAAATCCATATGAATTCCGTATATTTACTATGTAGTAAAGAGAGATAGTTAACCTTAAAAATAAAAAATATGAACTCAATAATTCAAAAATCTTCACAAAAACCATCACGTTCATCGTATTGGTTTGGTGGTACTGAATCGCCGATTTTAACACAATTTATGAATGAATCACAATTAGATTCTCATAAAATGTTCAAGTTAACATCTGGAAAAAAAGCGATAGCTAACTTCGTTCAAATCGTTACAAATCAAAGTATTCCTGTTACATTCAATACCAAAGGTGAATCATATACTGATGGTAAACGAGTTGTTATTGGTTCTAATATAATTGAACCAAAGGATTTTGATGTGGCAGTTGGATTAGCACTTCACGAAGGTTCTCACATCAAACTTTCAGATTTTTCATTACTAAGAAGAATCTCAGATTTAATACCAACAATGGTAACTGACGCTTCCATTAAAATGGGGATTTTGAAACCAGTATCAATTATCAAAGATTTATGGAACTGGGTTGAAGATAGACGAATTGATAGTTTTATTTACGATCAAGCTCCGGGTTATCGAGGTTATTACCAAGCAATGTACGGCAAATACTTCAATTCCCCAGCTATTGACAAAGGATTATTATCAGATGAATATAGAACTGAAACTATTGATAGTTATTTCTTTAGAATTATCAATTTACACAACACAAATTCACAACTTGATGCTTTGAATGGACTTCAAGCAATTTACAATTTAGTTGATTTCAAAACCATTTCAAGATTAAAATCTTCACAAGATTCATTTGATATTGCTCTTGGGATTTTCAAAATTATGTTAAAATCTTTAATAGTTGAACAACAACAAAAAGAAGATGAAGCAAAGGAAAACGGCGATGGTGAAACTGGAGATGGTTCTGGTGGTGGTAATGGTGATGGCAGTGAAAATACTTTAACGGACGAACAATTTGATGAATTGTTAAAATCCGTTGAAGATATGGAAAAGGGCGAAAGTTCTGATGGTGATTCTAATGGTCAAAGTGTTGAAATGCCGGGTGACGGTACTGATGGTGATTCAGCTTCAAAAGAAGAACCTAAAAATCCTATCAAATTAACTAAAAAACAAAAAGAACTTCTTAAAAAGGCTATTGAAAAGCAAAAAGAGTTCATGGAAGGTAAAACTGATGATAGTAAGGATCAAATTTCAAAAAAAGATTCTAGGAAACTAGATTCAATCGGCGAAACAGGTTCAGAACTTAAATCGGTTGGTAGTTCAGTTGAACAAAGATACGGAAATGGAACTCACAAACCAATTCAAGTGGTTACTGTTAAGAGATTAACACAAAACTTATTAGAATCAGGTGATTTTCCATTAGTAGGATATAGTGTTTCAAAAGATTATCAAGCAGAAGTTGATAAAGGAATTCAACTTGGTTTTATGTTGGGTAAAAAACTTCAAATTAGAAGTGAAAGTAGAACAACAGTTTTCAACAGACAAAAAGTTGGTAAAATTGATAAAAGAATGATAGCATCATTAGGATATGGAAATGAAAGTGTATTTCAATTCAATGATATTGATTCATTCAAAAAAGCTAACATTCACATTTCAATTGATGCAAGTGGTTCAATGGATGGTAAAAAATGGAGAGAAACTATGATAAACACGGTGGCTATGTGTAAAGCAGTTGATATGATTGCAGGATTGGAAATCCAAGTTACATATAGAACGACTATCGGCGGTAGAAATTCTTCAAATCCAATGTTACCATATGTTGTTATGGCATATGACTCGAGAGTTGATAAACTTACAAAAGTTAAATCAATGTTCCCATCATTTGAAGCAAATGGCGTAACGCCTGAGGGTTTATGTTTTGAAGCAATTCTTAAAGAATTTATCCCAGCAGATACAACAATTGATTCATACTTCATTAATATTTCAGATGGGGCACCTTGGTTTAGTAATAGTGATATGGAATACGAAGGAACTGCTGCACATAACCACACAAAAGCAATGGTTAAAAAAATTCAAGGAATGGGAATCAAAGTATTATCTTACTTTGTATCGGACTACAGTTCGAACCTTTCAAGTGGATTTAAGAAAATGTACGGAGCTAGTGCGAAAAGTATTGACGTAACTTCTGTTAGTGAAATCGCAAAAACTATGAATAAGCTTTTCTTAACAAAATAGATTCTATTTTTAAACCAAAAATTATGATTACAAAACAACAAGCTAAAACGGCTCTAACTATAATGAAGGGGAAATTGTTAACAATACATCAAGCTAAAAGAGCTATGGATATAAGCAGAGGGTTTCAAAATATTTTAACAAAACTTTAACATATTAAAGTTGTAAAAACCAATTAGATTTCGTATATTTACTATGTAATAAAGAGAGAGAGTATTAACCTTAAACGATTAAAAATTATGTTACAAATAGGATTTTCAAAAAAATATTTCACATTATGGGATGTAGTTAACGAAACTCAGTATTCGGGTGATACAGGTCAATATGGTTACAATGTAACTCGTTTTACTTACATGCAGAACCTTTCATTGGATGAAACTAAAGCTAAGGAAAAAGCTAAGGGATTTGGTGTTAAGGATTTATCAGTAAATGAGGATTTATATGGTAGAAGTGGTAAGAGCTGGGAGAAAAGAGAACGTATCGTTAAAACATACGAACCGTTCCAATTCAGATTTGGGAAATATGAAGATTGTGATATCAGAGAAAATGATGATGTTGATTACTTGAAATGGTATTTCGGTGAAACTGAAAATATGATAGTAGCAGAAAGAATGTGTGAATTGGATGATTACTACACAATTTTAGATGGTGAGTTACTTACTCAAACACAATTAGATGGTGTTGTAAAAAGAAAATCAATCGAAAGAAAGTTGAAAAAGACTGGTGTGATTGAGTTATTTGTTGAAAGAAACATTGATGGGTGCGGTCATTTACACGTTGATGGTATCACTTATATGTTTGAAGATATAGTAGAACGTTGGTATAATGATTACCAATATTTTTTACCAACATTAAAGGGTAAAGCAAAACGAATTAAAAATAAAACCATAGAGGTTTCAGTTGAAGTAGGAAAGTTTCAAGACTGGGACTGGGACGTGTGGATGATAAAAGATTTCAAAATAATTAAAAAATAAGTAGTATTTTATTAGGTTATTCCAAATAAATTACGTATATTTACATAGTAAAAGAGAGATAATTAACCTTAAACCTTAAAAAATTATGAGTTCAGTAGATTACAAAATCGGATTAATACCAAATGATGTTTACAAAGTAGAACAATTTGGAAACGCATTAAAATTAGTAACACCAAACGGTGAAAATCTTGGTGCAAATGGAGTGACAAGGGGATGTAGAAAAGGCGCATTTACCAAAGGTAATGCACTTCAAGGATATATTCAAAAGAATGGTAAAAAAATGTTTAGACAAGTTCCAATGAATGTGTTTAACTCATTAGTAATTCCATTAGCAACTGAAACTGGTAAAGAACAAACAGAAGTTGCTGGTGATCACCAATCTGTTAAAGATTTCATTCACAAAGGTTCGGTTTCATTGAAACCAAGAGAATTGATTATGGATGAATTAAAATGGAAATATTTAATCCGTTCAGCAGTAAGAGCTAAAAATATTATGATGACTGGACCGAGTGGTTGTGGTAAAACAATGGCGGCTAAGGCTTTAGTAAAAGCACTTAACAGACCTGATTTTTACTTTAACCTTGGTGCAACACAAGACCCGAGAGCAACCTTAATTGGTAATACTCAATTTTCCAAAGAGTCTGGAACTTACTTTTCAGAATCAGCATTTGTTACAGCAATCAAAACCCCAAACGCAGTGATACTTTTGGATGAACTTTCAAGAGCTCACCCTGATGCTTGGAACATTTTAATGACAGTTTTGGATAGTGGGCAAAGATATTTAAGATTGGATGAAGCAAACGGTTCACCAATCGTAAACGTTGCAGAGGGTGTTACGTTTATAGCAACAGCAAACATTGGTTCTGAATATACTTCGACAAGAGTAATTGACAGAGCAATTTTAGATAGATTTGTAAACATTGAAATGAGAGTATTAACAGATTTAGAAGAATTTGATTTACTTAAATTTATGTTTCCTGATGTTGATGATTACGATTTGAAAGCAGTAGCTGAGGTAACACACCACACAAGAGTAGCATCTTCAACCGAAGATGGTAAATTAACTGATATGATTTCAACAAGAATAGCAGTAGAAACTGCTGGGTTACTTTACGATGGGTTTTCACTATTGGAATCTGCAGAGATTTCATTATTTCCTTTCTTCTCGCCTGATGGTGGAGCAGAATCTGAAAGAACTTATGTGAAACAACTGGTTCAAAAATATGATAGAACTGAGGCTGATAAACCTCTTATAGATACAGATGTTACAACAGATGCAATTGATGATGAAGTACCTATTTTTTAGGTTTTAATTACTGAGGTGGGAGTGTGTAAGGTCGCTCCCACTCTCTCTTTTAACCTTACAAAAAATGAATAAATACAAATGGTAGGATTACTATTTTTTCTGATATGGGAAATGCAAAAAACGAAATGACATTAGAACGAAAGGATGGTCTTTCCAAGTTAATGGAATGGTATTGGACAAGAGGCAATCCAAATAACCTAATCACAAAGGAAGATTACTCATTTATTTATGATATATGGAACAACGGGTTATCATTTTACGGTCCAGATGTACAAGATAGATTAAATAAAATTCGAGAAATTTATATAAATGATCTACAAAATGGAAACAACTAAATTACAAAAACGAGTAAAGAATGCCCGTGCGGCATTTTCGTATGCAATTAAAGCAGTAACGTTAACAAAAGAAGAAGTTGGTGAAGATGTATATGATAAACTTATGGCTGAGAAAGTACTTGAATATTTACATATAAATTCAGAGTAATGGTTAACCAATATACGTTTGCGGTAATACTACACAAAAGAAGTGATTTTAACAAATGGCGAACTGATGTAAATTTTACAAAAAGTGGTGGTAGTATTATAAACGGAAATTTGGTACAACGTAATATACGATATATACCAATAGTAAATGAGGATGCTTTACGAGGTTGGCATTTAGATGGTGTAATTGATACATGGTATGGACAACAAAATCCAAAACACAAAGATATAATGTTTATGATAGATGTGAATTTTATACACCAACAACAACAGAAATTTAAAATAAAATGATAGATAACAAAACATTAATATTAGCAGAGTTCGATGAACTAAAAGGACAGTTCGTAATACCGGATAGTTGGAAAGTGGAACGATTGGTTACAATAGCAGAAGATGATATGGATTACTATTGGATAACTTATGATGGTAGAAAATTAAAATGGCATACTTGTGTTGGTGGTGTTGTTCAGTTAAAAGGAAAGTTGGATGATACGGATTATGATGAATTTGAACGTTTAGCAGATTTAAATCACTATGACCGATTAATTGGTAAAACTGGTGTGGATTTTGAAGGAAAGCATTATACACTTGATGGATATAAACAGGAGCTCATGAAAGATTGGGGAAAGCAAGATAAATTATTAACAGATATAATATTTAAGAATGAATATACCGATTAAGAAACTTCACACCGATGCAGTAATACCTTTTTATGCAAACCCCGGTGATGCTGGTAAAGATATGACCGCAACCACAATGGTTATAGATAAATACGGCAACCGTTCGTATGGAACAGGCATTGCTATGGCTATCCCATTTGGATACGTGGGGTTATTGTTTCCCCGAAGTAGTGTAAGTAAATATACATTAAGTTTAGCCAATTGTGTTGGTGTTATAGATAGCGGTTTTCGTGGAGAAATTTCTTTCAAATTTAAACCAACAACAATATTCCAACCGGGTAGAAACCCTCAAACATTTGAAGCATATCCATTAGAACCTAAATATTGTTATGATATTGGGGATAGAATAGGTCAAATAATGATAATACCATATGAGCAATATGAGTTTATGGAAACCGATGATTTAGATGATACCGAACGTGGAGCTGGTGGTTATGGTTCAACTGGAAATTAATATGGAAAAGAAAAAGCAAATAGAGAAACTAATTTTACAAGATGGTAGAAGTTGTAGTAATTTCAGGGATAATAGATATCGCTGGGGTGAGATAGTTCAAATTTTAAAAGATGAACATATAACATTACAAGATACTGATATTTTAGAAGTTGGTTATACGGAGGGATATGACGATGGTGATAGTTCCCGTGATCCTTATTATGATTTTCGTATTATACGAGTTCGTGATGAAACTGAAAAGGAAATTGAAAGACGCGTGCAGGCTAAAATTGATGCGCACGTGTTTTCAACAAAACGTAGGTACGAACAATACTTAAAATTAAAAAAAGAATTCGGTGATGAACTTACTTGATTACACTTGGATACGTGTTAAGAAATTAGATAAGCTTGAAGCACTTGTAAAATCCTCACAAGCGAAATATGAAATGGAACGTATAAATAACAAATCATTGCAAAATACGATAACAACACAACTTCAAGATATTAGAACATTGCAAACATTATTGGATATTGAACAAAATAACACAAGAAACAGATAATATGATTACAGAAAACCTACCAGAATTTATAGCAAAAGAGTTAATAAATGCATACTTAAAATCAGGTATGACAATTGAACCAGCCAAACGATGTAGTTTAATTTGCACACATAACGAGTTTTTAGCTCGCATAAACACACTTGAAGCTGTAAGTGAACACTTAACAGATATACAATTCCAAACGGAATTTAAACGTATTGTTAATTGGTGTGAAGAATTAGAAGATGAAATAAATAAACTATGAAAACCCAAACAAAATACATTATAGGAATTGCATTACTTGTAGTAATCGGAATTGGAACTTTACTATATTATAGTAATAAAGCTGAAAATAGAACATTTAATAAGATTGAATTATCTACGGATAATATGGTTGTAAATAAAACTGAAATATCATATTTAGATACAGTCGCATCAGTTGGTTTAGATGAACTTGGATATAAAGGAATTTTAATTTTGGTAAGGCCAATGAGCAACAACCATAACACAGAAGAAAATTTAACATTAAAGGCATTTATTGTACAATATCCACATAACCAATATTTACTACAAATTGATAAAAGTTCCAAACACGATATTATAAACACAATAGCACATGAACTTATACATGTTCACCAATATCAAATGGGGTATTTAGATGTAACAAAAGATTATGTAATATGGAAAGGTGATACATTAAGAGATAACATACCAGAATATTTCGATAGACCTTGGGAAATTGAGGCAGTTGGATTGGGTAGGAAGTTGGAAACAAAAATTAAAGATAAATTATATAATTAAAAACTATGGGTACACGGGTATTTTTACAATTAATATTACAACGACAACTGGTATTTGGGATATCATATGCATATGAAACTTATTGTATAGGATTTTTCGTATTTAATATACACATTGATTGTTCAAAATTTGAAAAGGAATTTTTTAGATTTACCAATAATTGGAATAAATAAATTAAAAAACTATGAAAACAAAAGTTAAGGTCTATATTGCATCGCAGTATTCTGTCGGTGATAAAATTGAAAATGTAAATCGACAAATCACGATGGCTGATAAGTTAATGAATTTGGGATTTATTCCATTTGTACCATTATACTCACATTACCAACATACATTATATCCACGCTCGTATGATAGCTGGATGGAATTGGATTATACATGGATTGATTCGTGTGATTGTTTATTACGATTAACAGGAGAATCAAGCGGTGCTGATAAAGAAATTGAGTATGCACTAAGTATTGGTATACCTGCATTTTATAGTGTATTAGAACTTACAGAATATTACACAAAAACAGAAAAGTAATGAGTGATCTAAAACAGACATCTGCAACTTGGTACGAGGAATTTATGAAATCACATAAGACTCGTATTTTAGATCCTGATGGTTGGGATAGAACTAATTACAATTTTTCATTCCACGTAGAATTAGTTACAGAGGATGAATTTACTAAACGATTGATGTTCTCAACTTGTAGTTTTGTACTTGAAGATTGGCAAAACGATAACACACCCGGTAAACAAGAAATATAATGGAAGAATACATATCAACAATAAATCAAGCATTCAATTTAGGATTGTGGATACAATTAAACACCAAACTTGAAGTGAATTTACGAATGGCTGGTGGTTTGGATTTCGCAACATTAGATATATGGAATGGTAAAGAACGAATTGTTGAATTTGAGTTAGATTCATTCTCACAGAAATCAAAGGAACGTGTTGAGCTGGAACTAAAGAGGTTGATTGCACAACTATTAGAAATTAAGAACAACACACACTATACACTAGAATAATATTATGAAAACACTATTAAGTAGATTAACCGACGAATCAAAAAACTATGACAGTAAAGTTGAACACGCACTTGACCATTTGGAAATGGCTCAAGCAATAATGTTTGAAGAATTTGAAGGTAGGGATGTAAATGGTATTTACTCAGAATTTGAAACTTTACATAAACTAATTGAACATTATAATACCAACACAAATGAGTAAACACACAGAATACAAATTAGTATCAGCAGAAACACAAACTGATATAACAGAATTGGTGAATTATTTTATAGATAAAGGGTGGCAATGTCAAGGTAGTTTAGTATTACAATTCCCACCTATAAATGGTAAGGGATTCTTCCAAGCAATGGTACTACCAAAAATAAAACATAAATATAACCCATCAGGACCAAGATAATGAGCGAACTAATTGAAGCAAAGAAAAAACTATACGGATTGTTAATAAAATTAAAGAAACCAACCGAACGAGAAATAGATATAATGTATGATTTATCACGAGATACTGATATACAGAGAATTTTAAGAAACTCTATTGGAAACTAACGATAAAATACCCGAAATTGATATAACTTTAACATCATATACTGTCGGAGGTGAGACGTATCCATTAAAACTGAATATACGTAATATGTTCGGTACTAATTTAAAGGGCAAAGTTGAATTGTTATGGATATGGATACGTTCAAAGGAGTTACGAAGTAAGCATAAAACATTCAAAGAATATTTAGATACACCAGTTACTCACACATTTGAAATGGGCGAAATGGAATTAAAAGAATTAAACGAAGATGAAAACACATATGAATAAATTAGATAAAGATTATAAAGAATTATTAGGTAATATCATAGATACTGGTATTCGAAAATTAGATAGAACTGGAACTGGTACGATTTCAACATTCGGTAGGCAGATACGACATAATATGGCTGATGGATTTCCATTACTTACTACAAAGAAGATGTATTTCAGTTCAATAGTTACTGAATTACTTTGGTTTCTTAAAGGTGATACTCACTTATACTCAAATCATATTAAACAAGCTAAAGAACAAATAAGTAGACAATCATTTGATTTACCAACGATACAAATTCAAGATGGTATACATTGTTCACAAGGTACTGATGATATTAAGTTAATAGATTATAAATCACATGGAGTTATTAAAGCACCATTATCAAATTAAAAGATATGAGAAATGTAAAATGGAATTCGGTAAAAGATAAACTACCAAACCAATTAGAAGAACCACACAGACAATCTCTATGGCTACTAACTAAAAATTACGGAACGTTTTCTGGTATGTATCACAATGGTAAATTTATGAAAGATTATGCTTGTGAATTATTAGATGTAACACATTGGATTGAATTACCAGACGGCAACAGCCTAACAGAATAATATGATATTACAACCTAATATAAAAATGTTAAATGATAGGCAAACCCGATACTTGGAAAAAGTCCGCAATTTCAGTAAGGGGTATACTAATATTGGTAGTAATAGGTTTAGATTAAATAAGATATTGGCTAATGAATGGTATGGTGATAATGATAGGGATTTTATATTACGAATGATAGACTGGTATTTACGGGAGCAAAAAAAACTTATTAAAAATTAGGAATGTTCAAATATATTTCGTATATTACAAATAAAATTACAATACTATGATAATAGCACACACAAACACACCAGTATTTGAGTATAATGATAAACCATATGCGATAACAACCAGAAGGTTAAAACACAAACAGCCATTTGTGGAACTTGCTGAAATACTAAAAACAAAAGAAGAACAGGGATATACACATTGTGTGATTTATTCACTTGGTACTGCACCTATTGAGCAGTTAAATGATTATCTTGTAGATGGTTCGCCACCAATATTCGTTCGTTGGGAGTTTTTAAAAGTTGAAGAAACTGATGAAATAGTTCTTGGTAGAAATATGAAGAAAATCGAGAAACTACTTGTAAACGAAACAGAACAAGCTCAACGTATAATTGAGATATTGAACGAAGAAGATGAAAAAACTACATAAATTCTTAACAAACTTCTCACTTTACAGAGGATTATATAAATTTTATGCACATAAGTGTCCGAAATGCGAATCCACGTTATTTGAATTCAGAGGTGTACACGATACTTGTAGAAAATGTGATTTGATATGAAACCATACATCTTACAAGATAATCAATTGGAATTCTTGCAATATTCATTAAATAGCAATTTCCCTTGGATTGATTATCCAAACTGGGTTCGACAGACTGTAGTGAATACCTGTGTAGATGGTTGGTATGGTGGAGAATCACAAGCAAAATTACAATTCTTTAGGTCACAATGGATTTCATATAACAAAATACAGAAATGTTCAACACCCGAAGGTATACTTGAAGCATCAATACAACATGAAGTGGATAGAGAAATCTTGGAAAACATAACAACAACACTTATTAAATCATTAAATAAAAAATAGAATATGAAACACGAATGTAATTGTAACAAAAAGAAAGATAAGAAACAATTAAAAGCACGAAAGAAACTCAAAATACTAATGACTGAGGCTGTTCAGGAGAAATTCTTTTCAGCATTTGAACCAAAGTACAATACTAATTTTATAGTAACATTTCCAAAAGAATGCAACATTCCTTCATTTGTAATATGTGATGTAGATAGACCTACATATGATTTTGAGAAAATGGTATTTGGTGATATGGTATTTGGTATATATGACCCAGTCAATCCTTCAACATCAAGTGCACTTATATCTTACATTAGAGATAACAAGAAACAAAGTAATGAACTTCCACTTATGAAAATCAAATTAGAAATGCTGGGCCCCGTTGGTGATGTAGTAGAAAGGTGGATAATAAAGGGTAAATTCAAATCATTAGAATACTCACAATTGAGTTGGACTAATATAGATCCTGTTAAATTAATGGTAACAGTTTCAGTAGATAACGCTGATTTAGAATTTTAAGATATGAAATATATAAAGGATATCGTATTAACAGAAGAACAGAAAGACCGATACACCAACGAATTAGAATCTAATACTTGGGCAATCTATTTTGATAAACGTCAAGAGCTGGGTTGGATGGTTAAACAATTAATAAATAAAAGATAATGCACGCATACACAATGAGCGCTCAGGCGTTAACAGAACAGAACAACCAAGCTAAAGAAGTATTTGTTGAAACAATGCTCAAAAATGGAGTAATCAATGAAGATATGGCAGAAACCCTAAGTCAATATTCAATCGTAGTAGCTGAAAAGAGTTATTTCGGTAAACTATGGAATAAGGTATTTTTCAAAGGAGATTACGATGGTATGACTATCGTAATAGTAAAAGTAATGAAAACAACATAATGGAATATCGAATAGTTAGAAAAGCATACGTTGATGAATATGGTGTAGAAAAATCACATCATTTTCATGTTCAATATGAAAAAACTAAATTTTGGGGTTATTTCACATATTGGAAAACTGAATGCCATGATGAAGGTGATATGAGTGGTACGTATAGTGCATACACTACATTTAAAACAAAAGCAAAAGCAATAGAATTCGCCGAAAATATATTATGTAAAGGTAAACTTCGTGATGGTCACAGTTCAAATATAGTAGATTTCGGAACTTGTAAAGAATGAAAGATGTAACACCACATACACGAAACTTATTAGTAAGGATATTGAGTGATCTGGAGTGGCAACTAACCTTTGCAGATTATTCTACAATTGATGAATATATGAAAACTATTGAAACAGTTATAAAAGCTGGTAGATATACTCGTCAACAAATGGATGACTTAAATTATTTACGAGATTTGTATATCACACAACTAAAACAAACAAATTCGGTATATGTAAATGGTAAACTATTCAATACAGAAATTAAAAACCCGTGTGGTGAAATCGCAACAAAAAGTTATGTGTTCGCACCATACATACCATTACAAACAACACCACTAATTTTTACACCATAAATATATGTCATTTAAAACATTAAACGAATACTTAAACAAGTTATCCAAAGAGGATATGGAAATATTAAAATCAATACTTGAAAGCAGGAATGATGAACCCGAAACATTCGATAGTGTATTGATTAAAGGTATAAAGCACAACCAACGTATTATTGATGAACGTATAAAACGAAATATAAAATGATACAAATAGTGTCAACTCATATATATTTCTTCAATTGGATTTTAGATACACAACATATAAATCCATATAGAAAAACATTAATTAACAAAACTCTAACCGATGGTTCATATAGCCATAGGCACAGAGATGCACTAAATAGAATACGAAAGAAATATCATATTGAGTTTGAAAATTTGATAAAATTAAAGCAAAAGAAAAGAGTAACAAATTAATGTTACTCTTTTTTTGTGTCTAAATCTCGGTACGTGTAATAAACCTAATAGTAGTACAACGACTATAACTTAATAAGCTTAAAATTACGTTTCCAATATACACCAACCGAATCTAACATAGGCTTTCGTGTATTATCATAACCACCAACTTCCAATACCTCAGTAATGGCTATCACAACTAATGAACTATGCCAATACCTACTATCTCTAATTAATTGAAATGCATCATTCCCTTTTGAAAAATTGGCTATTTTATTACCAATCAAATCAAATAAATTACTATCCAATACTTTGGTTAAAAAGGATTTCTGTAAATCGGTTAAATTGTGTTCTGTCCTACTCATTTATTCCTTTTTATTGTTTAAAAACTCTTTATATTCAATTTCATAATCTGCTCTAATTACGTTCAAACGATCTTGTTGTTCTTTGGTATATGTTCCAAACAAATAAACTCGTTTAAGCGTAGCATCATATGGATGGTACAACTCATGTCTATATTTATTGTAAATCCAGTTTACGAAATTCCGTTGTTTATTTCCTAAAATCATTTTTATAATTTTATTTCTAATGAATTTTCAATTTGAGTTAATGTCTTGTAAATCGTTTCATCGATTTTATCTACGTTTCTTAAATAGAATTCACACGAATTTGTTTGGTTGAATACTCCACCAAACGGTTCATAAAAGAATAAATCTATAAGACCTTCTTCAATTAAAATATCTTTACTTAATAATACATTTTCCATAATTTCTCTCTCTTTATATTACATAGTAAATATACAAAAACCCCGTGGAATATCCAAAGGGTTTATGTTAAAGTTTTGTTAAAGTATTGACTTTTGGTTATTTACTTCCCTAACCAAATCATTAAATAATGGTACAAGTTTTTTATACGTATCTAATGAACCGGGCAATCCATCTTCAATTTTGGCAGTTGCAAATTCAAACGCAACATCTTCTCCAAGTTGTGTAAATACGGTTATTAACGGTTCAAGTTTTTCACTTATTTCTTCTATTAACATTCTCTCTAATAATTTGCTTTCTTGTGTCATATCTATCTCTTTTTGATTACATGTAAATATACAAATTTGGTATGGATAAAACAACTATAATATGTTAAAGTTTTGTTAAAGTTTTTCATATTTATATCTATGGAATATGAAACAGAAATAGTGAAATTAGATGATGGCAGAATTTGGATAAGATTAACCAAAACAGAAAAGTTCGGTAAACATACTAATGACAATTTTACTTCAACTAATAACAATAGCACAACATAGTTTAATAATAATACTACATACAAACTATAAGTTTATAAATCAAACTTAATCTAAACTACTCACATACTACCTACTCTCAAATCGAACCCCTCAGTGTCGTATAGAAATTTTTATTGATAGTATATATCTTATGCCATCATCCAGTAATTAAACCTTGACTATATCGCATATTCCAATATCAAATATCAAAAACTATAAATCGTCAGTAAACCCGAATTGGTGACAATATATAGTTTTTACCATAATCAACAATTACAAAAAAACAAAGCTCGGTACGTGTAATAAAAAGACAAACACTACACTTAATAATAATAAGACATATAAACGTAATACATATAACACATAAGAAGAATCAAAGAAAGTATAAATAAAAGAATATACATATAAACTACTAACATACTATCTATTGCGAGTTATAGTAATACAGCAAAGAATTACCACTAAATGGAATAATAGGTAATAATTGGAAATTTATCCTATAAGTTCCAGACCTAAATCCCAACTCATATTCTGCGAATACTCATTGGTTATAATCACTCAATAAAACCCCAACTCATATCTTTCAGATACTCATTGGTAAGGACCACACCTAATCACAGCCTTTTTGATACATATCCCATAGTACCCCACTTTATCCCATTTTTAGTATATCTTTTAACCCTAAAATGACCAATTTCTATTTTATTGTTATATAATAACTCAAAGCAAGGAAATGGGGGGCTAATGGGAGTGTACTACACGTTTTAAATAGAAAAGTGAACAAAATATATAGGTTAACCACATACTGGGTGTTACACGAAACGCCACGGATTTATCATTTTACAATTATATTTATATGAGTTTGATATCATTTTGATATCACAATGGTTTTATAATGAAATATGATATACACTCCATATAAGAAGTAGCAGATTTTAATGTACAAGCATTGGAGATTGCATATCGTATACGTTTGTAGACTATTTATTTTTTTTCATTTGCAATTCCCACACTCTCTGCGGTGATACTTTACTGACAAACTGTCATATTAGTGTAGTACACTCACAGTCAGTTCATTAGGTTTATTATTTTGCTAACTATTTAGTAGCTGCACTCCTATTATTTAATTAGGTGTGGTCATTTGAAGCGATTATTTAGGTAAAAGGAGTCAAAGCAGTGGTACTTAGGTAGTTACACCCGTATAGGTTTTATCTATTGTTCGGTTATTTTGTATTATAACGTTTAATATGTTCAACTGAGAGTATAGATTTTCTCTATAATAAGTAACTGCTTGATACTGAATGAGTTGTAGACCACAGCAGAAGCTATTTAACGCTTAACCGAATGTACTTGGATACGTATTTTGAATTATGCAAATTGGGTAATATAGTATCAATATTTATTTAACATAATAGGGTAGTTTCTAACATTTCTTGTATTTATATAAGGGTACATAAAAATAACTAATACAATATTACCAAATGGCAACGATTTACAGACACAGAAGGGCATCAGATAACAAAGTTTTTTACATTGGATATACTAAATTTAATTATGAAAACACTCAATCAAGCGGTAGACCTTGGAATAAGAAAAACCGAACAAAGGCTTGGAAACAGATAGCAAAGTATCATGGATGTGAAGTTGATATTTTAATTAGCGGTATCACTACAAAGAAAGCATTACAGGTTGAGGTTGGTCTTATAGAATATTATGGTAGGGTTGATTTGAAAACTGGAACACTTATAAACTTCACAAATGGCGGTGAGTGTAATACGGGTTGGGTAATGACTGAAGAACAAAAAGTAAAACAACAGGCAAGCTTGGAGAAATATCGGAACAATCTAACAGACGAACGAAAAAAGGAAATCTCGGACAATGCAATTCGTAGAGGTAAGGCGCGTGGTATAACAAAGGAACATAAGAAAGCTGTAATGAAAGCCCAAAAGGAAAAAGTATTTACACCTGAATATAGGAAGAAATTAAGTGAAGCTGCAAAGCAACGTCATAAGAATATGAGTACCAAAGATAAGGATGCATTAAATAAGAAACAGTCAGAAGTTATAAAGCTAAGAAGAAAGTGGAAACGAGATATGGGTATACCACACAACCTTGCAACTAAGTGTCCTTGGAAACCAAATTCAGAACATACCACAGAACCCAAGCATATTTGGTGGAGTAGTTTACAAATGCGATATTATAACTAACTAACAGTCAGATAGTTCCCCTGGGGAACACCCTAACAATCAACCACTTACGAGTGGTTTTTTTGTTTACAAATGTAACTCTTAAATGACTAAAAGTGAAGCTCGGTACGTGTAATAAAAAGACAAATAGTACAGGTAGTAGTATAAAAGCAAAAGCAGTAAAAGTAGCAAAAAAGAAGTAACCTATATTTCTCAGCGTGGACATTTACTTGGACAGAGTGACCAAGTTTGAATTTCAGTAAACTGCTCAGCGAACTCGCAGAGTGAGCGTTACTTCAAAAGTATTGAGATTCAAGGACCACCCTTGGGTTGTTTGTAACCAAGAAAAGTTGACAAGGCTGAGGACGGGTAGTATCGGTTTTTATATCGTGGTCATTTCCTGACTAGGATCAATTGATATACTATACTGGGGTTTATGGGTTCGAGCTGGGAGTACTGGGTGTAGCAGTTGTATATTATGAAGAGTCTTGTGTAATGTGTTTGGTAGTATTCGGTGCGAATATGTGTAGGAGAAACTACGCAGTAATTTTAACAAAACTTTAACATTTGGTAGTTGTAAATGTCATATTTAATTTGTATATTTACTATGTAATATAAAGAGAGATAGATATGAAAGTAGTAGAGATTTTAGAAATGTTAGAAGGTTGTGAAGTTCAATCAACAAGTCAAAAAGGAGTAGTTGGATTTTATAAAGGTAATGCTTATAAGAATGGTGATGAACTTGATTTAAATGATATGCAGTTAAAGAAGTTATGGAGAGAATATGTAAAAAACGAATTAGGATAAATATTAATAAAAATAGAGATATGAAATTAACAACTAAAAAAAAGGAAAAATTAATTGAAGATTATGATGTGATGATTTCTGATGCTACGGCTAAGCTTGGAGAGTTAATGGATTTACGTGAATGGTTACTAAAACAATAAATTATGAGCAACTTAACAATTAAACAATTCTTAGCGGATAGTCACGAAGTTATAAATGATAAAGATCAAATGGCAGATGTATATTGGAAGTATAGTAAATTATGTGATTTGATTTCAAATTTAGATAACAATGATTAAAAAAGATTTAACAGCATTAACTACCCATGGACTTGGTGTATTATACACATTTTGTTTAAAGAAGAACTGGATATTGTCGGGTGAGGTTTGTAGGAAGGTATTAGCGAAAGGTAGTTATAATACTTGCGAAAAGGAAGAGTTAAATTTAATACGGGAGAGTTATTTCCAAAAGATTATACGAAAATGAAATTAACAAAACAACAACGTAGGTATCTTACACATTTCGTTTCCACTATGGAACGTAGAACTGCGTGGTGTACTACAAATGAAGTTGGATTAGTCAACAAGATATTATCGAAGGGATTTTACTTGGAAGATGATAAGTCGAGATTAAACAATCTCATTAGATATTACATGGAGAGGGCTGAACCAAAATCAGTAACAAGTTTAAGGGATATGGTTTTTTAATAGAGCACAGGGCTGGAAAACACAAACATACAGGATTTGGTGATGAAGAAACAAACTAAAATTTTCATAGTTCCTAAACAGAGGGCTTTTTTAGAGTTCGCTCTTATGCACTTCAAATTAAATCAGAAACAAGTTGATACAGTTAAGAGTGTATTAATTCTTGATAGTTATTTATCAGGTGGAAATTACAGACCTATCTTAAATCGGATTCACGAAAGGTTCATTGGAAAATATATGGGGCGACTAAAATAAAACATTATAGATATGGCAAATGAAAAAGTATGATAAAATAGTATTAAGTTATCCTCAAATAGTATTCATAAAGAAGGTTTTAGATCTGAATAATGCAAAGACACTGAATACGGGGTACAATGGAAGAATGATTCGTATATTAACTGATGGTGCATATACTGATGACGATAGAACGGCATTAAATGTGATTGGTTGTAATTATAGAGATTATAAAGAAAATGGTAAAAGTCCATATATGTATAAGAAACAATATTCATATGATGAATTATGAGAGAGTCAAGAACAATAACGAAAAGTCAATATAGGTTTATCAACTGGTGTATGCTAAGGTCTGTAAATCTTGATTTAACTAAGAACGAAATAGATATAGGGAAAATTATATTTAGAAGGTATCTGAATGATGAGTCACTTACGTATCGGGATAATTCTGAATGGCAGGAAGTACTGAATAATTTACGTGATAAACATTTAGATGCGTATATACTATCAAAAAAATAAACGTAACGACACTAAAAATTTAACAAAACTTTAACAGTAGCCGTTTGGATAATCCAATCGGTTGTTGTATATTTACTATGTAATACAAAGGATATGATAACTTGGTTAACAGATAATCAAAAGAACTTTTTAAGGTGGTGTCGGTTCAATGGCAAGACTGAACCCATTATCACGAATACACAAATTGATAATACATTTAAGTATGGATTAAGTAGTAATGTATTACGGGGTGAATTTAATACATTACGAAGTAGGTATTTAGTTGAATATAAAAACAGAACAACAAAACGGTGAGAAATAATCGACATATATTAACCAAAGGTCAAATAGATTTTTTAAACTATTGTTTAGAAGTTAAAGTTACTACTGGAATTGAAGGGCATCAAATTACAGCTGCAATTAAAGGTGGATATTTAGAGGGTGGAGCTATGCAGATTACATTTAACAAGTTAAGGAATAAGTATTTAGATGTTTATGAAGTTGTAAATAGTATATTGTAAATGAAAACATTAACAGATAGTCAAAGACGAGGTATTATCATAATGATATTCAAGAAAGAGATATTCAGCGATATTTCATTTACTGATATGCAAACGGATATTTCATTTTTAAGAACGATAATTGACCGTGGTAAATACACATCTGATGAAGGAGCGGTATTAAACTATTATCGTTTAAAGTATAATGATGTAAAAGAACGAGAACGTAATGCGTAGAAGAAAATTAAAAAAACAACAAAAAAGGTTTTTAGAATTTATTTTAATAAACTGTAAGTTAGAGGCAATAGAAAGAATTCAAATTAGGAATGCATTATTAGAAGGCGATTATTCAATTGATGGGGATAGGAAAAGCACGTTTAACAGATATCGTAATGAATTTGAAGATGTTTATATATTTTGGTGTGCTAATGGTAGATGGGATATAAAGGATAAATTAACAATAAAGAAAAAATATGGATTATAAATTAAAATCAGGACAACGAAAGTGGTTAGAATTTTTCGTATCATGTGCAGAATGTAGATCGCAGTGGTGTGGTGTAGGTGAATTTAGCCTTGCCACTAACGTATTGGTATTTAATTCATATACAGATGAACAGAAAATAAATTTAAATTCAATGATTAGTTATTATATGAATCGGGTTGATGAATACCAAAAATCAGAACTAATGAGTACTTCATTAATACTTTTACCTCAACATCAAAAATAATGAATACCAAACTTACAAAGAACCACATAAAATTATTACGAAAAATCATTAATACTTTAAATTGGGACACGGTAGATTGGGATGCAGAAGATAAGATACGAAGTATTATAGATAGGGTAATTATTGCTGGGGAATATTCTGGAGAAGATAAGTCATGGTTAAATGATATCCGTTCAATGTATTTATTTCAAAAAGATAATAAACGATGGATAGAAGAAAGTAGACCAAGTAAATAGATATGAAAAAGTTATCAAGAGAACAACGAGTATTTTTATTAAAGTGTAAAAGTATTATAAAGGGAAGAAGAACCATAATAAACGGATTTAACTTACATCCAATACTATTAAGAATTTTAGAGAACGGTTATTATGATGAACGTGGTAAGAGTTGCCACGTAAACCACCGAGATACTGATATGACAAAGATAGATTCTATTATAGAATGGTTCAGAGCAAATAGAACAACATGGGAATACATACAATAACGAAAGCACAACTAAAATTTATCAGCTGGTGTTCACATAGAACAAAGTACTTACAGTTAACGGATGATGAACGATATATTGTACATCAGGTAATTATTAAATCAGAAGATAATCAAAAACTTGTGTATAGTGATAATTCAGGTTGGCAAGATTATTTAAACACAGTACGAACAAAACATTTGTCTAAATATTTAACTTTCCGAAATGATCATAAAACTTTAACAAAACTTTAACATTTCAAAGTTGTGGATTCACGATATATTTCGTATATTTACTATGTAATAAAGAGAGAGAGAGTATTAACCTTTAAATTGAAATTATGAGTATAACAAACGCAATTACATTATTGAATAGAATGACAACTCCTGAATTGGTGAGTTTTTTAGTTGAGGAAGTTGGATTAGAAAATCCTGATATGGAGTTAGCTAGAAAGATAGGTTCAATTTTATCAAATAGAAACATTTCTAAATGAAACAACCTTTAACAATGAATAGAATTAAACTAACTGATAAGCAATTAAAGTTTTTACAACAGATACAAATGACAGGATTTCTTCAATTATTACCAGAAAAAAGGTTATTGAACGTTGCATTTCAACCAGATGAAGTTAAATGTGTGAAATTTGGACAATATTGGAGTAGTAGTTACATAGAAGAACTACTAAGTTCGGTTTTATGTGAAAAGGTATACTCAAAATCTTCAAAAAACATACTAAATTCCATTGGAATCATATATAGAACTAACAAAGCAAGTTGGGCTTGTAAAATTTAACAAAACTTTAACATATTAAACTTGGAAAACCCAATATGATTTTGTATATTTACTACGTAGTAAAGCTGGTGATTGAGATAAAGCTCTAACCGATTTATTTACATTTAATTAAAACAATAAAAATAATGGAAGAATTAGCAAAATGGTGTGTGGAGTTTATCAGTAAAAATCCCCGAAAAGCAAAAGAAGTAAATGATTTATTTGTTCTGTGTCAAGATGAAATAGAGGCTGGTGAATCAATGGAAAATGAAATTGAACTGTGTAAAAACTCAATAAACGAATTATAAAACAAGAAATTATGGCAAGTATTAAAGTATTTATGACAAACGAGGATAAAGAAAAGGAAATTGTTGGAATTCCACGAGTTTCCAAACGATTAAGTAAGAAACTTACAAAAACTGATGGTACTATTATGTTTTTTATCAAAAAAGACCACGGTATCAAACAAGGGTTAATGGCTAAAATGAATTTTAGAACATTACACCCAATAGATGACTCATTTTGTGAGATAACAATTGAATTAGAACGATTTTAAAACCAAAAATTATGGCAAATAGAACATTAAACAAACCAGTAAGATATAACAATTGTAGAATTGAAGCAACGCCATTAGGAAAATATCCTGATATGGTTACAATCGTTAGAGCACCAAAGAAATTAAAAGTATTAGAGAACAAAAAATACTTAGATTTAGAAAAAGCTAAAGTTGCGATTGATAAAGTGAGAGCCGATTTCATGATTAGCAAAGGTGGAATTAAAGTGAACAAAACTTTAGTTGATTTAGGAATGGGAAATGAAATGAATTTTTAAAAAAAATAACAATATGGAAATAGATGCAGGATATCTTTTAAGAAAACTGGAAAAGGTTCAAATGAAATGGGATTTGGTTAATGAAATGCCAAATCCAAGTTTAGAAAAGATTTCAGAAAAAGCACAGTTATTTGGACAGGTAAAATTATTGGATGAAATAATGAACGATGTAATAGAAGTTGATTCAGAAAAATAAACTATGGCACAAAACATTCAAACGGTATTTCAATTAACCCAAGTTCAACGAGATTGGTTAGAAAAAACATTGGAGTTAAACCGAAATTCAGAACGTGGTTGGTGGTTTGATTTTATTGAAGAAAAATTTGTTATTAAAGTATTGGGTACGGATGCATATGATGAAGATGGTCAATATGAATTAAATAGATTAACAAAGTATTACAAAACACATCAACACAAACGAAACTAATGAAAGTAGAAACTAAATTTATACTTACTAATGCACAAGCAGATTTTTTAAAAATCGCAATTCCATACTGGGAACAATACGATGGTGCACATGAACTCAAACGTTCAATGAGAGTTGCGACCGCAGTACTTGGTTCATGTTCATACAATGAAAAGCAGAAAGTTTATTTAACAAATGTCCGTGAATGGTATATTAAAAATTTTGAACCGAACATTGAGGTTGGTGATATTGTTAGAATTAAAAAAAAGGATATGGATTCTCTGGGAGAGCAACATGTATTTACACAAGCTCTATATACAGTAGATGAAATTTCCAATAAGTTTGTCAGACAATTATCAGGCAACAAATGTACTTTAGCATTCACACGATTTACAATTATAAAAAAGAAAAAATGAAAAAATACAAATCAATTAAAATACCAGTTATTGTAGATGAACAAAACGAGGTAATATTGGATATCCAATACAAGTACACTCTTGTACGTGAACGTGATGGGTTAACAAAACAAAGTAATGAAATTGCTTGGTTAGAGTGGGATACTGAAACTAAACTTTTTAAAGAATCACATGATGAAATTGGATTAGATAGAAGTTTAATATTAGACCCCAATCAAATGATATACACTTGGATGACGACCGAAGTATTGGAAATTTTAGAAAACACGGAAACGTTAATTCGCTTTAAAACATTAAATTCAACGTATACTCTAATTATAGAGAGCAAATAATAAACAAAAGAAAAATGAAAAATTTAAAACCACGAAAATTTGTAGTAGGTGATATACACGGAATGTATCTCGCTTTTAAACAAGCGTTAGAGCGTTGTGGATTTAGATATGGTATTGATGAATTGATTACAATTGGTGATATTGTTGATGGTGGACCTGATTCATATTTAGTAATCGAAGAATTATTAAAAATCAAAAACAGAATTGATATTCGTGGTAATCACGATAGCTGGATGTTAGATTTTATAAATACAGGTATCCATTCAGAGCAATGGGCACAGGGGGCGTTGCAAACGGCTAAATCATACGCAGATGCAATTGGATTGGAATTAAAAGTTTCAAAGACTAGAGTTGATTATTTCAATCAAATACATTACACTTACGTATTGAATTTGAATTCAAATGATATAACAGAATCTCATAAGAATTTTTACAGAGGTCAGCACAGATATTACAAAGATGATAATAAAAACATTTTTGTTCACGGTGGGTTTCATAGAGATAATTTATTAAGCCAAACGCCTGAATATATAATGATGTGGGATAGAACGTTATGGAAACAGGCAATGTCCTCACGTTCAAGTCAAACTGAAATGAAATTCAAAGAAGATTTTAATTTGATATTCATAGGACACACAACTACATTAGCTTGGAAAACTGATAAACCTATCAAAGCAGGTCGAGTTTGGAACTTAGATACTGGTGGTGGTGGCGGTGGTAAAGTAACTATAATGAATATCGATACTGAAGAATATTGGCAAAGTGATTTAGTAGATGATTTATACGATAATATATACAGAACATAATGAAAGGATATAAGTTAGTTCGAAAATTAAAAGATGGTAGTTTATCTCCATTATTTATCAACCAAAAAAGTCGATTACCAATAGGAGAATGGATACAAGCAGAGAAGTGCTACAATCGAGAGAAAGATGGCTTCAAGTATAGACCATTTTGGCATTGTACAGCCAAACCAATCGCACCGCATTTATCTAAAAAGAATAGAGTATGGATTGAGATTGAAATGGAAGATTATGAATTATTCGAAAGACCTGAACATCTTGGTGGTACATGGTTTTTAGCTGATAGGATAAAAATAATAAAAGAAATATGAAAACGAAAGATGTATATGATTTAACGGGAGTTCAAATTGGATTTTTAACAATGTTGCAAAATAAAGGAGAAGATACCTTATGGGACATGGGATTCACACCATCAGAAATGGAATTAATTGATTCGGTTTTACTATATCAGTTTTATTTATCAATAGAAAAGGTATCACTTATGAAAATTCGTAATACTTATATTAAATTTAAGAAACAATGGAATATAAATTAGAAAAAACGCAGATTAAATTGTTAAAAACGGTTATTTCAGAGTCAAAAAAGGAAGATACACCTATAACGGAACATACAATTTCGTGGGTAAAACGTATTTTAGAGGCTGGTAAATACGGTGAAAGTGATAGTGGTTTATTAAATCTATTAAATGCTTGGGTAAAAGCCAACAAAAGTACGTAACATGGGTATCATAACTGCTATTTTTAAGAAAAGTACACCAAACGTGAAGTTAAATGGGGTAATTCCAATCAATTTTAGTTAATTCTTTAAGATTTATCTATTTATTATTGATACAAGTAGTTACATAAAATTATTAAGAGATTTTCAACAATAATGGGTATACAAACACGATCTACGCAAAATATAAATACTTCAATACTAAGTAATGATGATTTCATTATAACACCAAGTACCACTTTTGATTTATTAAAATTACAGGGTACTAAAATTTTTATACAAGAGGTTGGCGTGTGTAGTATAAAATCATTTAATATTATGATTGTTCCTAAAGTATGTGGTATTTGTCTTTTAGGTAAATGGGAATCCGCTACTGTATTGAGTAAAATCTTTTTAGAAATGCCCAACAATGAAACAAAATTTATTGATAGAGATTCAAGTAATATGAAATCAATACTAAAGAACCATCACCAAGCCACATTTTTAACTGCAAGCTAAACTTCACAACACATATTTTTTAAAAAATAAATGAGATTCCATTAGGATTTCTCATTTTTTTTTCGTATATTTACAATGTAATAAAAACAGAGATGGATATGAAATATTTAAATTTAACAACCAGATTCAGTTGATTCATTAAAATATTTCAATGGAGTAGTACCAGCAGATTTCAAAGTAATTGAATTAAACAAAGTTATATAATATGAAAACACAAGGACAAGCAACAAAAAAACCAATTCCAATTAACTGGCTCAAATGGGAAGGATCAATTTCAAAACTAAATGAATGGGCGCATAAATGCGAATATCCAAAACGATTTAATTTACAAGAACATTTTGATTGGAACGGTGAAATGGAATTAAAAGTAAAAACATTAGAGGGGAGTTCATATAAAGTTCCACTTGGATATATACTAATCCGTGGTATCAAAGGTGAATACTATCCTTGTGAACCAAAAATATTTAACGAATCATACGATACAATATGAAAATAAAAAACATTATATTTGATAAAGATAAATTATTCTTTGCAAGCGATACTCATTTTTTTCACAAAAATATTTTAAAATATTGCAATAGGCCATTTGCAAATGTTGCAGAAATGAACGAAGCTCTAATAACAAATTGGAATTCAGTCGTACCAAACGATGGAGTCGTATTTTTATTGGGTGATGTTTCCTTGGGTGGCAACAAAAAAGCATTGGATACATTACTACATAGACTGAACGGACAAATACATTTAGTAGTTGGTAATCACGAACGAGATGCGTTACAAAACGAAAACATTAAATCAAGATGGGCAACTATAAGTGATGTGGCTGAAATTTTTATTAAGGATGATGAAATCACATACGGCGAACAACATATAGTTATGTGTCATTACCCAATGATTTGCTGGAACGGGTCTCATAGAGGTTCTTGGCAATTATTTGGACACGTTCATGGTGGTTTGAGTAACAAGGGAGAAATTAGACACAGTCCTACACAATTGGATGTTGGAGTTGATTGTCATGATTACAGACCTATATCATACCAAAAACTTAAAGAGTTGATTACAGAACAAGCAATGAAAAAAATGTAATATGAAATGTTTTGCTTGTAATAAAAAAATAAAAAGAGAACACGAAATGATTCACATTGGATGTGATGGAGATTTCGTTTGTAATGAAAAATGTAAAGCTCGTTACGAAAAAGAAAAAGCTGAATTTTTTGGTAATACCCATGATGATGCATGGTATAAAAATTATATGAATGGATAGTACATATTTTAACGAAAAATACAAAGAGTATTTAGAAGAAGGTCATTATGGATTAGCAATAAGTAATCCTGATGTGGTTGTTTTTTTAGAGGATATGTTTGATAGGGTTTTAACAAAAGTTCCTGATTTCAAATATTCTCAAATCAAATTAAAATTTGGTAAGTGTAGGATTTACACAAATCTAAATTCACCAACATTGGAACACATTATGGAGATGCATATAAATAATTTAATAAATAAAAAATAAT
>Ga0222662_1000464_pt1 | contig 32640 bp, 26 predicted proteins | sample AntAcemetagen600_FD_179821 | JGI IMG/M metagenome (GOLD analysis project Ga0222662, IMG submission 179821) | Saline water microbial communities from Ace Lake, Antarctica - #600 | ecosystem: Environmental > Aquatic > Non-marine Saline and Alkaline > Saline | place: Antarctica: Ace Lake... | reverse complement strand
AGATCAGGCGCGCGCCCGAGCGCAGATCGTCGGTCAGATCGAGCAGGTCGTCGCTGCGGCCCACAAAGGAGGTGGGCTCTTCCTCGATGTTGTGGCTCGGACGGGCAGCCAGGGGCGCGGGGGCATCCACCGCGCGGTGGGCGGGCTGGGTCGTGCCGCGGGCGATGCGGTTCAGGGTGGAGTCGTCCAGGCTCTGCGTTGGTGCGTCGCTGCCTCGGCCCTCAGCGAGCTCCTCGAAGCGGTACCCCCCGCCGTACACCGTGAAGATGTGGGTGGGGCTGGAGGCGTCGTCCCCGATCTTGCCGCGGAGCCGGGTGAGCATCTTGTCCACCACGCGACTGCTGCCGCCGCTGGCGTAGCCCCACACCTCGAGCAGGAGCTCGTCGCGGCTCACCGTGCGCCCCGGGTTTCCCGCGAGGTAGGCCAAGAACTCTGCTTCCTTGGTGGTGAGGCGCTTGACGTCGTGGGCCGAGGTCACCGTCTGGTGCCCCAGGTCCACCACACACCCATCGAGCTCGAGCACCCGTAGCGGCGCGGAGAGGTGGGCCCGCCCATGACGTTGCTTCAGCCACGACACCAGCTCTTGCAAAACCAGGGGACGCGGCAGGTTGTGCTGGGGGTCGAGCTGCTCGCGAGTCGCCGAGCGGGGCCGACCGACCAACACCAGCGCTCCTTGCCAGCCCTGCTCTCGGAACTGGCCCAGCTGAACCCCCGCGCGGTTCTCGGCCAGCTCACCGGCGAGCAGGAGGACATCCGGTCCCTCGGGTCCCCAGGCTCGGGGCAGCTCCAGCAAGCTGCCCACCGAGAGGACGTCGAGCCCTTCCGCCTGCAGCGATGCGCAGATGGACAGGCGGAGCTGAGGGTTGGGCTCGGCGACGAGGACAGTTCGAGGCATGGACCGTCAATCGTACCAGCGTGGACGCCTCCCTCCGGGGCTCGGCGGCGCGATCAGGGCTGCGGGAGACCGGAGCTCGGCGGGCAGGTGCTGCACGCTTCGATCTCCCAGGTCACCCCTCCGGCCGACAGCTCCACCGACATGCCGAGAAGCCCCCACACCGGTTGCCAGTACTGGAACCCGGCGAAGGAGCCGTTGCGCTGGACCTCGGTCTCCAGGCAGTCGACGCCTTCGGTGGGTCCCGCGTCGTAGACGAAGGGCGCGAGTCCGTTGGCGATCGTCTCGACGTCCGTCGCTCCCTCGTCGGGGAGGAACCAGGCCGCGTCGAACGCCTCGTCGATGAGGTCGTCGGGACCCGCGGCGCGCCGCAAGATGACCGCGCCATCCCCCTCGATCACCTCGGTCTCGAACCCCGAGGAGACCTCGCTGCCCAGCCAGATGGCCACTCCGGTGCCGGACAGCCCGATCCAGTGCACCTCGTCGTCGCCGAACAGCCGGTCCACGATGACCTCGAGGCCCGCGAGCTCCGCCGACCACCCGCCGGGCAGCGTGTTGGCCGAGATGCGTCGCCCAATGCTGAGCTCGACATCGTCGGTGATGGGATCGGGCACCGCCGCCACCGTCTCGACGTACCGCCACGCGCTGCCGGGCACCAGCGCAAACCATGCCTCTTCGTCGTCGTAGATGGGCGCGGTGGGGTCCGAGGTGGAGTCGTCGTCGTCGCCGGTGGCGTCGTCGTCGTTGGCGGTGGCGTCGTCATCGTCCCCGAACAAGTCATCGTCGTCGCCGAGGTCATCGTCGTCGAATACGGCAGGGCAGCCAGCGAGCAGCAGGGAGCAGAGCAGGAGAGCGCGATCGAGCATCACCGCACTCTACCCGGGACGCCCGTCTGCCTACAGCACCGCGCCCAGCCAGTCATTGAGGATGCGGGCTCCCCACCACAGGCTCGCCGCCGCGGCCAGCGGGGTCGCCCAGCGAAGCCAGTGACGCACGGCGCTCTGGTCCGTCGTCGGCCGGGTCCGCATCAGGGGGACTCCCAGCGCGTGCGCCTCGATCCCGAGCCCCGCCGCCTCGCCGACCACGTGCTGAACGAAGATCGGCGCGATGTCGTCGTAGATGTGAAAGCGCACCGCGAGCCCCGGACCGCTCGCCTCGGCGCGCACCACCTCGGCGTCCACCACGACTGGGTTCATCGGATCGGGATCAAGCACCAGCTCCACCATGGTGCCGGCCACAACGGGGGCGAACGGCGCGCTGCCGCTCCGCACGAGATACGCGCCGCCCATCGACAGGTCCGAGACCAGGCACCGCTCGCGCCCACCCGTCGGGAACCGCAGGACAGCGTGGGAGTTCGAGCGCACCCGCAAGTGGGCGCGCAGGTCGGTGGCCAGCATGCACCCGTTATCGGCGGGGTCGAGCCGATCCTTGACCCGCCAGCCCCCAGGGCGGCTCGCTTCTCGCGCCTCTACGGGCGGTAGAACTGCGCCAGGACCTCGCGCAGGCGCCCCACCACGAGGTCGATCTCGATGTCCGTGATGGCGAAGTGCGGCGTGAAGCGCAGCGCATTGCGCCCTCCGTGGATCACGCCGATGCCCGCCTTGCGGCACGCCTCCTCGATCCCGCCGAAGCCGACCACCGGGTACTTGTCGGGGTCCAGCTCCGCGCAGAACAGCAGACCGGTGCCGCGCACCTCCACGAACATTCCGGGGAACTCGGTCGCCAGGCCGTTGAGCTGGGCCAAGAACTTCTTGCCCGCCGTGCGCACGTTCGAGCGCAGCGCCGGCGTCACCCGGTCCAGCACCTCACACGCCACTTCGAGGGCGCGCGGGTTGGTGGTCATGGAGTTGCCGTAGACGCCCTTGACGTACAGCGCCGCAGCGCGCTCGTTGGCGCCGAGGACCGAGAGCGGGAACTGGCCCGCGTTGAGCGCCTTGCTCCAGGTCTCGATATCCGGGCCCTCGCAGTCCTCGAAGCCGGGGTAGTCCACCACGCTCAGGCACCCCGTGGCTCGTAGGCCGGCCTGGATGGAGTCCACGATGAGCAGGCTGCCGTGGGCCTTGCTCAGGTCCCGCGCGACGTCGTAGAACTCACGCGTGATGGCGAGCCCGGGGTTGCCCTCGCCCATCACGGGCTCGAGCATCATCGCCTCGATGAAGACGTTGTCCGCCTCGGCCTTGTGCACGGCGTCGCGCAGGCCCTGCACGTCGTTCGGCTCCACGATGATGAGGTTGTCTAGCCCCGAGTAGCTGGCCAGACTGCTCGCGTACTTGGGCCGGCTGCTGTGGGACGCCTGGGCCGCCCGTCCGGTGCGGCCGTGGAATGCACCGCGCATCACCAAGAACTTCGTGGTCATGCCCTCGTGCCGTCCCCCCGGCGCGGTGTGCTGGCGAGCGTTGATGTCGGAGATGCGCAGGGCGACGGTCACCGCCTCGCTGCCGCTGTTCAGGCACAAGAACCGCGCGAAGGGGCAGCCGCCCTCCCGCGCGTGCCCCACCTCGGCGAGCAGGCGGTCGGCGAGCCGCTTCTGCGAGAAGCTCGGCGTCATCACGTTCGCCATCACCCAGGGCTTGCCCATGGACGCGAGCACCGGGGCGGGCGCGTGGCCCATGCCCAGCATCCCGTAGCCGCCGTTGTCGTGCAGCACGGCGCCGTGGCTCGTGACGATCCAGGGGCCAGCGGCGGCCAGCGGCACGTACGGGTTCACCGTGGCCGGGGTGTAGAAGTTCACGTAGTCCCGCTGGAGGAACTCGACCAGGGCGCGCTCGTCGCCCTTGAGCTGCGACCACTCCCCACGCAGCGCCCGGTGCTGCTCCGCCGCCTGGGCGATGGCCAGGGTCAGCTCGGGGAAGTCGCCCAGCGCCTCGGTGACGGTGTCATCGGGCAGGCCGTCGGTGATCCGCTCGCCGCCGAAGGAGCGCAGCTCTTCGAGCAGCTCCATGGGGGACTCGGTGGTGGTGCGCGCCGGGGAGTGCGTGGAGGCATGGGCGGTCGGATTCATCGGTTCACTCCAAGGGGGGACGGGGCAGCGATCAAGGCCCGGACAGTCGGCGGACGGCGTCTGCGGCTTCGGCCAGACCCAGCGCGAGCATGAATCCGCCGAAGCGTGGGCCGCGGTTCTGCCCAATCAACCCCTTGTATAGCGCCACAAACAGCGCGCGGGGCTCGATCTCGTGGGCGCGGGCGACATCGAACGCGAGGCTCTGCAGCGCATCGGGATCGGTGTCCCCCCGCTCGGCCGCAGCGCTCAGCGCATCCGCGAGGCCCGCGAGCGCCGGCTTGAGCTCGGCGGCGGGGGCCTCGAGCTTGCGAGAACCCGCCTCGAACTCTGCGTCGTAGGCGATGGCGCCGCGCACCAGCTGGCTGGTCAGCGCGCCATGCTCAGCATCGGACACCCGGAAATCGTAGCGCTCCAGGTAGCCCATCACGACGTCCGGGTCGTCCTTGCCCATGCAGACCACGAGGTTGCGCACGAGGCTGTAGTTGACCGCCACCTTCCAGCTCGGCCGGGGCTTGCCCTGATCGAAGTAGAAGTACGACGGGTTCCACAAGCGCCCCTGCGCGTCCTGGTCTTCCCAGTCGGCGAGCTGCTTGAGGTACTGGTCGGTGAACTGGGGGATGGTGTCGTAGGTGAGGCGCTTCGCCTTGCGGGGGTTCTGATAGAGGAAGGCCAGCAGCGACTCGACCGGCGCGTAGCACTCCCAGCCGTCCACCGAGATGCCCTTGCCCACGCTCTTGCTGATCTTCTTGCCGTCTTCGTCGAGGAACATCTCGTAGAAGAGCCCGACCGGCGGCTCGCCCCCGAGGGCCCGCACGATCTTTGCGGAGAGCTGGGCGGACTCGATCAGATCCTTGCCGTACATCTCGTAGGAGATGCCGAACGTGAACCAGCGCAGCGCCCAGTCCACCTTCCAGCCGACCTTGACGTTGCCGTCGTGCACGGACAGCTCGCCGGCGGCGCCGCAGTGGGCCATCTCGCCCCGCCCGCCGTCACACGAGAACGACAGCGCGTCCCGGTCTGGGTGGTAGGCGGTGACCGTGGTGCTCAGGTTGCGCCCGCAGTCGGGGCACACCGGCATGAACGGCGACCAGCCCTGCCGCGACTGCTTGCGCAGGGTCGGCAAGATGATGGCGAGGACGTCGTCCACCTTGGCGAGCAACAGGGACAGCGAGGCGTTGAAGACGCCGGTGGTGTACTGCTCGGTGGAGGAGCGGAACTCGTACTCGAACCCGAACCGGTCCAGGAACTCGCGCAGCCGGCGGTTCATGTGAGCCGAGTAGCTCGCGTCTTCGCCGAACGGATCGGGGATGGAGCTGAGCGGCTTGCCGAGGTGCGGCGTGACCGCGTCCTTGTTCGGGATGTTCAGCGGCACCTTGCGCAGACCGTCCATGTCGTCCGAGAACGCCACGAGCTTGCTCGGCCGGTCGCTGATCTGGCGGAAGGCGCGGCGGATGAACGTGATGCGGGCGACCTCGGCGAAGGTGCCGATGTGCGGCAGGCCGGACGGTCCGTATCCGGTCTCGAACAAGACCGGGGCCGCGGGATCGCGCAGGCCTTTGCGCTCGAGTTCTTCGATGTGCGCGAGGAGCGCGGTCGCTTCGCGCAGCGGCCAGGGCTGATTGTTGCTCATGATCTCTCCACCGATCCCGGGACGCCAGGGGACGCGGACACTACTCCATGAGGGCAGGGGAATCGAGGCTTCGGGAGAGGCCGGGGGCAGGGTTCTGGGGGCAGTGGGCCGGGCTCCCGTAGCCGACACGGGTACTTCGGGCGTAGCATGCGCGGCATGTCTCAGCCCCGCATCGTTGTCACCGGAGCCACTGGATTCATCGGCCGCGCCCTCTGCACCCGCATCGGGGACCGAGGGATGTGGCTCGCGCTTGGCCGTTCGGCCCCGCCTCCGGCTCTGCCCGTCATGTTCCGCACCGTGGATCTCAGCAAGCCTCTGCCGGACAAAGTGATCCCGCGCGGAACCGACGTGCTCGTGCACCTCGCTGCCTATCGGGGAGCCCAGAACGACGTGTCGGGGCACTTTCGGGGCACCGCTGCCGCGACGCTCAACCTGTGTGAGGCGGCGCGCAAGGCGGGGGTCCGCCGGGTTGTCCTGGCGTCGTCTACGTCGGTGTACGAGCCGGCGCTGCCAGCCAGCCGCACGCTGCTCGAAGAGGACCGACGGGTACACCATCGCCCCCTGGCCTACGGCTTCGCGAAGAAGTGGGCCGAGGACGCGGCGCGACTGCAGGCGCTGCTGGCCGAGCCGAGCTCCGAGCTGTGGACGCTGCGCATCGGCATGGCGGTGGGGCAGGGGATGCGCGAGCACAGCTTCATCCGCACGACGATTCGGCGGCTGCTGGCGAACGACCCCTACCCGCTCACCGGCGAGCGTGGACACCACCTGGGCCTGGTGGCGTTGGACGACGTGGTGGAGAGCTTCATCACCGCCATCGGCGCGCCGATCCCGAGTCACGCTGAGGCGCCGGGGCCGGTGTGGAACATCGTGGGCGAGTCCATGTGGGAGCGCGACATCGTCGAGCACCTGGCGGCAGCGCTCGGGGTGGAGACGAACTTCGTCGAGCCCCGCGCGGTGGATCCGTTTGGGTGGAACGAGCAACCGCTGAGCGTGGCCGGTGACGGCGGGCGCTGGCTGCGGGAGTCCGGTGGGATTCGCCCTCGGCCGGTGCGCCCGGTCCTGGACGCGGTGGTTCGGCACGCTCGCGGTGACTGAGGCCGCTGGCTCCGCGTGGCTCGATGGGCGCGTCATGCGGCTCGCCGAGGCGCGGATCCCGGTGACCGATCGCGGGTTTCTGTTCGCTGACTCCGTGTTCGACACCGTGCGCACGTACGGCGGCCGGCCGTTCCTGCTCGGCGACCACATGGATCGCCTGCGCCGCTCGGCGGGCGCGCTCTCGATGCCGGTCCCCTGGGCCGACGAGGAGCTGACCGGCATCGTGCAGGCCTGCCTCGTGGCGCGGGGCTTCCCTGGTGAGGGCTCGGTGCGCATCATCGTGACTCGGGGCGACGGCGGCAGCGGGCTCCTCTTTCCAGAGCCGCAGGTCCCGCGGCTGGTGGTGCTGTGTCGGCCGACGCCGTCCAGCTACGACGGGCTCGCGGACGCCGGCGTGCATCTGGTGAGGCCGTCTGAGCACCTGGGCAAGGGCGGCGGGCTCGGACACGTCAAGTCCGGCGACTATCTGGGCAACCTGCTCGCGCTGAATGAGGGCCGGGCGGCCGGCGGGCTCGAGGCGCTGATGCACGGCACCGACGGAAGCTGGGGCGAGGCCACGACCAGCAACCTGTTCGCGGTGCACGAGGGCGTCGTGAGCACGCCGGGCTCGGTGGCCGGGATCCTGCCGGGCGTCACCCGCGCCACGCTGTTCGCGGCGCTGCGCCACGCGGGAGTCCCGTTGCTGGAGCGCTCGCTCTTCGACGACGACCTGCGCTCCGCCGACGAGCTATTCATCACCTCGTCGCTCAAGGAGGTGTTGCCCGCTACCCACCTGGACGGCCGCGCCCTGCATGGCGGCGTGCCCGGCCCGGTGACCCGGCAGGTCCAGGGGCTCTTTCGGGACGCCGTGCGGCGGTTGATGGACGGCGGGCACGCGCGGCTGGCCGATCTCTTCGGGTAGCGGGATGGCGCGCCGGCCGGCGGTCTTCCTCGTCGCTCTCGCCCTGGCGGCGGGGCTCGCAGCGGTGATGACCCGGGGGGAGATGGGCGCGCCGCCCAGCGTGTGGGGCCTCGTGGCGCTGGGCGTCGTGGTGGCTGGGCTCGGAGCGCTAGGCGCGGGTCTCCCTCGGGTCCGCAAGCGAGCGCGCCCGTGGCTCGTGCTGCTCGGGATCGGCGCGCTGTCGCTGGTGGCCGCCCAGGACTTCCTTCGGCCCGGTGTGACCTATGGCCACGACATCCCTCACCACGCCTGGGCGCTGTGGTCCACCTGGCGCTCGGTGCTCGCCGGCGACTGGCTACCCCGCTGGAACCCGTACCTCTCGCTGGGGATCCCGCTGCTCGGCTTCTACGCGCCGCTCCCGTACGTGTTGGCGTGGCCGGCCCAAGCGCTGGGCGCCTCGCCCATGCAGGCGCTGGCGTGGTTGACGGTGCTCGGGCAGCTCGCCACGGGGCTGTCCCTGGCCGCGTGCGTGCGGTGGCTGGGGGGCAGCTGGCCCGCGGCAGTGCTGGGCGCGGCGGCGGCCATGCTGGCGCCGTACCACCTGATGGACCAGACGTTCCGGCTCGCGCTGGGCGAGACGATGGCGTTCCCGTTCGTGACGCCGTTCGCGGTGGCCACCTGGAAGCTCGCTCGGGGTGAGCGCGGCGGGCCGTCCTGGGTGCTCGGCGGCTGCGCGGCGGGGCTGCTGCTGACGCACCTGCTGACCCTCATCATGGCCTCGGTCCTCGGCTTGCTCATCGTGGGGTTGGCGTTCCGTTTGGACGGACGCGCGGGCTCGCGGCGGGCCTCGCTGGGGATGCTGGCCCTGACCGCGGCGCTGACGGCCGGGGCGTGCGGGGCGTGGCTGCTGCCCGTCGTCGTGGAGATGAAGCACACCTCGGTGAGCTCGATCAGCCGGCCGGGCCGGGCGATCTCGCCCTACGCCGTCATCGCCGACGAGCCCGTCACCCGGCGGCTGTGGCCTCGGTACGACATCCGGCGCCGCATCGGCGATGTGGACCACCCCGGGCGAGGAATGCCCATGTACTTCGGCTGGGGGCTGCTCGCGCTGCTCGGGCTTGCGCTGCTGCGGCCGCGGGCGGCAGCGGACCGCGGCGCCGACCCGCGACTGTGGGGCGGGCTCGCGGCGCTGTGCTTGGGCCTGGCGATCTATCCGCTAGCGATGGCGCTCGATGGAGTGCCGCTGATCGGTCGCATCATGTTCCCGTGGCGGCTCTATGCGCCGGCGACCGTGTTGGCGGCGCTGGCGGGCGGCCTCGCCCTCGACCGCTGGTTGCCCGAGCAAGGCAGGTTGCGGGCGGTGGGCCTGACCGTTGCGCTGGCGGTGCTGGCGTTCGATGTGGCGCCGTACCTGGGGGCGGCCCAACGCTTCGACGACCACGAGGGCATGGGGCTCGTGGAGTTCCGCGGCGGCACCCCGGTCCCGGTGGAGGGCATTCCTCGTGACCGGTGGGTGCGGATCGAGGATGCCCGTCTGCCGCCATCGGACTACGACTGGAACCTGTCGCTGGGGCGACGGGCGTTTCCCGAGTACATGTCGGCGCCGCTGCGCAGGAAGTACGGACGGAGCAGCAAGCCCCCGACCCGGGAGGAGAGCGAGTTCTACGGAGCCTCGTTCCGGGTGCGGCGCGGCGTGGCCCGGCCGGTGGCGCTGACCCCGCAGTCGATGGTGTCGCTGCGTCCCGACGATGGGGAGTGGGGGCAGATCGAGGCGGGTCTGAGCGTGCTCCCCGAGCGCTTCACCGTCTCGCTCCCCCCGGGCGTTCCGGCGGGCGAGGTGCGGCTCTCGATGGCGTGGTTCCCCGGGTGGGAGGCGAGCGTGGACAGCGGGCCCTTCCGGGCCGCGGACAAGCGCTCGTCGCTGCTCGCCACCCATGTGCCTGCAGATGCGCGCTCGGTGGTGTTTCGGTACTCGGCGTACAAGCCGTGGGATCGTTCTGCGGGCTGGGCCCTGAGCGTACTGAGCTGGCTGGTGCTGGCAGGCTTCGCGCGAGCAAGGCGCGCCACCACGCGCGACCCGGGCGGATCCCCCGGGTAGCATGCCCCCCATGCCCAAAGCCGCTGTCCGTACCGGTCTCGACCGCCTCCTCGCCGAAGACATCCACTTGCTCCAGGGCAAGCGCGTCGGCCTGATCTGCAACGCCTCGTCGATCACGAGCGACTTCCGGCACGCCGCCGATGTGCTCGCCGAACGAGACGACATCAACCTCGTGCAGCTGTTCGGGCCCGAGCACGGGATCCGGGGCGACGCCCAGGACATGATCGCGGTGTCGAACCCCGACACGGACCGGATCACCGGCCTGCCCCTGCACAGCCTGTATGGAAAGAACGAGTCGAGCCTGTGGCCGCCCGACGGCCTGGTGAAGCAGCTCGACGTGCTGGTGTTCGACATCCAGGACGTCGGCGCGCGCTACTACACCTACGTCTACACGATGGCCCACGCCATGGAGGTGGCGGGCCGGGTCGGCGTGCCGGTGATCGTGTGTGATCGGCCCAACCCCATCGGCGGTCTTCAGGTCGAGGGGAACGTGGTGCAGGACGGGTTCCGCTCGTTCGTGGGTCGGTACCGGCTGCCCAATCGCCACGGCATGACGGCCGGCGAGCTGTCGGCGTTCTTCCAGGGGGAGGAGGGCATCGAGTGCGACGTGACGGTCGTGCCCATGACCGGCTGGACGCGCTCGATGTACTTCGAGGCGACCGGGCTCCCGTGGGTCCTGCCATCGCCGAACATGCCCACGGTGGACACCGCGGTGGTCTATCCCGGCGGTTGCCTGTTCGAGGGCACGCTGCTGAGCGAGGGGCGGGGACAGACCCGGCCATTCGAGATCTGCGGGGCCCCGTATATCCACGGGCAGCGCTGGGCCGACTCGGCGGGGGCGGAGCTCGCGGCGGCCGGCTACGGAGGGCTGCACCTGCGCCCGCTGGTGTTCTTGCCGACGTTCCAGAAGCACCACGGTCAGGCCTGCGGCGGCGTGCAGATCCACGTCACCGACCGGACCGCGTTCCACTCGATGATGACGGCGGTCGCGCTGCTCAAGGCCGCGTGGCGGCTGTGGCCGAGCAAGGCCCGCTGGCGCACCCACACCTACGAGTTCGTCAGCGAGCCCATCGCCATTGACCTTCTCGACGGGTCGGCGGCGTTGCGTGGCGAGGTGGAGAACGACGTACCCCTGGCTCGCATCGCCGAGCGGTGGGACGCCGAGCGCGCGGACTTCGATCGAGTGCGCAAGCGCTACCTCGAGTACGACTCCGGCCGGAAGGCCCGCTCCACGCCGGCCAAGGCCAAAGCCCGCCCGAAGAAGGCCAGCGCCGAGAAGGCGCCCGCCGCTCCGGTCTCGCCTGAGCCGGTGCAGGACGTGCCCGTTGGGGAAGAGACGCTCTCGCCGTAGCAGCCGGGGGCTCAGTTGAAGAGCACGCCCATCGCCTCTTCGATGGTGCGGGCTTCCACGAGCTCGATGCCCTTGGGCGGCTTGAACTCCTTGGGGGCCGGGGGCACCAGCGCGCGGGTGAAGCCGTGGCGCGCCGCTTCGATCAGCCGTTGCTCCAGGCGGGGCACAGAGCGCAGCTCTCCGGTGAGACCGATCTCGCCCAACACCACCCAGCTCGCGTCCGGGGCGCGGTTCAGCAGTGAGCTGAGGATCGCGGCGGCGACTGCGAGATCGGCGGCGGTCTCGCTGATCCGGACTCCGCCCACCACGTTCACGTAGACCTCTTTGTCGTGCAGCGCGTACTCGGCCTTGCCCAGCACAGCGACGAGCATCGCGAGGCGTCCCTGGTCCACGCCCAGCGCGGTCCGTCGCACCGAGCCGGGGAAGCCCGGCGCCACGAGCGCCTGTACCTCCAGCAGCAGGCAGCGGCTGCCCTCCATGCACGCGGCCACCACGGTGCCCGGGCGCCCGGTCGGCCGATCGCGCAGCAGCGCCGCGGAGGGCTCGGACACCTCGCGCAGCCCCTCGGAGCCCATCTCGAACAGCCCGAGCTCGCCGGTTGAGCCGAAGCGGTTCTTCTGTCCCCGCAGCACCCGGAACGGAGGGTTTGCGCTGCCTTCGAAGTAGATGACCGCGTCCACGATGTGCTCGAGGGTCCGGGGGCCTGCGAGCTCGCCGGCCTTGGTCACGTGGCCCACGAGCAGCACGACGCGACCTGTGCCCTTGGCGTGCAGCACGAGCCGCGCCGCGACCTCGCGCACCTGGCTGACAGAGCCCGGAGTGCTGCCGACGTCGGGGACGAACGCGGTCTGCACCGAGTCCACCACGAGCACGCTCGGCTTAATGCGCTCCGCCCCGTCCAGTACGCGCTCCAGTTGGGTCTCGCTCTGCAGGTAGAGGAAGTCGTGCAGGCCGCCGAGGCGCTCGGCGCGGTCACGGACCTGGGCGGCGGACTCCTCGCCCGATGCGTAGAGAACTCGCTGACCCGAGCGCGCGAGGCCTGCGGCCACCTGGAGCAGCAGGGTGGACTTGCCCACGCCGGGCTCGCCGCCGATGAGAGTGACGCTGCCCGGAACGAGTCCCCCTCCGAGGATCCGGTCGAACTCACCAATTCCGCTGCACAGCCGCGGCTGGTCGGCCACGCTGCCGAGCTGAGTGACGGGCACGGGCCCGTCGGCGACCGTGCGCTTGATCCGGGCCCCAGCCGCCCGCGCCCCGGCCTTGCCGGTCGTCTCGGCCACCGGGCGCTGCTCGACAAAGGTGTTCCACTGCGAGCACTCGGAGCACCGCCCGAGCCACTTGCCGGCGCGGTACCCGCAGTTGCTGCACTCGTACTCGATCCGCGCCCGCGCCATCGCCGCTCCCTCCCTGAGTTCCCCGTCGGGAGGGCAACGTTGCCACACCAAAAACTCCTGTGATCGATCACGCGTTCTGCGAACACCGGACGGATGAACCCCACTGAGGGGTCAAGGCGACACAGGAGTCTTTTGTGAGCGGCAACCTCGATTTACGCCCCACCGCGCTGATCATCTCCAGCTACACCGAGCTCGCCCGCGAGTTCGGACGTCAGCTGACGCGCGAGGGCTACGGCGTGCACCTCTCCACCGACCCGATGCAGGCCCTGCTCAAGCTCGAGTCGAACCATCCCAGCGTCATCCTGCTCTCTCGGGATCTGCTGCCGGTCGGCGGATTGATGTTCCTTCGCGTCGTGCGCGCTCACACCGACGTCAAGACTGTGCCGACCCTGGGGATCGGCTCCGAGGAGGGGCTGCCCCGCGCGATTCTCGCCGAGGCTCGGGAGCTGGGCCTGCTCGAACGGTTGCCGTCCATCGGAGAGACGTGGACCGCTGCGGCGACGCTCGCCCCAACAACCCCACGCGCACCCACGCGGACACCTCGGGCGCGCTGCCCACCATCGGACCCATCGCGATCGTGCAGACCCGCAACGGGTCGGTGCCGCTGTCCATCGAGTTCGCGAGCAGCCGGCGCATGGACGTCGTGTGCGGCCGGGACCAGCTCGTGGCGGGAGAGAACCTGCGCATGGTGGTTCGGGAGCAGATCCCCGACGGAGACGACATCCGCGAGGTGAACCTGCGCATCCTCGCGGAGGTCTCCGGCGTGCGGGTCGACGCTCACGGAGCCCGGTGCTCCCTGGACATCGCAGCCGCGTCCCCGGCGGATGACTACGAGCACTTCGTGCGCTTCCTCGCCACCCGCTAGCGCGAAGCGCTAGCGCAGGTCGTCCAGCCCGTCGCGCAGCGCCTGCAGGGTCTCTGGGCCCGGGTCGCTCTCCAGGGCGTGGCACAGCGCGACGATGGGCGCCAGCCCGAGAGAGGACGCCCCGCCCCGCACGGCGTGCCCGACCTCTTTGAGGCGTGCTCGGTCCCCGCGCAGCCCGGGATGGTTGACGCGATCGGTGGCATCAACGAGGAACATCGGCACGAGATCATCCGCCTCCTCGTCCTGGGGACGCCGTCCGGTGAGATCGACGTAGCGGGTCACCACCCGGCGCAGCTGGGCCAGATCGAGGGGCTTGGGCAGCACCTCGACCATCCCTGCCTCCCGGCACCTCAGGTGCTCCGCGGGGTCGGTCGATGCCGTCATCGCCACGATCGGCACTTGGCTGACCTCGCTGCGTGCATCGCGGATGCGTTGGGTGGCCCCGGGCCCATCGAGCCCTGGCATCTGCAGGTCCATGAAGATCAAGTCCACCCCGCCGCGCAGCGCCCGAGCCACGGCGGCGAAGCCGTCCGGCGCCTCCTCCACGGTGACCCCGAGCCTTCGCAGCGCGAGCCGCGCGACCTCGCGGTTGATGGGGTTGTCGTCCACCACCAGCACGACCCCCGAGCCGGACGCCGGCATGGGGATGCTCTGTTCGAGGGCCGCCGCGGGGCAGGCGGGCAGCACAAACCAGAACGAGCATCCGGCGCCGAGCTCGCTGTCCACGGAGAGCTGGCCGCCCATGCCCTGCACCAGGTGCCGCGCGATGGTGAGGCCCAGACCGGTGCCGCCCCGCACATCAGGCTCCTGGTGGAACGCGTCGAACACCGCGCGCCGCGCCTCGGGCGCCAGGCCGGGCCCGTTGTCGGTCACCGAGAAGCGCCATCCGTCGGGGTGCTCGTCCACGCCGACGGTCACCGCGCCCTTTGGCGTGAACTTGAGACCATTGGAGATGAGGTTGCTCAGGACCTGCCGCAGGCGTAGGTCGTCCGCGAGCACCGGCGCCACCGCCTCGGGCGCGAGCAGGGAGAGGAGCACCCCTTCCTGCTGCGCGCGCGCCCGCCAGTCGAGCACCAGCTCGCTCGCCAAACTCTTGCCGTCCACCGGGTTGATGTGGAACGCGAGCTGTCCCGCGCGCAGCGCCGAGGTGTCGAGCAGATCATCCACGAGTCGCCGCAGCTCGCCGGTGGACCGCACGGCGATTCCAGCGAGGCGCGCCTGCTCGTCGTCCTGGGCTCCCTCCGACAGAAGCTGGGTCGTGGCCTGCAGCCCGTGCAGCGGGGTCCGGATCTCGTGGCTGATGCTCGCGAAGAACCGCTCTTTCGCTTCCGCGGCGTTGCGCACCTCGCCGAGCGCGGTCTCCAACTGCTCCGTGCGCGCCGCCACCTCGACCTCCAGGCCGCTGTGCAGGCGCTCGAACCGATGGGTGGCGATCCAGGCGAACCCGAACACCACGATCGCGAACGAGTAGTCGAACATCAGCACCTGCTCGATGATCCCAGCCGCGACGAGAGTGTCGCTCAGGCCGAGGACCACGTAGATGAAGGCGGTGATGGCGAGCACGACCCGCTCGGTGCTGCTCAGCGGATTGCGACTCATGAGGCGGATGCCGTAGGCGAGCAGGACCAATCCCCACACAGAGAACAGGGCGACGCCCGGCCCCGCGTCCACCCACAAGAACGAGCGTCCGGCGGCGTCGGTGTACGGCTGGGCGACCGAGCCGAACAGCACATCGGTTCCCAGACACAGCCACAGCAGCAAGGCGTGCATGGGCATGGCGAGGGTCAGAAAGCGGCTGGGGCCGTGCTCACCGCAGAACGCCCGCAGGACGTAGGGCGCCACGACCCCGCACAAGATGACGGCGGCCATGCTGAGCTTGAGCGCCCACACGGCGCCCGCCTCGGTGGACGCGCCGTAGTGGGCGAGGCGTCCGAGCTGCTGGAGCAGCGCCGCGCCGCCCCACAGCGCCACCCACCCGTGCAGGGTCTCGCTGCGTCGAGCGAGCCAGAACGAGGCGTGGTGCGCAGAGAGATAGAGCGTCGCGCCGGCCAGCCCCAGGAGGACAGCGGTCGCGGGGTCCAGGTTCATCTGTTGAACCTATCGGCGTCGTCGCTGCGGATCTGAGGGACCGGTCAGTCGCCGGTGCAGATGATGGGGACTCGCGACGGGTAGGCCATCGCGAACGTCACGCACATCTCTTCTGGGAACCCGAGCTCCGCTTCGGTGTTGTTGTCCCACTCGCAGCGGGTGGTCAGGGTGTCGCCGGGCGCGAGAGTGAACTCGCCCGGCTCGAACTCCTCGTAGAGCGGGGCGTCCCGGAAGACCGGGTCCCAGTCGGGAACCTCGTAGATCGTGCTGGTGACGCCGTCCCGGGTGTGGCTCGCCGAGAACGAGGCCCCCCACTCGTGCAGGTGGCCGCCCAGATAGAGCAGCTCCAGGCTGTCCTCGTAGAGGCAGTCAAACTCGATGACGTGGCCGTCGGTCTGGGCGGGGATGGCGAAGTTGGTCACCGTGGCGACCAGCGGCGATGCCCAGGTGCCGACGTCGTCCTCGGGCACGGTCACGAAGTGCGCCTGGTCCTGCACGAGCACGGGCTCGGGCTGGGTGTTGATGTAGTGGGACTGCAGGATGAGGCGCTGGCCGTTCTCCAGCGGCGCGGCCATGCCCGCGGGCAAGGTGAAGGCGTTGGTGACGCCGTCCGCGTCGGTGCTGATGGTCCCGCCGATGATGATGGGCTCCATGTTCTCCATGGCGAGGGCCTCGGTGTCGGTGCAGTCCCAGGACGTGCCGTCGGCGACGTCTCGCTCGGGGGTGCTCGTGCCGAACAGTGTGAGGTGGTGCCCGATGTGGGTCTGGTAGTTCGTGTTCGACGTGATCCCCACGTCCTCGCCCCGGTAGGTGTCGATCCAGCAGAACTGGCGCTCGCTGCCTGCGGGGATGACGTACTCGGGGGTGGTCAGCGCGAACCCCTCGCTCGGCGCATCGGGGAACGAGCGGCGCATGTCGATGGGCTCGTCCTCGGTCGATGCAGGCGGGCAGCCGAGCAGGAGGGCGACCGGGATGGCGAGCAAGAGCTGGCGCATGGTGGGACTCACGGGTTGAGGAAGTCGAAGAGGACCTCCGCCGGGCTCTCTGCACCGGCGATGACCTCGAACGCGTTGTCGTTGGGGAGGGTGACGGGGTCTCCGTCGTCGGGCCCGTGGGGCTCCACCGAGTTCCCGTCGGAGTCGAGGAAGCCGAGGATGGTCACCCAACCGGCGGTCAGCTCGCCGGTGGTGAACAGCACGGGGCTCGTGAGATCAGGCCCGGTGAGATCCACCTCGGCGACGAAGATGTCTGCCAGCTCTTCGGCGTCGTCGTCCGGTCCGATGCCGGTGACCTGATCGGACCAGTAGATGGTGGCCCGGAAGGGGCCAACGGCGGGCTCGTCCATGGCGGCGGCCCAGTCCTCATCGATGCGGAACGACACCGCGAGCGTGCCGGTGGTCGCCTCGAGCGCGCTGTCGTCATCGTCCCCGGCGCTGTCGTCGTCGTTGGCGGCTGGGCATCCGGTGGCGAGGAGGATGAGCGGCGCGGCGAGCCGCAGGAAGCGAATGGTGGACTGCATCATCGGGCGAAACGCTAGCACGGGCCGGCCCTCCGCCATTCTCAGAACGCGAGCTGGAGCTGGGTCCGGAAGAGGTTGGAGTTGGGCGTCGCGCTGTCGCCGTCCCATTCGTGGAAGAAGTCCGCCTGGATCTTCCAGGGGTGGCCGGCCACGTAGTAGCTGATCCCGCCGCCCGCGCTGTGCGCCTCGGACAGGGACGTCGCGTCTCCAATCCCCGTCACCCCGCTGTATCGCGCGGCGACCTCAAAGGGGATCCTGGGGATCAGGAACCCGGCCTGCACGAACCAACCCATGCCGTTGCGGGCCTCGGTCACCGGACCGGCGTCGCCGGGGTTCCGCTGGCCCTGGCGCAGATGGAACTCTCCCGTGCTGGAGAACCCGCCAGCCTTGAACGCGTAGTCCACATTCATGGAGTGGTAGTCGGTGGTGCCCCCGTCCTCGGGGAGGGTTCCCAGCACCCCGCGGAGCCCCTGACTCCCGTGGTGGAACGAGTACGCCGCGCCGATCGACAGCTTCGGCGTCAGGTTGCGCTCCATGTCGGCTTCCTTGTAGTCATCGAACTTGCCAAACGGCTGGACCTCGATGCGACCCAGGTAGTGCAGCCTGAAGTCGGGCGTGGCGTTCCCGTCACCGAAGTCACGACCCTCGCCCATGTAGACGCCGACGTAGTACTTGAGGTAGCCGCCGAGGCCGCCCACATCGTTGCTGCGGATGTCGAAGCCGATGTCGCGGTCGTGGTTGAACTCACCGTTGGCGAGCGCCCGGTCCACCAACTGCAGGTCGCCCGAGGAGACGACCCGCTGGCGTGAGTAGGGGATCTTGTACTGCCCCACGCGGATGGTGAGGTCGCGCAGGTAGTCGAACTCCATGTACCAGGTGAGCAGGGGCGTCCGGCCGGGGACGCCGTTCTTCATGCTGAGATCACGCGGCGAGAAGGCGAGCTCGATCTTGTATTTGTTGTGGGTGCCGAAGACGTGGCCCTTGAACTGCACCCGCGCGCGGCGGATCTGGAACACGTGCTCGGGTTCGCCGTCACCGAAGCCGACCTGGTAGCGAAGCTGGGCACGCAGGCGGGTCGCGATCGCGAACTTGCCGTCCGCCGACTCGATGTGCAGACCGGTGCCGGGCTTGTAGGTGCTCTTGGTGCCGTCGACCGGGTGCTTCGCCAGCAGGGTGATCTGCGTGGGCGGCACCAGCGGGTTGGGCTGCTCCTCGCTGGTTTCGGCGGCGGCCTCTTCCTCGGCGGCGGCGGCGGCCTCCTCGGCGGCCTCTTCCTCGGCGGCGGCGTCGGCTTCGCGTTGCTGCGACGCCTGCTCCAGCTCCGCCAGGATCTCCTGCTTGATCTCCTCCTTCATGCGCGCCCGCTCCTCGCCCGAGCTGGGCTCAGGGGGCGGCTCGCTGGGCGTCTCGCTGGGCGTCTCGGTGTCACCGGTCGGCGCGGGCTCCTCGCTCGGCGGGGGGAGCGGCGCCTCGCCGGGCGTGTCCTCGGCGAAGGACAGCGTGGGGAGAAGCAGCGCGAGGAGGAGGGGGGCGAGCTTGTGCATGGTTGACGCTCCGGTGACGTTCCCGTGACGGAACTGGCCGCACGCTGCCCGACCCGACCGCCGGGGTGTGACGGTGAGGTGACAGATCTGCGACACGTTGGGCGGGGTGTCCTCCGCAGAGCTCTCCAGCCATTGCGTGTGCGTTTTCTGTCACCCAGGTGACCGAAGCATTCACCTGTGAGACACCGTTCCGTCACGGACGAGCGCGAGTCTTCCCTCGCTGCCGGGACACACCGATGCGTCCCGCCGAAAGGACTCACTCCGATGATTCGCGACCTGCGCTTCTCCCTCCTCCTTGCTCTCCTCGGCGTCGCCGGGCCCCTGACGGGCTGCCCGGTCGCCAACGATGACGACTCGGCGTCCGACGACGACGACGCGGTCGGTGGGCTCGACTGCGGCCCCGGCATCGTCGGCGGCGCCGACGCATTTTGCATCCTCACCGGCACCATCACCGAGAACTGGACCATCCCCGCGGGGGTGCCCTACTTGCTGCGCGCGGGGGTCTTCATCGGCGACGACGAGGTCGAGACGGTGCTGACCATCGAGCCCGGCGCCACGATCTTCGGCGAGTCGGCGACCGACGGCATGCTCGTCATCACCCGGAACAGCAAGCTGGTGGCGAACGGCACGGCGGCCGCGCCGGTGGTGTTCAGCTCCGACAAGGAGGCGGGCAGCCGAGCCCGCGGCGACTGGGGCGGCATCATCATCAACGGCAACGCCCCCATCAACTCCGCCGACTCCGCCGAGTGCGACAACGAGGACGGCTGGGCCTTCGGCGAGGGCGGAACTGGCTGGTACGGCGGCTGCGACACCGACGACGACTCGGGCACGCTCAACTACGTGCGGGTCGAGTTCGCGGGCGCGCTGATCAGCCCCGACAACGAGCTGAACGGCATCGCGTTTCAGGGCGTGGGCTCGGGCACGACGGTCGACTACGTGCAGGTCCACATGAACGCGGACGACGGGGTTGAGTTCTTCGGCGGCAACGTCTCGGCGAAGCACCTCGTCCTGACCGGCATCGGCGACGACAGCCTGGACTGGACCGACGGGTGGCAGGGCAACGTGCAGTACGCCGTGGCCCAGCAGTACGACGACGCCAGCGACAACGGGATTGAGGCCGACAACAACGGAGACGACCGCAGCGCGAGCCCCATGAGCGCGCCTCGCCTCGCCAACGTGACCCTCATCGGCTCGCCAACCTCCGATGCCTCGGACGTTGGCTTGCTGCTCCGCGAGGGCACGGCCGCGAACCTGATGAACCTCTTGGTCACCGATTTTGGCGAGGCGTGCCTCGACATCGATCACGACGAGACGTTCGTCAACGTGGACGACGGCGCCCTGACCATCGAGTACACCACCCTCGATTGCGCCACCAACATCTACGACGATGAGGAGGTGGTCGCCCAGCAAGCGATGTTCGATGGCGGTACGGGCAACGCCGAAGCCGACATCGTCCTCGCGAACTGGTCCCCCGCCACCGAGATCGCCGGCGGCGACCCCTCGGCTTGGGATGCCTGGTTCGACGCAGCCACCTTCCAGGGCGCCATCGGCGCCGACGACTGGACGGCGGGCTGGACCACGTCGGCGGCGAACTGATGCGCATCTCCTGGACCTGCTCGGCGCTCGCCGCTCTCGCCCTCGTAGCGAGGGCGGGCTTGCCTGTGGTGGCCCATGCAGACGAGACGGAGCTGCGCTCCCAGGCCGAGAAGCTGGCCGAGCTGCGGGGCGAGGTCGAGTCGCTCAGCGATGAGCTGTCCCTGACCAAGGACACGCTGCGGAGCGACCTTCGGGCGCTGCAGGCCGAGGGGTCGGATCTGGAAGCCCGCATCCGGCGCGAGGAGCAGCGGCTGACGGGCCTCACTCTGGAGACCGAGCGGCTCCAGTCCGAGACCCGCGCGGCGACCGAGGCCAACGACGTGCTGGTCCCGGTTCTGCACACCGCCATGAGCGAGCTCGAGGGCCGCATCGCCGCAGGGCTGCCGTTCCGCATCGAGGAGCGGCTGCAGGAGGTGCGCACCCTGCGCAAGCAGCTCGACGAGGCACTCCTGCCTCCGCCCACCATCGCATCGCGCCTGTGGCAGATGCTCGAGGACGAGCTGCAGCTCAGCAAGGAGAACGGCCTGTACAAGCAGATCGTCCCCCTTGGCGACATTGAGGTGCTCGCCGAAGTGGCACGGCTCGGCATGGTCGCCCTGTACTACCGCACGGACAGCGGCGACGTCGGCAAGGCCACGCGGTCGGGCGACACCTGGAGTTTCCAGCCGTTCTCCGACCCCGCCCAGCAGCAGGCCACTCAGGACCTCTTCGTCTCCCTTCGCAAGCAGATCCGCACCGGCTGGTTCGAGCTCGCCAGCCCGTTCCCGGAGGAGTCCTGATGCTTCGCTCCCTCTCGCTCTCTCTCTTGCTGCTTCTGGCTCTGCCCGCGCTTGCCCAGGATGCGGGCGATGGGTCCGAGGCCGCGGCCGCGCCGGTGCCGTCGGAGCCCTCGGGGCCGTCCCCGTTGCTCAAGGCGTACCAGAAAGAGGTCGCGTTCCTGCTCAGTGAGCGCGCAGCCTTGAGCAAGCGCCTCGAGGCCAGCCGAGCGGATGGAGCGGCCCGCAGCGACGAGGCCCGGGCCGAGGTGGACTCCTTGCAGGGGCGGCTGCTCGCGTTGCAGCGGCAGGCCGACGCGGCCGAGCAGACCCTGGACCGCGCCGACGACGGGAGCCGCCGGGCCACAGAGTCCACCGATCTTGTGGGCTCGACCCTGGAGCAGGCGCGCACCTCGCTGAGCGAGCTCGGCGAGACGCTCCCCGCTCCGACCGAGGGCGCGGCGCCAGCGCAGGGCCTCGCGGACGCCTTCGCTCGCATGAACGCGGCCATCGCCGCGGGCGGCGAGGTGCGGCGGGACGTCGGGGAGTTCTTCCTCGCCGACGGCACCCAGACCACCGGCACGCTGGTGCGGGTGGGCCGCATCGCGACGTACGGGGTCTCGCCCCAAGGGTCCGGCGCGCTCGCGCCCGCGGGTCAAGGGCGGCTCAGGCTCGCCTCCCAGGGCGGCAGCGAGGTCGCCAACTCCCTGGAGCGCGAGGCTGTCACCCCGGCGGTCGCCGGCATCTTCCTGCACGAGTCGCTGGCTCAGGCCTTCGAGGAGCGCACCGGCCGCACCGCCAAGGATGTGATCGACGCCGGCGGTCCCGTGGGCCTCGTCATCCTCGGGCTCGGCGCCATCGCGCTGTTGCTCGTCCTCATCCGTGCCGTGGCGCTCTTCATGCTCGGCCGCTCGGCGAGCGCGACGCTGGACGCCATCCGGCCCCCGCTCGCCGCGGGTGAATGGGCCGTCGCCGAGGCCGCTGCTCGTGCCGTGTCTGGGCTGGGATCGGCGGTGGCGGTCGCCGTGCTCGCCGCCAGGGAGCGCGCTCACGACGCCCTCGAAGACGTCGCCAGCGAAGCGCTCCTCGGCGCTGAGCCTGCGCTGCAGCGATTCGGCACCCCCATCGCGGTGGTCGCGGCGGTCGCGCCGCTGCTGGGCCTGCTCGGCACGGTGACCGGCATGATCGCGACGTTCGAGGTCATCACAAACGTGGGCACCGGCAACCCGAAGCTGCTCTCGGGCGGCATCTCGGAGGCCCTGGTCACCACCCAGCTCGGCCTCGTGGTGGCGATCCCGGCCCTACTCCTGGGCAACTTGCTGGGAGCGCGCGCCGAGCGGGTCCGCGAGCAGCTCGAGCAGAGCGCGCTGGCCGTGCTCAACGCTCTGGGCGCGGGCACCCACGCCGAGCCCGACCACGACGCGGACAGCCCGGCAGAGCCCGACTTCGCGGCGGCCGGCGAGGCTCCGGTGGCGCGCAGTGCCTGACGCGATTCTCGACTTGTGGTCCAGCGGCGGCTTCGTCATGCCTCCGCTCCTCATCGCCTCGCTCGCGCTCTGGTACGCCATCGGCTACCGGGCGGTGTTGCTGCGGGTGGCGGTCGTCGACGAAGCGCGCGCCCTGTTGGTGGCGCTGTCGCCCCGGCAGCGCGCGATCCGCAACGTCGTCGACGAGGTCATCGCGCCGCTGCGCGGCGAGCTCAGCTCCCTGTCGCGCCTCATCATCGCCATGGTGAGCCTCGCGCCGCTCGTCGGGCTGCTCGGCACGGTCACGGGGATGATCGAGACCTTTGCGTCGCTGGGTGACCAGACGCTGTTCGCCCGCACCGGCGGCATCGCGGGCGGCATCGCCCAGGCACTGGTGTCCACCCAGATGGGCCTGGCGGTGGCCATCCCGGGCCTGCTCGCTGGTCGGCTGCTCAGCCGCAAGCAGGGGTGGCTCGAAGACGCCCTGGACGAGCTCGTCGCGAGCACCTTGGCTGGCGACGTGATCGAGGAGCCGAGCCCGGCTCTGGAGGCAGCATGAGGAAGTTCGGACGCCGCACGGAACAGCAGGAACTGGACATCTCGCCGCTCATCGACGTGGTGTTCATCCTCCTGATCTTCTTCATGGTGAGCACCACCTTCGTCAAGGACCGCGACCTCGATCTCGAGCGCCCGTCGGCGAGCTCGTCACAGATGAGCTCCAGCAAGGCGTTGCGGGTCCAGATCGACCGGACCACCAGCGTGTTCGTGGATGGGGTCCCGGTGCGCCCGTGGATGGTCCAGTCCCGGGTCCGCGACCTGCTGCGCGACGGGGCCACGAAGTCCGTCCTAGTCATCTGTGACCGCAGGGTCGCGGCCGAGAAGCTCATCGAGATCGTCGATCAGGTGCGCCTCGCGGGGGCCACGGACGTCGGCGTGGCGACGGAGAACGGGTGAACCTGGAGCAGGCCATCGCTGCGCGGAGCCCCCGGTTCCGACACGCGGCCGCTGCGGTCTCCATGGTCGGAGGCACGGCCGCGGTGTTCGGGCTGATGCTCGTGCTCAACGCCACCGCGACCCTGCCGGAGCCCGAGGACAGCAAGGAGATCGTGGCGTTCGAGGTCAAGACCGCGCCGCCCCCGGCGAACAAGCCGAAGCCGAAGCCGAAGCGCACGCCGCCGAAGCGCCGCAACGCGCCCCCGCCGCCGTCGAGCATGCTCGCTGCGGGCATCGGCGGGCTCGACTTCGGGTTTGGCGACGGAGCCGGGGCGTTCGGCGAACTGGACAGCGAGCTCATCGGCGAGGTCACCGACGTCGTGATGACCGACGAGGCGGTGGACGAGCAGCCCCGACCGCTCTCGCAAGCAGGCCCCGAGTACCCCCGTCGGGCGCGCGCCCAGGGCATCGCGGGTCGGGTCGTCGTGAGCTTCCTCATCACCGCCGACGGCGGTGTGCAGGACGCTCGGGTGCTCTCCGCCGAGCCTCCAGGCTGGTTCGAGGATGTGGCCCTGGACGCCGTGAGGAGCTGGGAGTTCTCGCCGGCCCGCCACCAAGGGATCGCGGTGCCGGTGCGCCGCGAGGTCCCGCTGGACTTCGACCTGCAATGACCGTCTCCCCACGATCGATGCTGGGCCCCGTCGCGCTGGGACTGCTTGCGCTGGTGGCCCTGCCGCTGCTGCTCGCCGCGCCCGTGCAGGGCGCCAAGAAGACCGCGCCCGAGGAGCCCGTCGAGGACGTGGATCGCCTCGCCCTGGCGGCGCTGTTGGTGCGCGACCGGCACTACGACCGCGCGGACGCGGTGCTCGCGGAGATCGATCTCGCGCAAGAGGGCCTCGATCTGGCCCGCTTCTATCTGCTGCGGGGCTTCGTCCGGCTCGCCGGCGACCTGCCCGCCGAAGCGGCCTCGGACTTCGCGGCGTCCATCGACGCGGGCAACCCCGAGCCGGGCGTCCGTATCCAGCTGGCCCGCGCTCACCTGCGCGCCGACGCACCTCAGGCGGCCGTGGACGCGCTCGTCGCCGGCTGGTCGCTCATCGCCGACCGCCCGGGGAGCTGGCTGCTGCGGGCCCGGGCCCACCGGCAGCTCGCGCAGTGGGGGGCTGCATCCTGGGCGCTGGACGAGGGCTCGGCGCGGTTCCCCGCAGAGCTGGAGCTGGAGCGGCAAGCGGTCCTCCTGCGGGTCGACCTCGGGCTGTACCAGGAGGCCAGCGAGCGCGGTCAGGTCTGGCTCGAGCGAGCCGGCGACACCGCCGACACGTGGCTGCTCCTCGCCCAGGCGTTCCAGCGCAGCGGGCGGAGCGAGGAGGCATTGGTGCTCCTGGAGGAGGCCCAGCTGAAATTCCCAGGCGACGTCGCGGTCACGAAGCAGCTCGCGGGCACCTGGCTCGCCAACGGGCGCCCTCGTGCCGCGGGGAACCTGCTGCGGGTCGCGGCCGAGCTGGACTCCTCCCTGTACACCATCGCGTCCGAGTGCTTCCGCCGGGCGGGCCTCATCCCCACGGCGCTTCAGCTCAACGGGCAGGTGCCCGAGCCCGCCGAGCAGGCTCGGCAGCGGCTGGGGCTGCTGGTGGAGGCTCCGGACTTTGAGCGCGCCGCCGCACTGGGACCGCGCTTGTCCCGCCTGGGTCTGCTCGACGACGCCTCGGTCCGCTACGGCCTGGCGTATGCCCGATTCAAGACCGGCGACCACGAAGCGAGCGACGTTCTGCTCTCCGGGATCGACGATCCGGAGGTGTTCCAGCTCGCAGTGCGTCTGCGGGAAGCCATCGCGTCGTGTCGAGAGGACAGCCTGGGATGCCTGTGACTCATCGCGTCGCCGTGACCGCGTGCGCGTTCGCGCTGGCGGTCCTCCCTCAGCTCGCCCAGGCCGACGGCGCGCTCACCGGCGCCCTCTTCGAAGACGGGACGGGCGAGCTGCTCGGCGGGGCCGACCTGGTGGTTCTGGATGCGCAGGGGCAGACCGTCGCCACGATGCAGACCGACGGTTGGGGCGCGTTCTCGGCCGAGCTGCCCGCCGGGGACTACACCTTGTCGCTGGCGTCCGGCGAGGTCCTGAGCCCGTTCCGCGTCGCGGACGACGAGACCAGCGAGGTGCTCGTCACCCTGGCGACCGACGGCGCGCTCGCTCACGCGTCGGTGGAGCAGCCCGAGCCAGAGCAAGAGGCTATCGCGGTGTCGCACGATGCGGTGATCTGCGTGCTGCGAGGGACGGTGGTGTCGGCCGAGGACGGCGCGCCGGTGCCAGGAGTGCGCGTGCTGGTGCGGGGCTCGAGCCTGGAGGCGAGCACCGGCGACGACGGGGCGTTCGCCCTGGAGTTGGCGGAGGGGACCTGGGACCTGAGCCTCATCCGCTCGGGGTTCTCCACGCTGTCTCGCCCTGGCATCGAGGTGGCCGGAGCCACCGACCTGCGGGTGGAGATGGTGCCCGCCGGCCGCTTGATGGAAGGCGTCCGGGTGACTGCGCCCCGCATCGAGGGCAACACAGCGTCGCTGCTCGAGGAGCGGCAGAACACCTCGGTGGTGGCCGAGGTCCTCGGCGCCGAGCAGATGAAGAAGGCCGGCGACACCAACGCCGCCTCGGCCCTGCGTCGGGTGACGGGTCTGTCGCTGATCGACGGCAAGTACATCGTGGTGCGCGGCATGGGCGAGCGGTACAACACCGCGCTCATGAACGGGGTCGCGCTCCCCTCGCCGGAGCCGAACCGCCGGGTGGTCCCGCTGGACCTGTTCCAGGCCGACATGCTCGACAGCATCGTCGTCCAGAAGACCTACTCGCCGGACATGCCTGCGGAGTTCGGCGGGGGCGTGGTCCTGCTCCGTACCCGCAGCTTCGCCCGGCGCTTCACGATGGGCGTGTCGGTGTCCGGCACCTATCTGTCGGGCACCTCGTTCACCAACCGGGCCACGGACCGGGGTGGCAAGTCGGACTTCCTCGGGGCCGACGACGGCACCCGCGCCATGCCGGACGCCCTCAAGGCCGCCTCGGACGCCGAGCCGCTCGAGGAGTCGGGCATGTTCACCGACGGCGGCTACAGCCCCGCGGAGCTCGAGGAGTTCGGCGAGAGCGTGCCCAACGTGTGGAGCGCGGACCAAGAGAAGCGCATCGCGCCGAACATGGGGCTGGGGCTCAACATCGGCTGGGGCACCGAGGACGTGGAGCGGGGCAACGCGTTCGGCTTCCAGCTCGCGGGGACCTACGGCAGCGCGCACCAGCACACGTTCGACGACGAGCGCAACTTCCTGGTCCCCGGCAGCGACGGTCCCCAGGTGGACCACGCCTACGACGTGCAAGAGCTGACCCACAACGTCTCGGGCGGAGCGCTGTTCTCCATCGGCGGTGAGTTCCTGGACGCCACCCAGACGGTCTCGGCGAGCACCGTGCTGACGCGGATCAGCGATCACGTCGTGCGCAGCGTCGAGGGATACAACGGCGATCTCGACGGCACGATCCGCGTGCAGCGTCTGCAGTGGGTGGAGCGTCAGCTGTTCATCCAGCAGTTCGAAGGCAGTCACCGCATCCCGCCGCTGAGCGACCTGACCTTTGACTGGGTCTACGCCTACGGAAAGGGCGACCGGGACGAGCCGGACCGCCGCGAGCACCGCTTCGACTACGAGGTGGACAGCGACGTGTGGATCCTCTCGGACCGCCCCGGAGGCAACGAGCGCCTCTACAGCCGCACCGACGAGGAGAACCACGACCTGCGGGTGGACGTCACCCTGCCGTTCCCCCAGTGGGATGGGCTCGACGTGCGGGTCAAGGCCGGCTTCGCGTACCACCGCAAGAACAAGGTCACCGACACCCGGCGCTTCAAGTTCATGCACAAGGGGCCGGACTCCCGGGGGGAGACCTTGACCCGGGACATCGCGGACATCTTCACCCCCGACACCATCGGGCCCAACGGCTTCCAGTTCGAAGAGACGACCCTGGCCACCGACAACAACACCGGCTTCCAGGAGTTCCCGGCGGCGTACGGGCTCATTGACATCCCGCTGGCGCCTTGGGTGCGCGTGCTCGCGGGCGCGCGACTCGAGAAGACCACGATGCGCAGCGAGACGTTCAAGCGCTTCGATGCGGACGGCGCGAAGGAGGTCGCCGAGCTCGACAACCTCGACGTGCTCCCGGCCGTCACCGCGACGTTTACCCTGAGCGAGGGGATGCTGGTCCGCGCGGGGTACGGGCGCACGGTGAATCGGCCCAACCTGCGCGAGATCTCGCCGTCGCTGCAGTGGGAGGTGACCGGCGGGCGGCCGACGTTCGGCAACGTGAATCTGGAGCGCGCGCTCGTCGACAGCGTGGACCTGCGGTGGGAGTGGTACTTCGGCCGGGGTGAGGTCGCCTCGGTGGCGGGCTTCTACAAGCATCTGACCAACCCCATCGTCACCGCCATCTTCCCGCTCGCCGACCTCGCGGAGACCTGGGAAAACGGGGTCGCCGGGGATCTGGTGGGCGCCGAGATCGAGTGGCGCAAGAACTTCGGCTTCATCGCTCCGCCGCTGCAGGACCTGTATTTCGCGGGCAACGTCGCGCTGATCTACTCCCGTATCCAGGCCCAGGAGAGCGCGCAGCGCACCCACGACCTGTTCCCGCTGACCGGCCAGAGCCCCGTCGTGGTGAACCTGCAGGTCGGATACGACAACCCGGACACCGGCACGGTCGTGACCCTTCTTTACAACGGGTTTGGGCGGCGCCTGCGGGTGGTGGGCGTGAACGGTCTGCCCGACGAGTACGAGAAGGAGCTGCACTCGCTGGACTTCATCGCGAGCCAGAAGCTGCCGGGCGGATTCACGCTCAGCTTCAAGGCACGCAACCTGCTCGACGCGGCGGCGGTGCGGACGGTGGGCGACCAGGTCGTGAGCCGGACCCGGCGGGGCGTGAGCCTCGGGCTGGGTCTGAGCTGGGGGATCTGACCGGTCCGCGGCAGCCGGCCGGCCCATCGCACGGCGGACTGCGGTTCTCCGCACTCTAGACTGCGGATTCTCGCATGTTGGACGCCGTGCGATGCAGTGGATCCAGGACGAGGCGGGTCGGGAGTTCTGGCAAAACGCCTTTGGAATTGATGTGTTGTGGCTCGTCGTCGTGGGTTGGCACGGCTCGTGCTTTATCTCTGAGCGTCAGGCAATCAAGCCTGCATCCCCTGGAGAGACACACCATGAACCGAATCACCAAGATTGCCCTGACCACCGTTGCCATCACCGCCCTCGCCATCCCCGCCTTCGCAGCGAAGTCCGACAAGCCGGTCAGCGCCGTGACCGCCGCCGCCGAGACCGAGCACGGCCGAGACGCCGAGGACCGGGCGGCCTTCAAGGAGGCCCGCAAGGAGAAGCGCGAGGCGATGAAGGCGCTGTGGACCGCCGAGGAGTTCGACGCCGAGGCCATCCGCGCCGCGGTGGCCGAGCGCGAGGACGAGCAGCTCGCCCGCAAGGCCGAGCGCCTCGAGAACCGCATCGCCAAGTTCGAGGCGATGAGCCCTGAGGAGCGCGTCGCAGCGTTCGAGGAAGGCAAGGACCGCCGCCGCGAGCGGGGCATGCGCGGCAAGCGTGGCCACGGTGAGCGCGGCGAGATGGGCGAGGGCCGAGGCCACGGCAAGCGTGGCGACCATGAACGCGGCGACCGCAAGCGCGGCGACTGCGACAACGACGAGTAGCGCGCTCTCGTTCGAATCGACCCGCGGGGGTCGGGGCAGAGGTCCCGGCCCCCGCGGCGCTTTGCGCCCCTGCTCCCGATAGGATGCCGCCGTGTCACCGAGACCTACCCAACGATGGGCCGCCCTGCTCCTCGCCGTCGCGGTGTCCGGCGCGCTCTTCCTCTCCGGCGGCAGCGCCTGGCTCCAGGCCCGCTCCGCGAGCGAGCGCATCGTGGACTCCAGCGCCGCCGAGCTCCGCGCGACCCTGAACGGCGAGCTGCGCGGCGTCGAGCCCACCGCGGAGCTCCTGACTGAGCTGCTCGACGCCCTGGCCCCGCAGGGATTGCGCGCCGTCATCTGGGCCCAGGGTGGCGCCGTGGTGCAGGCGGGGGAGGAGGCAGAGCTCGTCGCGCTCCGGCCGATGCTGACAGGGCCGCCGGCTCCGTGGCGGCGGGTCGGCGACCGGGTGCGAGCGACGAGTCGAGCCCGGGTGCGGGGGCGGGGGCGCCTGCCGCGACGCCGGGCCGGAGCTCGCGGGGGGGCCGTCCTCGCGTTTTCGTTTGAGCCCATCCAGGCCATCGCCCTCGAGTCGGGAGCGGCGCTGCGCTTCGCGCTGGGCACCGGATCGTCGCTGCTGCTCATCCTGTTCGCCGTGGTGCTCGGCCGGCAGTGGGTCGCCGCGGACCGGCTCGCCAAGGAACGCCAGGCGGAGCACCATCTGGCGATGCTCGGCACCATGTCCGCGGTGCTCGGCCACGAGATCAAGAACCCGCTCGCGTCGCTCAAGGGCAACGCCCAGATGTTGGAGCGAAAGCTGACCGACCCCGATCTCTTGCGCAAGGCGTCGCGCGTGGTGCGGGAGGCCGAGCGCCTGGAGGCGCTGACGAGCCGGATCCTAGCCTTCGCCCGGGACGAGCCGCTCAGGCGCGAGCTGACCGATGTGCCGGGCTTGCTGGGCGCGGTGGTGGGCCGCGTGGATGACGCGGTGGCGTCCGAGATCCCGTCGATGGAGCCGTTCCCCCTGGACGCACAGTGGGTTGAGCAAGCGGTGGAGAACCTGCTGCGGAACGCGCGCGACGCGTCCCCGGGTGGCGCGGTGGTCGTGCGAGCGCGCCAGGACGGCCAGGAGCTGTGCATCGAGGTGGCAGACGACGGGCCGGGGATCCCCCGGGACCTGCGCGACCGGGTCCTCGAGCCGTTCCACACCGACAAGGTGCAGGGCACGGGCCTGGGCCTCGCGGTCGTCAGCCGGGTGGCGGAGCGGCACGATGGGCGCGTCGAGATCGACGACGCCCCAGGCGGCGGCGCGGTCGTCCGCATGATCTTGAGGAGGTCCTGATGGCCCAGGTGTTGGTGGTGGATGACGAACCCGGGCTGCGGGAGTTCCTCGCGGAGGTGCTGACCGACGCCGGCCACGAGGTGACCCAGGCTCAGGATGGCCAGCGGGCGCTCGATCTCGTGCGCGAGCGGGCGTTCCACCTCGTGCTGACCGATCTCAAGATGCCGCGCCTGAGCGGACTGGACCTGCTGCGCACGGCCAAGGCCGAACAGCCGGAGCTGGAGTTCGTGGTGCTGACCGCCCACGGGACCGTGCAGACGGCCGTGGACGCCATGCGCCTCGGCGCGTTCGACTACCTCAACAAGCCCATCTCAGGCCCGGACGAGCTGGAGTTGGTGGTCGCGCGGGCGTTGGAGCGTCGGCGCATGAGCGCGGTGGTGGCCAGCGCGCGGACGGCCGAGACTGAGTTCGTGGCGAGAGACCCGGCGATGGAGCCGGTCACCCGTGCGCTGCGCAAGGTCGCCGCCACCGCCGCCACCGTCTTGTTGCTCGGCGAGAGCGGCACCGGCAAAGAGGTCGCTGCTCGGGCCGTGCATCGATGGAGCCCGCGCGCGGCCGGCCCGTTCGTGGCCATCAACTGCGCCACGATGAGCGAGACCCTGCTCGAGAGTGAGCTGTTCGGCCACGAGAAGGGCGCGTTCACCGGGGCCACCGACCGCCGCCGCGGCAAAGTCGAGCTCGCGGAGGGCGGCACGCTGTTCCTCGATGAGATCGGAGAGCTCAAGCCGGAGCTCCAGGCGCGCCTTCTCCGCGTGCTCCAAGAGCGCTGCTTCGAGAGGGTGGGCGGGTCGCAGACCATCGCCGCCGATGTGCGCTGGGTGGCGGCGACGAACCGAGACCTGGGCGAGGCCATGGGGCAGGGGACCTTTCGCGAGGATCTCTATCACCGGTTGGCGGTGTTCCCCATCTTCCTGCCACCGCTGAGGGACCGCCCCCGCGACATCGAGCCCCTCGCGCGCTTCCTGCTGGATCGGGCCGCCAGCTCCATGGGGCGCGGCGCCCTGTCCCTCAGCGCATCGGCGCTCACCGCGCTGCGGGCCTACCGCTGGCCGGGCAACGTGCGCGAGCTGTCCAATGCGCTGGAGCGGGCGGCCATCCTCTCCGATGGCAGCGGCATCGGCCCGGAACACCTCATCCTCGGCATGCCCGGCGCGGCGGCAAAGGAGGCCGTGGGCGCATGCACCTTGGTGGAGGCGGAGAAGCGCGCGATCGAGGTCGCGCTGGCGGCCGAGGACGGCAACCGGGAGCGGACCGCCCAGGTGCTCGGGGTCTCGCTGCGCACGCTCTACGAGAAGCTCAAGAAGCACGCGATCTGACGGTCTAGACTCCGGGCGTGTCGTGCATGCCCACCCTGTGGCTCTCCCTCGCGCTGCTCCTTGGCGGCTGCCACTTCGTGCCTGGTCCTGGCGACGAGCCGGTGCCGGCGCCGCCGCCGGTGGACCCGTTCGACCCGGACTACCTGCAGGTAGGCAGCTTCAACATTGACTGGTTGACCGCCGACCTCCCCGGTGAGTTCACGCCGCGCAACGACGCCGACCTCGCCATGGTCGCCTCGCTCATCGAGGCCATGGACATCGACGTGCTTTGCCTGCAGGAGATCAACGGCATCGAGGCGATCGAGGCGCTGGGTCTGCCGAGCGAGTGGCAGGCGATCCTGGGCAGCACCGGCTGGTCGCAGAACGTGGCCTGGCTATACCGGGCCGACCGGGTCGCGGTCACCAATGTGCGCGAAGTGCGATTGCCGGTGAACAGGTTCCCGAGCAAGGACCCGCTCGTCGCCGACGTGGCGGTGCTGGACAGTGACCTGTCGTTCGCCGTGGTGGGCCTGCATCTCAACCCCTACGTGGAGTCGAGCGAGGCCAACTACCGCGCGGATCAGGTCCGTGACCTCGTGCAGTGGCTCGACGGCGATGGAGCGGCCCCAGCGCCGGACCTGCCGGTCGTCGTCGCGGGCGATCTGAACGACACCCGGGGGGGGCTCAACGCCAACGTGGACGCCTTGGCACCGCTCGAAGAGCGGCTCGTGTTCGCCACCGCCGACACCGAGCAGTTCACCAACATCCCGTTCCAGTCCCAGATCGACCACGTGGCGCTGGATGGGGACCTCGATTCGCTGCGCCACGGGGCCGGTTCGCCCGCCGGAGTCACCGTGGTCGCCCACGACTGGTTGAGTCCGTGGGGCGACTACAGCGATGGCTACGGCGGGGACCCCACGGTCTCGACCCATCGGCCCGTCTACGTGGATCTGGTGCTCTAGAGACGGTCAGAACTTCTGTCATGCAGGTCCAAGGGTCCCTATGGCAGAGTGCGCCGCCTCTAGGAGAAACCATGCCTCAGACCCTTCGCCAATTGCTCTTCGTCCTGCTCTCACTCGGCCTGTTGGCCGGCTGTCCCGGGCGCACGGACGACGACGACTCCGTACCCGACGACGACGACACCACGTCGAATGACGACGACGCGACGGGTGACGACGACGACGCGACGGGTGACGACGACGACGCGACGGG
>Ga0222662_1000461_pt1 | contig 32919 bp, 26 predicted proteins | sample AntAcemetagen600_FD_179821 | JGI IMG/M metagenome (GOLD analysis project Ga0222662, IMG submission 179821) | Saline water microbial communities from Ace Lake, Antarctica - #600 | ecosystem: Environmental > Aquatic > Non-marine Saline and Alkaline > Saline | place: Antarctica: Ace Lake... | reverse complement strand
ACGCGCGATGCAGGTGTTGACCACGGGGGCCGGCCAGATGGCCCAGGCCGTCGCCCACGTGCACGCCCTCTCGGGAGTCGCCGTTGTCGCCCCCTCGGCGCCCGTTGTCGCCCCGCCGCCGCGCCCCGTCGCCCCACCGCCGCCCGTGACCGCGCCGCCGCCGCGCCGCATCACGGAGGAGAAGATCATCCAGCCACCGCCGGCGGCCGTCCCCACCCTGGGCACCCCCATCGGCCCCACGTTCTCCCGCCAGGACCTCGAAGTGCACGCCGGCGGCGTCATCTCCACCATCTTCGGCGACATGTTCACCGTCCAGGACGGCTACGCCCGTCAGGTGCGCATGCCCGAGCCGCCGCTCCTGCTCGCCGACCGCGTCACCGGCATCGACGCCGAGCCCGGCTCCATGAAGACCGGCACCATCTGGACCGAGACCGACGTCACGCCGGACTCCTGGTACCTGCACCAGGGCCACATGCCCACCGGCGTGCTGATCGAGGCGGGCCAGGCCGACTTGATGCTCATCTCCTGGCTCGGCGTGGACTTCACCAACCGCGGCGACCGCGTCTATCGCCTGCTCGGCTGCGACTTGACCCTGCACGGCCCGCTCCCGTGCCCCGGCGAGACGCTCCAGTACCGCATCGTGCTCGACGGCCACGCCGCTCAGGGCGACATCCGCCTGATGTTCTTCCACTACGACGGCTTCGTGAACGGCGAGCGCCGCGTCTCGGTCCGCCAGGGCCAGGCTGGCTTCTTCACCGACGGCGAGCTCGCCGACTCCGACGGCTGCCTGTGGACGCCCCAGGGCCAGGACATCGTGGCCAACCCGCGGCTCGCGGCCCCGGTGGTCACGCCCACCAAGACGTCGTACACGCCCAGCGAGGTCCGCGCGTTCTCCGACGGCCGCCCCTGGGAGTGCTTCGGCCCCGGCTTCGAGCGCACCCAGACCCACACCCGCACGCCGCGCATCGCCAACGGGCGCATGCTCTTCCTCGACGGCGGAGTCCAGGAGCTGCTCCCCACCGGCGGGCCCTGGGGCCGCGGCTACCTGTCGGCCACCGTGGACATCACGCCCGAGCACTGGTTCTTCGATGGCCACTTCAAGAACGACCCGTGCATGCCCGGCACGCTGATGTTCGACGGGTGCCTGCAGGCGATGTCGTTCTTCCTCGCCGGCCTCGGCTTCACCACCGACTCGGACGGCTACCGCTTCGAGCCCGTGCAGGACGAGCCGTTCCCCCTGCACTGCCGCGGTCAGGTCACTCCTGCGAGCAAGCGCCTCACCTACGAGGTGTTCGTCGAAGAGCTGGTCGGCGGCCCGTCGCCCGTGCTCTACGCGGATTTGCTCTGCACGGTGGACGGGCTCAAGGCGTTCCACGCCCGCCGCATCGGCCTGCGCCTCGTGCCGGGCTGGCCGCTCGACGAAGGCAGCGCCCTGCTCGACGTCAACACCACCTCGGGACGCAGCGCCATTCTGCCTCCCCCCGCGATTCCCCCCGTCGTCGCCGACGCGGACGGCTTCAAGTTCGACCAGCGCTCGCTCATCGCCTGCGCCAACGGCCGCCCGTCCCAGGCGTTTGGCCCCATGTACACCCCGTTCGACGGCACGACCCGCGTCGCCCGCCTGCCGAACCCGCCGTACCTCTTCATCTCCCGCGCGACGGACACCCGCGGACCCATCGGCTCGATGCAAGAGGGGCTGGGCGTCACGATGGAGTACGACATCCCCGCGGACTCCTGGTACTTCGATGAGAACGGCTGCCGGGTGATGCCGTACGCGGTCCTGCTCGAGGCGGCGCTGCAGCCCTGTGGCTGGCTCGCGTCGTACACGGGCTGCGCGCTGACCAGCGACAAGGAGCTGTTCTTCCGCAACCTCGACGGCACCAGCACCTTGCACCGGGACATCCTCCCCACCGATGTCACCTGGCGCACCGTGGTGACCAACACGGGCATCAGCAAGATGGGCCCGATGATCATCGTCAACTACGAGGTCGAGTGCTTCGTAGGCGACGAGCTGGTCTACGACATGACCACGGTGTTCGGCTTCTTCCCCGCCGAGGCCCTGGCCGACCAGAAGGGCCTGACGACGACGCCCGCGCAGCGCGCGCTGCTGGAAGGGGACTCAGCGTTCCACGTGGACTTGACGACCCGTCCCGCCGCCTACTGGGACCCGTCCCGCCCCAACCTCGCTGAGCCCATGCTGCTCATGCTCGACCGCATCACCGCGTTCGAGGCCGACGGTGGCAGCGAGGGCCTCGGCTTCGCCCGAGGCGAGAAGGACGTGCGCGCGAGCGAGTGGTTCTTCAAGGCCCACTTCTTCCAGGACCCCGTGCAGCCCGGCTCGCTCGGCATCGAGGCCATGATCCAGCTGCTGCAGTGGTTCATGCTGCACGAGGGCATGGACGAGGGCGTGACCAACCCGCGCTTCGAGTCCATCGGCACAAAGCAGCCCATGACGTGGAAGTACCGCGGCCAGGTCATCCCGACCAACAAGGTCATCGGCAGCACCATGGAGGTGACCGAGCGCGGCACCGACGAGCGCGGCCCCTACGCCATCTGCTCGGCGTCGCTCTGGGTGGACGGCAAGCGCATCTACGAAGCCTCGGGCCTCGGTATGCGCATCGTGTCTGGCGGCACCGACCCACAGGCGCCGCACCGCCTCGATCCCGCCCGCGACACCTGGCTCAACGATCACTGCCCCACCTACACCCGTCCGGCCCTGCCGATGATGTCGATGGTGGACCTGCTGGCGAGCAGCGGGCCCATCTCGGACCCCGTCATCGGCCTCGCCGACGTCAAGGTGCTGGGGTGGCTGGACGTGTCGCAGCCCACGGAGCTGCGCGTCGATCGCCGTGGTGAGCTCGCGACGCTGCTGCGCGGAGACGAGCCGATGGCGTCCGCCCGGGTGCTCAGCGGCAGCTACCCCCCGCGGCCCGAGCCGCTCCCCCCGCTGGACGGTCCGGTGCTCGATCCGTACGCCACCGGCTCGCTCTTCCATGGCCCGGCGTTCCAGGTGGTGCAGCGGCTCGTGCGCACAAAGGAAGGCGCCAGCTCCATTCTGCGTGCCGAGAGCGGAGTCCCGTTCGGCACCCTGAACCAGGCGCTGCTTGACGGAGCCACCCACGGCATCCCCCACGACCAGCTCGATCTCTGGGACGACCGGCTCCCCGCCGACAAGGTCGCCTACCCCGCGCTCATCCCCAGCATCACGTTCTACGGGCCCCCGCCGACCTCCGGCACGGTGCGCTGCGAAGTCCGCCCTGATGGGTACTTCGGCACAAAGGACTTCCCGGCGTTCCAGGTGCAGCTCATCGACGACGGGGGAGTCTGGTGCGCGTTCCGGCTCATCGAAGCGTGCTTCCCCAAGGGCAAGCTCGGCAGCGCGGAGCCGGCCGACCGCCGCGCCTTCCTGCGTGACCACACCTACGTGCCGGGCCTCTCGCTCTCCACCCAGGACGCTGAGGCGACGGTGCTCGACCCCGCCGATGTGGCTGGCGCGGACTGGCTTGCCGGCACCGTCGCGGGGGTCTACGGCACTGAGGAGGTCGCCGAGATCGCAGAGCGTGAGCACCTCGCGCGTGCGCACGGGATCCACCCGGGACTCCTCCCCGCCGCGCTGCCCTACACGCAGGTCTCGTTGGAGACCGAGACGGCTTCGGATGGCTCGGTCCGCGTCTCCGGCGACGCGACGGGCACCCTCGACATCGCCTCTGTGAAGGAGTTCTGGAGCTCGCGGTTCGGCGTGGGCCGCTGGCCCGTGGAGGACCTGTACTACGGGCTGATTCAGCGGTTCGTGGGCCGGGTGGTGGTGACGAACCCTGCCGCGCTCGACGCGGTGCGCGGGCGCCCCGCCATCTTCCTCGCCAACCACCAGACCGGCGTGGAGTCGCTCATCTTCTCCATCCTCGCCTCGGGCCTGACCGAGGTCCCGACGGTGACGCTGGCGAAGATCGAGCACCAGCACACGTGGCTCGGCAAGCTCATTGAGCACTGCTTCCGCTACCCCAATGTGCGCGACCCGAAGCTGATCACGTTCTTCGACCGCGACGACAAGGCCTCGCTGCCCGCGGTCATGGGCGAGCTCGCTGCCGAGATGGCCAAGGGCGACCGCTCGGTGATGGTGCACGTGGAAGGCACGCGCTCGCTGGAGTGCCGCACCCCGGTGCGCAAGATGAGCGGCGGCTTCATCGACATGGCCCTCGGGGTGGGCGCGCCGGTGATCCCCGTGCGGTTCGTGGGCGGCCTGCCCAGTGAGCCCATGGAGACCCGCCTCGAGTTCCCGCTCGGCATGGGCACGCAGGACATCTGGATCGGGGAGCCGCTGCTGCCCGAGCAGCTCACCGCCCTGCACTACGGAGCCCGCAAGCAGTTGGTGCTGGATGCCATCAACGGGCTCGGACCCGGCTGCGCCGTCGAGCAGGCGCACCCCGGCGACTCGGACTTCGCCGCGTCGGTGGCGGACTGGCAGGCCAAGACCGGGATCGACGAGGAGCACGCGGTGCTGCGCGCGATCCTCGCGGAGTGCGAGGAGCCGACCGAGGCGAGCCAGCAACTGTTGGCGGCGTCGTCGGCCTCTGAGCTGCCGACCGAGACCCCCGAGCAAGCCTGGCTTGCCGAGCTGGCGACTCGCCTGTTGGGCTAGAGCACCGTCCCCGGGCCCTTGTCGCGGTGCCGCTTCCTCGGTCGATCCGCTAGTTTTTGGCCGCGAGCCCCGAACAGGCTCGAGGAGGTGAGCGGTGATTCCTGGACGACTGACTCGAATGCGCGCGGTGGAGCCGGCAGACCTCGGGCTGCTCAAGGACATCGCCAACGACCGCTTCGTCGCGACGATGGTGGTCGGCTGGGACTGGCCGCTGTCCCAGTTCGGGCAAGAGACCTGGTGGGAGGAGGCCCACGACAACGCCACCACCCGACGCTTCATCGTCGAGGATCACGAGGGCCTCGCCATCGGCATGACCGGCCTGTGGGACATCGACTGGCACAACCGGCACGCCCTGACCGCTCTCAAGCTCCACCCGGAGCGCGTACAGCGCGGGATGGGGACCGATGCCATCAAGAACCTGATGGCCTACGCGTTTCACGACGTCGGACTGAACCGGCTGTGGGGCGCCATCCTCGACTTCAACGGGCCCAGCTTTGGCGCCTACGTGAAGAAGTGCGGGTGGAGGATCGAGGGTTGCCTGCGGGAGGAGATCTTCCGCAAGGGCGCGTTCCACGATCTGTATCGGGTCGCCGCGCTGAGGTCGGACTTCGATGCGCTGCCCGACGCGCAGGAGTACGTCGAGAGGCTCAACCCCGCGGACACCCGCGACAAGGTCGTGCTGCCGCCGGAGTGGTGGGCGGCCCCGTCGCCGCTTACAGATCCTCGCTGACCACCGCGCCGGTCGGCGGATCGAAGTCGCTGGCCGGGATGACCTCGCCCAGCGTCACCGGGCCGACGGTGATGTCGGTGACCTGCTCGCCGATTCCGGAGTCCGGGTCCCAGGCGAAGGTGTGCAAGGTGCTCGCGAGCCAGAGCCCGCCGGACTTCCGCTGCCCCTCGTACTTCATGAGCTTCTCGGGCGTGTGCCCGCCGTCTTTGAAGAACGCGGGGTAGGCGACCACGTAGCGCAGCGCGCTGAGCCGCCCCGTCTCGGAGTGCAGGTAGACGATGTAGTAGTCGTCGGGCGAGTCGCCGGTGCCGTCGGCGTAGGTGACCTTGACGAGGTGGTGGGCTGCGCCTTCGTACTCGGCGTTTGGCAGGACCTCGAAGTGGGTGCCGGGGTCAGCGAGCACAAACGGCATGCCCACAAAGTAGTAGGGCGTCAGGGCCCAGAACCGTGCTGAGCTGGGGAAGGCGTCTGCAGACGGCGTGATCCAGGCGACCTCTCCGTTCCAACCCAGGGTGGCGTCCGCGCCGTCGCCGAGCTCGGTCTGCACTGCGCGCGCGCTCCACAGGTCCACTCGGTTGCGGGTGTTGCGCCGCTTGCTCGCGTCGCCCCGCGGCGAATAGTCGAAGTCAAAGGCGATGGTGCCTGCACCGAGCCAGCCCGCGAGGCCGCCGTGGGCCTCGATCGCCCGGCTGACGAGCTTGCCGCCGTCCGTCGTGGCGAGCCGCTGTGTGGACTCGGCCACCCGCGCGGCCACGGGGTCCACTGCGGGCTCGACGGGGGTGACGGGGATGGCCTGCGGCTCGCTCTGGGGCGCGCATCCGAAGAGAAGCAGCGCTCCGAGCGCCACGGTCGTGTGGGTCTTCATGGGTCTCCGTGTGGGGGGGCACCCTACCGCTACGCCGCCTCCTTCTCCTTGCCGAGCAGGAAGGCGTCGAGATCGCGGGACCCGATCGGGTCGCCGGGACCTGTTGTTCGGCTCAAGTCCCCCTGGGCTCCGACGATGATGCGCGGTGGACATGAGCATCTTCGCCGCCATCAGCGCGCCGGCCCCGGCGCCCCCGCTCCTCTCGCTGCCCGAGCCCCGCGAGTCCGATCAAGACGCCCCGGTGCCCGTCGGTCGCGCGGACAGCGTGCACATCGGGGCAGGCTCCCCGGGCTTTCGCCCCCAGCCCGCCGGCAAGGCGCTGCCCGGCAACTACGACGCCCGCGGTCACCGGGAGCCCACCGAGGAGGAAGAGGCGCTGGCCGCCGAGCAGGCGCACGGCGAGCGGGCGCACGACGCCGCGGCCCCGGGGGAGCTGAGCAGCGAGGAGCAGGCGATGGTGGCGGAGCTGCAGGCCCGGGATGTCGAGGTGCGCGCTCACGAGGCGGCTCACGCCGGGGTCGGCGGCGCGCTGGCTGGCGGCGCGTCGTACACCTACCAAGAGGGCCCGGATGGCCGCCGCTATGCGGTCGGCGGCGAGGTCCCCATCTCCATCGGAGGCGGCGGAAGCCCCGAGGAGCAGGCGCAGAACGCGGCGCAGGTGAGGCGCGCGGCGCTGGCGCCGGCGAACCCGTCCAACGCGGACCGGGCCATCGCGTCCCGGGCGAGTCAGCTCGAGATGGAGGCGCGGGCCGAGATCGCCGAGCAGGCCAGGGCCGAAGCCTCGGAAGAGGCCGAGGCTCCCGAGGCGTCGGAAGAGGCCGAGGCTCCCGAGGCGACTACTCCTCCGGGAACGGCGGAGGAACCGGCCCCGGGTGCGCTTCCGTGAGGTCGAAGAGCACAAAGAACAGCGCCTCCACGACCCGGCCAGGGGGCAGCACATCCACGGTGCCGGCCTGCGCGACCTCGGCGAAGTCATCGGCGAACGCCAGCGCTTGAGCGCGCTCGTCGGGGGTCAACACTTCAGAGCTCAGCACCAGCTCGAACAGCCGCCCCGCGTCGAGGCCGAACTGCGTGCCCGGAGGCTCGGGCACCTGGTAGGTGAACGTGCCGTCGTAGCTACCGATGCGGTGCAGCAGATGCGCCATGTACTGCGCGGAGCGCAGCAAGATCCGGTAGTCGATGGTGTCAGCGGTGTCGTTGACCGTGTGGTACCAGCTCATGCCGGGGTTCACGACCCAGGCACCGGGCCGCTCGGGCTCGAACGACTCGTAGAACTCGTCCTGGTCTGAGCTGAACAGCGGCACCACGTCGCGGTGGATGAGCAGCAGCTCCATGTCCAGGGCATCGCTGGACGCCCGCACCAGAGCGTCCAGCTCCGGGCTGCGCTCGGTCCCCATCACCACCGTCGTCCAGACGTCCGGCAGCATCGGGCGGCCCAGGGGGTCCATCGAGAGCCCCAGCTGGATGTCGGCGGCCGGCACGGTAGGGGCATCGAGCCACGCCGCCATCCCGGTGTGGCCGTTCTCCTCGCCGTCCGTCAGGACGAACACGATGGAGCGTGGCGGCGCCGCGTCGAACTCCGAGAGCACCCGAGCGATCTCCAGCAGCGCGGCCGAGCCCGCCGCGTCGTCGAACGCGCCGTTGTTGATGCGGCCGTCCGACTCGACGCCGATGTGGTCGTAGTGAGCGGCCAGCACGATGTACTCGTCGGCGAGCAGCGGATCCGAGCCGGGCAGCAGCGCCACGAGGTCGTAGCCCACCGTCGCGTCGTTGGGCACGACGTCGCCAGCCTCATCGAGCTGGAAGCGGTCGGTGCGGGGCTCGGTGGCGTACTCGTAAACAAAGCTGCCGCCGTCGCCCAGTGGCTCCAGATCGAGCTCGCCCAGGCGCCCCACCAGGTAGTCCCGCGCAGCGATGGCGCCCGGCGAGCCAGTGATGCGTCCGCCCAGGGCATCGTCGGCGAGGAAGTCCACATCGGCCTTGAGCTGGGTGGGCGACATGGCGTCTACGACCTCGTCGGAGAGGCCGGTCTCCTCCACGGGCGGGTCAGGCTCCTCAGATGGGCATCCCACGGCGAGGAAGCAGAGCGCGAGCAGCGCGGATCGGGGGGGACGGGTCATGTGACGGCGCATGTCGAGACAATGACAGTGCGAGCGGCATTCCCCAATCGTTCCTTTCTCGTGGCGGCTCCTGCCCTAAAATGCCCGCCTACGGAGATTCAATGGGTAATGCAGTCCAGCGCCGACCGGCGCAGTCCACGTCCACCAACACACCCCAGCCCGCGGACTCCACCGCGCAGCGGGCATCGTTCTCGGACGGCCTGGCGAGCAGCAGCCCATCGGACACCTACGCGGCGCAGAACCCCGAGGCGAGCCCTGCGAAGCTCAGCGCGGGCAGCGGCGATCTGACGCTCAAGCCGGTCGTGAAGAAGAAGAAGGACAGCCTCGGCGGCACGGCGAGCTCCGCGGGCGGCGGCGCGTCGGTCAACGCCAAGGAGAAGTCCGGCTCGGTCACCGCCAAGGGCACCTCGGGCAAGCACGCGGCCAACGGCACTGTGGGCGCCGACCTGCGGGACGATGGCTCGCTGGAGTCGGCATCCGCCAGCGGCGGCTACACCCACGGCGGTACTGGTGGTGCGGGCGGGGGCAAGGCCGAGTTCGATGAGCAGGGGCGTATGAGCGGCCTCGCGGCGGACGGCAAGGCTCAGGCCGGCGGCGTGTCGCTCGGGGGCTCGCTGTCCATGGGCTACTCCACCACCGCCCCGCGGGCGGAGGGCGAGGCCTGGAAGGTGGACTGGGACTACGACGCCTCCATCGGGCTGTCCGGTGGCAAGTTCAAGAGCACCGCGGCCTCCAACGGCAACCCGGCCTCGAGCACGTCGGGCTCCCTCAGCGCGGGCGCGAGCGCCAACCGAGGCGGCACAAAGTCGTTCGCGACGAAGAAGGCCGCCGATGAGTGGCGGGTCTCGTTCTCCGCGGGGGATCCGGCGATCATGTCGTCGCTCACCAGCGTGGATGCGCTCCAGGACGGCGAGTCGCTGGGCGACAGCAGCGCGTTCACCGCCGGTGCGAGCCTCTCGGGCAAAGCGGGACAGTTCAACGTCGGTGTCTCGGCCTCGGGCGAGAAGGGCTCGGGCTGGTCGCTGATCCGGCAGGGCAGCACCTACCTGCTCGTGGTGAAGCGCCACACCAAGATGAAGACCACGTTCGAGGGCAGCACCGCGGGGATCATCAAGCTCTCCATGGGTACCGCCAACCGCACCGCCGACTCGTTCGCCATGCGCTTCGATCCGAAGAAGGCCGGCCACAGCCGCGCCATGTCGTCGTGGATCAACCGGGGCGTCATCGACGGCGGCGACTTTGTGTACATCGAGACGGGCGCGGAGCACGACGACACGTCGGGCGTGAGCATCCTGGGCGTGAAGTACGCGTTCGTGGGCACCACCGGCAAGAAGACCGTCAAGTATGCGGACGGGAGCAGCGTCGAGACGATGATCGGGCAGAGCAACGAGGGCGTCTCGGTGCCGCTGCTGCTCAAGCACGACGAGTCCCACAAGCTGACCGCCACCACCGACGGCGACGGCACGTCCTACAGCCTGGGCACCCAGGTGGAGAGCGACAGCGTGACCTCGGCGCAAAAAGCCATGGCCCAGGCCAGCGGCAGCGGCACGTGGGGAGCCGGCAGCGAGGCGGAGTCCTCGGGGCAGTGGAGCGTGACGAGCAAGTTCTCCAACAACCAGATCGACGAGTTCGTGGCCTGGGTCGTGGGCGGGACCGCCCGGCCGCGGCTGGGGATGATCGGCTCGGCTTGGCTCGTGGACAGCCTGTCCAAGGCGGGCAGCAACAAGGACGCGCAGCGCGAAGCCCTGACCCAGTTCGTGGCGAGCGGCGGCGGCAAGGCCCTCGCGGTCGTGCACGAGCAGATCAGTGGCGGCACGGAGTCCTTCCCGATGCTCGCCGGCGACGGCAACTTCCTCGGCGAGGACGGCTGGGGGCGGCTCGATGGCCAAACCTCGACCTGGGAGTCCCAGCAGGGTGACGCCAACCTCGCCGCCGACATCGCAGCCGACGCGGCGGCGGCGGCGCTGGAGTGCGGAGCCCGGATCAAGGTCATCGGCGACCGAAACAACTACGACGATCTGCCCCAGAACCTGCGCTCCCAGGAGGAGAGCCGGAACGTGCGGATGCAGTGGCGCCTCAACAAGGTCGCCGCGGCGGCGAAGGAGTCGGCCCAGGCGAAGATCGTGGCGAAGATCGGGGTCGCGAAGAAGCAAGAGCGGCCGCCGGAGAGCGAGCTGAAGACCGCGCAGGGCGGGGCCATCGCGGTGAAGATGGACCTGTCGGGCTTGCGCGCGGAGGTGGACGCGCTGCACGCGGCGCTGCAGACCGAGAAGGCGGCGGCGCTCGACGCAAAGCGGCTCTACGACAAGAGCGTGTTCCAGCACACCCACCACACGGGCGGGCGCAGCGTGTCTCCGAAGGACGCGTTCGGCTCCGCGGGCCTCGACCTGTTTGGGGTGGCGTGGGGCGCGGGGCTGCACTCAGCCGACTACAAGGCGGCGGAGGCCGCGGGCGACAAGGGCGTGGCGGCGCTGGCGAGGGCGTCGAGCTCGGAGGCGAGCGCTGCGCGGCAAGAAGCCGACTACCTGCAGGGGTTGATGTCCGACCGGTCGACCGCGATCCAGGCAGCGAGGCAGCGCATGGGCCGCCTGCGGCTGACCACCGGGCAGTTCGAGACCGCGAAGGACCACTTCGCCAGCTCTGACCACGCGTATCGCCAGATCGCCCGGGACACGCGGGGCAAGTTCAACTGGCGCAGCGGGTACCCGTAGCCGGCGCGCTGGGGCAGCGGTCTGGCAGACTGCCGCGATGCGCCAGCCTTGGATCCAGGTAGAGACCCGCGAGACCATCGACGGCCCGCTGCAGCTGAGGCAGCGCGGCGACCATGACTTCGTCATCTCCATCTCCGGCCGCGTGCTGATGAGCAGCGCGCACACGCGCTCCGAGGTGGTGGTGGCCCAAGTGGGCTGCGCGCCGATCGCCGGGCGACCGCATCCAAAGGTGCTGGTCAGCGGGCTGGGCCTGGGCTTCACGCTGCGGGCGGCGCTCGATGCGCTGCCAGCGACGGCCGAGGTGGTGGTCGCGGAGCTCAACGAGGTGGTGGTGGACTGGTGCCGGGGACCCGCTGCGTCCGCGGCCGGCGACACGCTGTCCGACCCGCGGGTGCGGGTGGTGGTGGGCGACGTCACCAAGGAGATCCGGCGCGCCGCGAACCGCAAGGCGTCCCGCTACGACGCCATCATCCTCGACCTCTACGTCGGTCCGCCCGAGCCGCCAGCCCGCGGCGAAGACCCGCTCTACGGCAAGAACATCATCGCCAGCACCCACAGCGCGCTGACCGCCGGCGGGGTCTTGTCGGTCTGGGGGGAGGCCCACAGCCAGTCCTACGACCGGCGCCTCCGGGCAGCGGGCTTCGCGACCCAGACCGTGCGCCCAAAGGGCGGCGGGCCCCGGCACGTGGTGCACCTGGGGCTCAAGAGTTAAGGGGTCGGGCCTCAGGCCTTCTTGTCGTCGGCCTTCTTGTCGTCGGCCTTCTTGTCGTCGGCCTTGGGAGCCTCCGCAGCCTTGGGCTCCGGCTTCGGCTCGGGCTTGGGCTCCGGCTTCGGCTCGGGCTTGGGCTCCGGCTTCGGCTCCGGCTTCGGCTCGGGCTTGGGCTCAGGCTTGGGTTCCGGCTTCGGAGCGGGAGCGGCCTTCGACTCCGGTGCGGCGGGGGCCCCACCACGACCGACCCAGCCCTTGACGAACTCTGGGGAGAACCCGAGGTCCTCCCCCTTCTTCTGTCGCGTTGCCAGGTCGGCACACTCCTCGGTGCTGCGGGTTCCAAGGCTCGAGAGAAGGTCGTTTCGGGGAGACATCGCGGACCTCGTGGGAGGGAAGCATCGGCCTAGCGGACGCCGATATTCTACCGCAGGCGACCCCTGCACCGATAGGCAACGCCTCGCGGCAAAGCTCTCAAATCTGGTCCGTCGTGGTCACCCCGAAGCTCGACGCCGCGTACCCGTGCACGCCAATGTGCAGCGTGCCGCTCGCGCTGGGCACGAACTCGATGCGTTCGTTGCCGGACGCGGTGTACCCGCGGGCCTCGTATTCGCTGCCCGTGGGAGCGGCTCCGACCCGGAGGTAGAGGTCGATGTCGCTGGGTGCGGTGGTCTGCACGACGATCGGCTGACCGGCGATGACCTCCACGGTGAAGCGCGCCCACTCGCCCTGTGCGAGCGTCCCGCTCTCGTCCAGGTGGCTGGCTCCGCTGTCGCCGCCATTGGTGGACCCATCGTCCGTGGCGTCGTCATCGTCGCCCGTGGCGTCGTCATCGTCGCCGGCGCTGCTGCCGCCGATGACCTCGGTCGTGTAGCTGATGTCGAGCTCGAACGTGGACGCGGTGTATCCCCGCACCGACACGTAGACCTCGCCGGGACCCTGCACCGAGCACGACTCCGTGGAGCCGTTGCGATAGGGCCGGCAGTCGTAGGCGCTGGCGGTCGGCACGGCGCCCATGCGGACGTAGAGGTCTGCGTCACCGGTGCCCGTCATCTCGACTCCGACCATGCCCTGCACCGCCACGAACGGCCCGAAGTGGGCCCACTGGTCCTTGCTCAGGCTGCCGGTCTCCTGGACCGTGGCGATCTCGGTGGATGCGGGCTCCTCGCCCTCGCCCGGCTCGGTCACCGACGCGGTCAGCAGCTCGTTCACGAGGGACCACGTGATGGCGCCGCCCGCGATGGGCTTGCTCTCGTCGCGGCCGGTAGGCAACCAGAGGAAGTCGGGATGCTCGGTCTTGCTCTCGCCCATCCACTCGCCGCCGATGATCGCGCCCGCGGCGTCGAGCTCCAGGATGTAGCTGTAGCTGTCGGTGTGGGTGTAGTCGTCGATGCGGTCGGCCAGGTTGCCGTCCACCGAGCTGGCAGACTCCCCGATGTAGTCCACCTCCGCGTCCACGTAGACCAGCGAGGCAGCGTCGTCGTTGAAGAGGTAGGCGGTGGGGATGATGCCGTCGGTCGGCGCGCCGGTGACGGTGATGTCCGCGCTGAAGGTGCTGCTCGCCGCGTAGCCCTCCACGCTGACGTGCAGCGCGGTGGCGTTGGACGGCGCGACCAATTCGCACTCCTCGACGGAGCCGTTTGCGTACGGCCGGCAGATCCAGTCGGTGGCGCTCGGCGCCTGGTTCCAGCGCAGGTACAGGTCCGCGTCGCCGTCGCCGGTCATCGCCACGACAACCGTCGCCCCCGGCGTCACGGCCACGGGCGCGTGGTGCTCCCAGCCATCGTTCGCCACGGTGCCGCTGAACGACTCAGACACCGGCGCGGGCGTCTCGCCGCCCACCGGCTGCGCGCCGAGGAACTCGTTGGCGTCCTGGGCGGAGATGGGCTCGGAGTGCGTGATGCGGAAGCCGCGCAGCGGCTGGTTCCAGACCTCGTCGTCCCAGGTGCGGTCCTCTACGAAGCTCAGGTCGCGCAGGCCCAGGTAGTTGGTCAGCAGCACGTGGTACGTGCCGGGGTTGGTGTCCGCGCACTCGGCGTCGCTGCCGGACGGGCGGTCGTAGCCGTCGTACTCGATGTCGTCGGCGGCCTCGTCTTCGTTGCAGCGCAGCGACACGAAGCGCGAGTTCGTTGCGTCGTAGCCCAGGGTCGCCAAGGCCTTGATGTCGTTGACCTCAAATGTCACCCCGTTGCGGGTCACCGGGTGCTGGGGCTCGGGCACCGACATCGACGCCGGGGCCCACGCGTGGCAGATGCCCCACCAGGTGGGGATGCAGACGCCCTCGGTCTCGCCGTCCCGGATGGCGCAGCCCTCGCCGATGAGGTCGTCGCAGGCGTCATCGTTCGTGCAGGCGGTGCGGGATGCGTACTTGTCCACGCCGTTGCTCGCGGACACCGCGTCCTCGATGTCCTGCACGCCAAACGCCTCGCCGTACTTCGCGGCCGGTGAATCGCTCGCCGGGCCGGCCCACTTCTGGTTGATGGAGTCTTCGTAGACGGGCCAGTACGAGCCCGCCCAGGGAGAGGTGCTGACCTCGCCGGTCAGGGGCAGCTCCGCGAAGCGATACTCGAGGTCGTCGCTGAAGAGGCTGGGCGAGTCCTGCTGGGTCCACGCGGACTTGAACTCGGACTGGCCGTCGACCTTGTCGTGCACGGGCGTGGGTCCAAAGACCTCTTCGGCCTCGTAGCAGCCGGTGATCGCGGCGAGAGAGAGCAGGATGGGGACGAGCTGGACGCGCATGGCGACCTCACAACACCGCGGTGCACAGGTCCCCCGACCCGGGCAGCCCAGGCGGTGGGTCCGGGCTGCGACAGGGGAATGCTCCTCTTCGCTGCGGAAGGCAAACAAACCCGTGTCACATAATGAAACAACACATTGTCGGCACATCGGCGACCGGTGGACACCGGTGTGACCGGGTGCGCTGGGGCAGCTTCTAGAGCTCGCCTTCCTCGATGGCCTTGATGGTCTTCGGGCGCAGGGTCTCGTGCACGAAGTGCGCGACGTCGATTCGGTCCACCGGGGCAAAGCCCTCAGCCACCAGCCGCTCGTGCACCGCTTGCATGGTCGTGTTCGCGGAGCGCCAGGACGCCGCCGATGGGGTCAGGATCGCGTTGGCTGTGCCGAGCGTGCGACCCTGAGTGGTCAGCGCGCGGGGCTTGACGAAGCCACGCCCCGCGGGGTCGGCGAGGGCTCCGGGCACCGACGCGAGAGCCCAGGTGGGGGTCACTCCGGCCCGATGCAGGGCGAGGACCCACTGGCCCAGCCGGCGAGAGCTGTCCTCCTCGCCGTACAGCAGGTTGATGAGGTCGAGTCCGAGCGCCTCGCGCTTGTCGTCGCTGATCTCGCGCAGCGGCCGCACGTCCTTGCTCGGACTCGCGAGCCCGGTCTTGCTCATCAAGGTGGCGAGCTTCTCGAGCGCTTCGCCCGGCGCTTCGCTCAGCGCTGCATGGGACAAGCTGTTCTTTGCGTCGGCGAGCACCGCGTCTACGTGGCGCTTCGTGCGGCGCCCGGACGGCGGAGCGCGGTGGGCGTCGCGCCACACCTCGCCCTGGAAGCCTCCGGGATACATGGAGCGGAAGGCGCGCAGCTGGTCGCCGAACGTCACCCGGATCTCCTTGCGGTCCTCCACCTTGGACACGCTCGTGATGAGGTCGTGGGCATCGCCGAGGTTGCGCGCCACCGCCTCTCCTCGGGAGGGGCTGGGGGCCATCCACGGCTCGAGCAGGTGGTAGAAGCCAATGCGGAAGGTGCGCGTCTGTCCATCTTGGAACTGCACCGAGCGGCGCTTCGGCTGGTCGTCCACCACGAGCCCAACGCCCCAGGCGGGCATGGTGGAGTGGATGACGAGGGCGGGGGACGGGTCAGGGGAGGTCAAGGCGTTCATCGCGAGCCTTCGGTGAGAGTGTCTGTGCGGTCCATCCGTCCCCGCCTGTGCGGTCTACGGAATGGTGCTTAGTACACTAAACTATTTGGGTCGAATTGCAAGGCTTCGCCCCGCGCGCCACTACTCAGTGGCAGGCCGCTTCGAGCTGGCGACCTTGTCGTCGTCCAGCTTCAGAGCTCTCCAGTCCACGGGGTTGTCCCACGAGCCGTCAGCGACGTCCACGCCATGCATGACGTAGAACTCGACGCGGCGGTTGGCGGCCTCGCCCAGCTCGCCAGCGTGGGGGCCGTCGACCAGCGGTGCGGACTGGCCGACTGCGGCGCGGGTCACCTGTTCGGATCGGGCGCCGAGGGCGAGCAGCACCTTGCGCACGTTGTAGGCGCGCAGGGTGGCGAGAGAGCGATTCTCTTCGGGGTCTCCCTCAATGCCGGTGTGCCCCACCGCCACGACCCGCATGTTCGGGTGGTTACGCAGGAAGGTGGCGACCTGGCCCAGACGGGCCTGGGTGGGCAGGTCGATGGCCGCTGACCCCTCGGCGAAGTGCACGCGGCGCAGATTCTCTACGGCGCGCTTCCCGGCGAGGTCGCTGCGGCGGGCTCGTTTCGCCGCCCGCTTCGCACGCTGCTTCTGGGACTGGGCCGGCGGGCCCCCCATGGTCGAGTTGCTAGTCAAGCTCGCAGTCATGTGCACCCAGGGCGGGATGGGCTTGTCCGGCGTCGGGTCCTTCTCGGGCACGGCGAGGCGCACCCGGTCGCTGTCGGACTTGGTCGTCGCGCATCCGAGCGCGGCGGAGCTGATGACAAGGGAGGTGGCAAGGAAGAGGGCGTGGGACGTTCTCATGGGTCTCCTGGGGGGTGCGAAAGGGCGCATTCACCCGTGGAACGCTCGTGGGACCCGATGTGAGGACTGGCGAGATTCCCGACCCGCCTGTCCTTGGACGACCCAGGCCCCGCGTTCCACCTCCGACACCCGCCGCCTCAGCGGGCCCCCCCACCCTTCACAGGAGACCCGATGATGAACACCACGAACACCCAAGGCGAAGGCGACGTGCGCGCCGACGAGCGTTTCCGGCAAATGAGTCGAGAGTTTGTCAACAAGCACTTCAAGACCGATGCGGACGACTCCAGCACCGCCACCGTGCGCGAGCTCGTAGCCGGAGCGAAGATCGTGATGTTGACCTCGTCGAACGAGAAGGGCGGGCTGTCTTCGCGACCGCTGACGCTTCAGTCGTTCGATGAGGACGGCACCATGTTCTTCATCGTCCCCGAGGACACCGACTGGCTGCACTCCTCCGGGATAACGAACGTCAACGTCGCGTTCTCCGAGGGCGTCCAAGGCTTTGTCTCCATCGCCGGGGTCGCCGTCCGTGACGACGACGCCGACAAGATCGAGTCCATGTGGGACGTCGCCTCCGAGGCTTTCTTCCCCGGAGGACCGGACCGGTCCGACGCCATCCTCCTGCGCGTCGATCCTCGCCGCATCGAGTGGTGGTCCACCAAGAACAAGCTGCGGCAGTTCTGGGAGATGACTCGCGCTTTCGTCACCGACGAGGAGCCGGAGCTGGGCAACAAGGGCACCATCAACGTCAAGGCGACGCTCGGGTCCTAGCCCCTGGTCGCCTCTGGTCGCCTTGCGACCCACCACATCGGACCGCTCCCATTCCCGGGGGCGGTCCGTTGTGGTTTCTGCGGTCCTCACCGGCGCGGCGGCCGGCGTTTCATGGGCGAAGAACCCAAGGAGACCCCATGAACACCGACAGCCACCCGCGCCCCCCTCAATACCGGTCGCAAACTCCTCGCACCCCGCTCTCCCTCGTAGATGGGTCCCTCGTAGATGGGTCCGTCGTAGATGGGTCCGTGCCGAGCCGCGACCAAGTGCAGCACCTCCGCCGCGACCTGCGAGCCCGCGTCAGAGACGCACGGACCTCTGCAAACGCCCTGCGAGCCAACTCCGCCGCCCCCGACGCGGCCAAAGCCCTGTGGGCCGAGTCGGAGCAGCTGCAGCGCGTGCTGCAGCAGTTCGAGCGCATCATCGCGGAGGAAGGCGACGGTCTGAGCCCCATGGCGCCGAGCCGAGGTGCGCTTGCCTGCGAGCAGATGCGCTCGGTCGGCGGACTCCTCGAGCTGCACGTCTTCCGCAACACTGAGCTGCAAGAGCAAATGCTCACTGTGGCTGAGCTCCCGGGCTGGTCGGACACCGTGTCCCGCTGGTTCGAGAGCCAGGCGGACCAGATCGGCACCCGCAACGCCCAGTACGAGGCGCACATGCTGCCCCGGGCGGCCCGCGAGGAGATGCGCCGCGGCGAGGACGCCCCATCGCTCGTCTCCATGGCGTGGACCGTCATTCTCATCGGCCTCGCGGCCATGGGCGTCGGGGGGCTCGCGGCCGCTGCAGGGAGCGCCATCCTCTACGACGGCTCGGTGCTCCCCGCGGCGGCCTTCGGGGCCCTCACCGGCGCCACCTCTGGCCTCCTGATCGCCGGCATCGCCGCTGGCGTCCCGCTGGCCTGGCGCACCCGCAGCGAGAGTCGTCGGTCTGGCAGCGAGCTCTACCCCAGCCCGGATGACAGCTCGGAGCAGGTCTGATGGCCAAGGAGGTCACCGAAAAGGTCACCGACGGCGTGGGCACCAGCGCCATGGAGTTCGAAGAACTGACCAGCACGCTGTGGGAGGAGCTGGCGGGCTGGGCCCACGCCGGGGTCGCCATGCTCCCCAACATGGTCATCGCAATGGTGGTGCTGTTGGTGGGGTGGGGAGCGTCACAGCTCATCGCCACCGGGGTCAAGCGCGCGCTCGACCGCCTGTCGGACAACGAGAAGGCGAACTCGCTCTTCTCCACTGTGAGCCGCCTCGCCGTGCTGGGAGGCGCACTCTTCGTCGCCCTGGGCGTGCTCGAGCTCGACAAGACCGTCACCTCGCTCCTCGCAGGTGTTGGTGTCCTCGGTCTGGCTCTCGGTTTTGCCTTCCAGGACATCGCCGCCAACTTCATAAGCGGCATCTTCATGGCCTTTCGGCACGAGTTCCGGCAAGGCGACATCATTGAATCCAACGGCTTTGTTGGCCGGGTGAAGCGCATCACGCTGCGCTCGACCCACCTCCTTCGCTTCAGCGGCGAAGAGGTCATCATCCCCAACAAGGACGTGTTCTCGACTCCGCTCGAGAACCTGTCGAGCAGCGGCACGCGCCGCCTCGATGTCGAGGTGGGCGTGGCCTACGGCTCGGATCTCGACAAAGTCGAGCGGGTGACCCGTGAGGCGCTGGAGGCGCTGGATTGCCGGGTATCCGACAAAGACGTCGACGTCCTGTTCGTCTCCTTTGGCGGCAGCTCCATCGATCTGATCGGTCGATTCTGGGTGCGCTACTCGTCGCAGCTCGACTACGTGACCGCGAAGTCGCTAGGGATCAAGTCGGTCGCTCAGGCCTACGAAACCGCAAACATCGACATCCCGTTCCCCATCCGCACGGTGCGCTTGGCCGACGACATGGTGGACGCCTTCGCGACGCGCATGTCCGAATCCCTTCCCTCGGAGGTCTCGGAGGTCGCCAACGGATGACCCGTAGCGACGCGCCGACGAGGGCGAGGAGCGGGTCGGTTCAGCCCTACCGCAGCTCCGAGGTGCCCACCAGGGTCACCCACGGCTCGCGCAGGGTCAGCACGAAGTGGACCGGGCCACCGTCGCGTCCCCCGAGCAGCTTGTCGGACGCCCGCGCGCCGGGGTTGGTAAGCAGGTCCACGTTGTCGCGGGGCGCGGGGCGGACGAGGATCTCGCCCGTGGCGCCGGCGGTGGCGACAAAGCCGTCATCTTTGCGCCACCACTCCACCGGCATCGCGCCCAGGGCGAGGGGCTCATCGGGGATGGCGATGGACTCGAACACGAAGGCGCTCGCGAGCTGACCTCGGTGGTTGGTCTGGCCAGGGTGCCGGGCGGCCACGCCCTCGGGCAGGGCCTGCGCCGCGCCGTCGAGGTAGGGGAGCCAATACGAGGCTTCGCTGCGCGGTCCGTGTCCGGGGCCGGGATCGGTCGGTCCCCCGGCGAATAGCGGCAGGGTTCCTCCGCCTATGCGGCGGATCTCGGTCTGCCACTGCGGGATCATCCCGGGCATGCGGTCGAACGTCCACAGGGCGAAGCCGGCAGCGTCGATGCTGGCCTGCTTCGAAGCGAGGACCCGCGCGGCGTCCCAGCCCTTGGTGGGGGTGAAGGGGGACCAGAAGGCGAGGAGGAAGTCGGGGTCGGTGACGGTGTGCACGGTGGAGTCCAATTGTTTGCGGGTCGTTCTGTCTCCGGAACGACTGACGCCGCTCCCCTGAGGACAGGGAAGCGGCGCCGGGGAGAGATTTGCGCTCTCTAGCGCGGTGTCACCGGAGGGTCCCATCGGGAATGCGGTTTCGCATGGCGCGCAAGGCATAGGCCAGTCGGTCGCGCACCTGACCCGCGGTCAGCGACAGTGACTCAGCGATGTCATCGGTGCTGAAGCCCTTCCAGTAGCGCATTTTCACCGCGGTGCGGTGCAGGGTAGGGAGCTCCTGGATGTAGGACTTGAGCCGCTTGCTGCGCTGGGCCGCGTGGATGCGCCGGTCGCCGCCGTGGGTCATGAACGCGTCGGTCCTCGTTCTTGTGGACGCTCACGAAACGCTTGTCACCGCGCGGGTGAGGACAACCTGCTGCCGATTAAAAAAAAAACGCCGCCTTTAGTGCCTTGTTTTGGCCCGAACCCATAGGGCTCGTCAAAGAACAACTGCTCCGGTCGACCGCCGGATGCATCGCTGTATGAACTCGGTGAGCTGGAGCGGCTCGCGCGATGGCGCGCCCCTCGGGACCCTTCCATGGGCGACGACATCTCTCGCGCGTTCAACGGCATCGTGGACCGAGCCATCGACCGCGCCCTGCGGTCCGACACCGTGAGCGGGCTCCTCGACGGCACTCTGCAGCGCGGCTTGGGCCGCCTGGAGGCCCTCGCCCTCGATGGCTTCGATCCTCACAGTGTGTTCGATCGCTTTACGGTCCCGGTGGACTCGGTGGACTCCATCCGGCCCCTGGGACTGCGCCAGATCGACACCGCGCTCGGCGAGACCGCCGGGCACTACCAGTTGCTCGCCGCCGCCCAGGGTGCCGCCACCGGCGTGCTGGGGCCCTGGGGCCTGCCGGTGGATCTGGCGAGTCTCTTCGTGCTCAGCGCCCGGGCGGTCGCCGCGGTGGGCACAGGCTGCGGCTTTGACATGGACCACCCCGCCGAGCGCCGCGCGGTGCTCGAGACCCTCGCTACGCCGCCGCGGCCGTGGGAGCAGAGGGAGGTGCCGTCGGCTCTGGCCCCCGCTGCGTCGCGGTTGCGCACGAGCCTGTCGGTGTCGCGCAACTTTGCCTTGAAGGAGGCCCGCCAGGTCGCGGCCTCGGGACTCGCCGACGCCACGGCGCGCAGCGTCATTCGCGGCGTGCTCGGCCGCCTGGCCCGCACGCGCATCGGCCTCATGGTGCCGCTCGCCGGAGCCGGCGTCGGCGCGCTCATCAACACGCGCTTCATGGCCGGTGTCCTGGACGAGTCTCGGATGAGCTACCGCCAGCGCTACCTCATCCAGCGCTACGGCCGCCCTGCGGTGGCGAACGCCATCGCCCGCTGATTTCCCCCGGCGTCGGCCCCTCCCGGGCGCCCGCGCCACCCCTTGCCCCCTTGAAACCCCATGAGGAGAACACGATGTCGACGATCTACACCGAAACCAACCCCGAGTCCCCCACCATCCCCGAGCAAGTCGGCGAAGGCGTCGGCGGGCTCGGCGGAACCATCATGGGCGCAGCCGTGGGCAGCATGGCCGGCCCTCTCGGCGCCATCCTCGGCGGCCTGGCCGGCGCGTTCGGCGGCTGGTGGGCGGGCGAGAAGGTGGCCAGCGCCATCGAGGAGGCCATCGAGCTCGATGAGCTGTACCGCACCGACTACTCCGAGCGCCCGTTGGGCGACTTCACCTACGAGGAGCTGCACCCCGCCTATGTGGTCGGCCACGCCGCGGCGAACAACCCGGACTGGAAGGACCTGTCCTGGGAAGACATCGACGCGCAGCTGAACAACCGCTGGGCCTACGCCCCGCTGCGCTGGGAGCAGGCGCGCCCCTACGCCCACAAGGCCTTTGTGCAGCGCCGCTACGAGGACACGCTCGCCAGCGAATAAAGGGGAACGGACATTCTTTGCTCCTTTGTCCTTACCTGGTCCCCGGCCGGCGCTTCCCCCAGTGAGACCGACCGCCCCCCGGATTGTCCGAGGGGCGGCTTCTCTGCTTGGGCCGATGCGGACTCACCGCGCCGCTGTCCTTACCGTAGGCCCGCGGGTCGTTTCATGGCCAAGAGCGGCGCAACGATGTCGCCGCGCTGCTTGTCCAGCACCCCACCATGGCGGTGCGGATCGAGGGCCACACCGACGAGGCTGCTCGGACGCCTACAACCTCGCCCTGGGCGACCGCCGCGCGTTCGTCGTGTGGAACTACCTCATCACCTTCGGCGTGCCCGAGGGTCAGCTCGACCGGGTATCGCTCGGCGAAACCTCGCCGGCCGTGGCGATCGGCGAGGTCGCAGAGCCGCTCAACCGACGCGCGGAGTTCATCGTCGTGACCCGCGGGGACCAGGCGGCCGTGCAGAGCAGCGCGGGCGGCTGATCGCCAGAGAGGTGAACCGCCTACCCCCGCTGGCGCAATGAGGCGTCCCCGGGCGCGCCGTAAGGACTGACTCGCGGCGTGCTCAGCGCGCCAGGTTGACCTGGTCGACGCTGGGCTCGCCGGGAGCCGGTGGAAGTACGGGGTCGGCGTAGCGGGGAGACGCGCAGCACGACGCGCTCATCGTGGACAGCGCGTCCCCATCCGAGATCTCGGCGCCGTAGGAGTGGGACCCCTTGACGGGCGGGCGAACTCGCCAGATCGAGCGGCCTTCGGTGTGGGCCTGCGAAAGGACGCTGGCTCCGCCAGGGAGCACCGCCCGCGGCTGCGGGCTGGACGCCGCGTAGGTCGCCTCGATGAGGACGACGTTGGGACCTTCGCCCCCCACGGAGACGGCGAGCTGGTGGGTGTCGCTGGCCGGGAGCGCGTCAGGGACGAGGTTGAGCCCGGTGTCGGCAGACATCTTGGCGAGAGCGGACGCGTCAGATGGCTCTTCCGCGGGCGCCGTCTCCGCAGGCGCCGTCTCGACCGAGGTGGTCACCGCGCCATCCTCGGCCATGAACTCGGGCACGCAACCGGCGAGCAGCAGCGCGCTGAGCGCGGCGCCGTGCAGAGTCGAGCGCAGGAGCGTGGAGCGACTCACGAGGCCACCTTGTCGGGCAGCTCGGTGAGCAGGCCTGCGTCGGCCTGAGATGCGCTGGGGCCATAGCCGAGCACCAACGCACCCCGCTCGCCGCTCGGCAGCTCGAGGCCGTAGACGATGGCGGAGTCGGCGGGGTTGCTCATGCCCTCTACGCGGTAGATCACACGGGTGATGAGCCGACCTGAGGGCACGACCTGCTCGGTGCCGCTGACGCGCACGCCGCCTTCACACGGGATGAGGTTGGACTGGAACCCCGCAGCGGAGATCGCGGCGAGGCACTCGACGACGCTCCTGGGGGGGGGGACGGGGGTGGCTGTGGACTGTGTGTTCATTCGGTCTCCTAACCATGAAACGCGCGCGAGGGCGTCCGTGAGGAGGCGGGGAGGGCTCCGTGTCGTGCTGGAAGGGCTCGTCTGTCCTCAAGGGGCGGGGCTCCAGCGTTTCGGTGGCAGAGCCAAACCACCCCACCACCTGGACGCGCGCCGATGAACTACTCCTACCTCGTGTTGGCTGCCTCGCTGGTCACGCCCATGGAGGCACTCTCCGCCGAGCCTGCGACCCCCAGCGCCGACGAGGCGACCGCGGTTCGCTCCTGGTCCAAGGCCGACGAGCAGGCGCTTCGGGCCGCCATCACCGACGCGCCGTCCCACGGCCTCACGCCGAGCATGTTCCGTCGCTCGTTGCCAGCTGCCACCCGGCGGGGGGCCCAGCGCGACGAAGCCCTGAGCGAAGCGTTGCTCGCCTACGCCCGAGTCATGCTGGACGGCGCGGTGGACCCGAGCTCGCTCAAGCACCTCATCGAGCCCTACGAGGTGACCGACCTGTCCCCCTGGAAGGAGCGCCTGCACGGCGGCGAAGCGATGGACTCGCTGCTGGCGGACCTTGCGCCAACGCTGCCTGCCTACGCGGCGCTGCAAGCCGAGCTCGAGGCCCTGCGCCAGACGGCACGCGATGGCTGGCTCCCGGTCCCTGGTCACGTCAGGCTCGGACCGGACGAGCCGGCCGCCGCGGCAGCGGTGAGGACCGTGCGGGCGCGGCTCCTGGATGAGCAGTTCGTGAACGCTGACTGTGCGCCGCCCCAGGCGGGTCCGCCGGCCCCCGGTCAGGTCGAAGTGCCCCCGTGTGTGCTCGATGGCGTCAAGGCGTTCCAGCGCAGCCGCGGGATCACCGAGGACGGCGCCGTGGGTCCTGCCACCCGCCGGGAGATGAACATCACGCCCCGTGCGCGCATCGCGACGCTCCGGGCGAACCTGGAGCGACTGCGGTGGCGCGAGGCGGAGCCGGCGGAGCGGCGGGTGGAGGTGAACATCGCTGCGTTCACTCTCTCGGTCCATCGTCCCAGCGAGGCGCCGGTGCAGATGAACGTCATCACCGGCACGGTCGCCAACGCGACGCCGCTGTTCCGTGACGTCATCGAGCGGGTGGTGTTCAACCCGTACTGGAACGTTCCGCGCTCGATCACGATGAACGAGATTCTGCCTCAGCTGACGAGCGGGACGCCCACGGCGGTGCTCGCGAGCAAGAACATGGAGGTGGTCGCCAACGGCCAGGTCGTGTCGCCGGGGAGCGTGGACTGGTCGCAGGCCCAGCAGGGCGAGTTCCCGTACCGCGTGCGGCAGAGACCGGGGGCGCGCAATGCGCTGGGGCAGATCAAGTTTCTGTTCCCGAACAAGTGGAGCATCTACCTGCACGACACGCCGAGCGAGTCACTGTTTGACCGCTCCGACCGGACGTTCAGCCACGGCTGTGTGCGCGTCGAGCGCCCCAGCGAGCTCGCGGTGCTGCTCCTCGGGCCCCAGGGGTGGAGTGGCGCGCGAGTGGACCAGGCGCTGGCGGACGACGCGCCGGTCACCGCGGAGCTCGACGAGCCCGTCGCGGTGGTGCTGACCTACCAGACGGCCCACGACGTGGACGGACGCATCCACTACGAGCAGGACGTCTACAGCGTGGACAAGCAGGTGCTCGCGGCGCTCAGCGAGAAGGCGCGGTAGTGGGACGCGTGGTCGCCGACGTCGAGCGGGAAGCGCACAGTGAAGTCGGGGTGAAGTCGGGGTGAAGTCGGACGGCGTCGCGCCCCCAGGTATCCACGGCCCCAAGCACTTCGGTGGCTGAAGGAGACCCCTCGCATGATGCGAGGGGGGCAGCCACCGCCAACGATTAGGGGTCCCCAATGACTAGTTTCTCGCTCACAACATCCTGTCTGAGTCGCGCGACCGCGCTGCTCGCAGGACTGTTCGGCCTCGCCGCGCTCGCCGCGCCGAGCGTCGCGTCCGCCCACACCACCATCCTCTGCTGGGAGGATGTCGGCAGCGTCACGACCTTCTATGCGGGTTCGTACCACAGCGCCTCCGAGGGCCCGTCCCCCATTGGCGGCATCATCATCGACGGATTCGAGTTCCCGTTCTCGGGCTACATCCTGCCGGCACAGCTGCCGGCGACGACGACGTGCCAGTCCTTCGACCCGAACCAGCAGAACTTCGGTAACCCGCCGGCGGTGGTCCACTACCAGACGTTCACGTCAGGGTTCGCCTTTGGGCCGCACACCGTCTCGTTCACCGCGACGAATCAGGTCCAGTCTCCCTGGGGCACGTGGCTGCCGATGACCTTCGGTGGCGGAGCCTGCACCGACGCCGACTTCGACGGGATCTGTAACGACGACGACATCTGCCCGCTCGACGCTGCCAACGACGGTGACGGTGACGGCCTCTGCGCCAACGTGGACAACTGCCCCAACAACTTCAACCCGAACCAGACGGACGCCAACAACAACGGCCAGGGCGATGTCTGCGAAGGCGACGTCTGCGGCAACAGCCTGGTGACCGGCAGTGAGCAGTGCGACGACGGCAACATCGCCGGCGGTGACGGCTGTTCGGCCATCTGCACGCTGGAGGCGCCCCCCTGTGGCGATGCGGACGGCGACGGCTTCACCGACGCCTCGTGCGGCGGCGACGATTGCAACGACAGCAACGGCAACGTCTTCCCCGGCAACGTAGAGTTCCTTTGCGACGGCGTGGACAACAACTGCAACGGCATCGCCGACGACGACCAGAACCTCGACAGCGACCCCGTCAGCTTGTGCAACGGCGACTGCGCCGACAACGACCCGCAGCGGTTCCCCGGCAACACCGAGGTGCTCTGCGACATCATCGACCAGAACTGCAACGGCAACGGCGACGACAACCAGAACCTCGACGGCGACCCCGTCACGTTCTGCGGTGGCGACTGCGACGACACCGACGCGGGCCGGTTCCCCGGCAACACCGAGGTGCTCTGCGACGCCATCGACCAGAACTGCAACGGCAACGCCGACGACAACCAGAACCTGGACGGCGACCCCGTCTCCTTCTGCGCCGGCGACTGCGACGACACCGACGCGGGCAACTACCCGGGCAACACCGAGCAGTGCGACGGCATCGACACCGACTGCAACGGGCTCGCGGACGCCGCTGGCGGCGAGGACGACACCGACTTCGACGGAGTGCTCGACTGCGCTGACGTCTGCTTCGGCGACGACGCCTCCGGTGACGCGGACGCCGACGGCGTCTGCGACGACACCGACAACTGCCCCACGGTGGTGAACGCCACGACGCTCGGGGCCAGCAAGATCTTCGTCAACAATGACGAGTGGACGCTGACGGACACCGGCTTCAACCGAAACCCGCAGGGCACGCCCCAGTACGTCGAGAACCTGGCCAACTGGTTCACCGGCGGTGTCACCGGTAACTTCCTCGCGTGGTCGAGCAACTTCGGCCTCGCCGGGGGGCAGCTCGCCAACACGATGTCGAACCTCGGGCATGCCTGGACGGTGAGCACCAGCGTGCCCTTCACCCTGGCGACCCTGCAGCAGTACGACGCCGTCTTTGTTGGCGGGAATCCAGCAGACCAGCAGGTCCTCATCGACTACGTCGCCCAGGGCGGCAACGTGTACGTGATGGCCGGCACCGGCGCGGGCGGCCCCGCCTCCGAGGCGGCTCGTTGGAACACGTTCCTCGGGTTCTACGGCATCCAGTTCCGACCGACGTACAACGGCGTGGGCGGTGACTGGGCTCCGAGCTCCAGCCACGAGGTCTTCGACAACGTCTCCTCGCTGTACGCAGCGAACGGCAACAGCGTGTTCTTGACTGGCAACCCGGACACCGAGGGTCAGATCCCCACGACCGCCGGCGGCGGTGACTGGCTGTTCGCCATCTACGACGCGGCGCTCGACGGCTTCGACGGCCAGACGGACATCGACGGTGACGGGATCGGCGACGCGTGCGACGTGTGCCCGTCCGACATCGGCAACGACGCAGACAGCGATGGCCAGTGCGCGACCACCGACTGCGACGACAACGATCCGCTCGTGTTCAGCGGCGCCCCGGAGCTGTGCGACGCCATCGACAACGACTGCAACGCACTGGTGGACGACGGGCTGGACACCGACGCGGACGGCGACGGAGTCAACAGCGCGACCTCGTGCAACAACCCGCTCGACTGCGATGACGCCGACGCGAACAACTTCCCCGGCAACGCCGAGGACTGCGACCGCGCCGACAACGACTGCGACGGGGTCATCCCCGGCGACGAGATCGACGTCGACGGCGACAACTTCACCACGTGCGAGGGTGACTGCGACGACGGCGCCGCGACGACCTACCCGGGCGCGGCAGAGCTGTGTGACCGGATCGACAACGACTGCGACAACGCGCTGCCGGCCGACGAGATCGACGACGACGTCGACACCCAGACCGAGTGCGAGGGTGACTGCGACGACGGCGATGCGGCCAACTACACCGGCAACCTCGAGGTCTGCGACGGTCAGGACAACGACTGCGTGGGCGGTGACGACGTGCTCGGCTACGCCGGGTCGGAGACCGACAACGACGGTGACGGCCAGGCTGAGTGCGAGGGCGACTGCGACGACGCGGACGTCATCAACTTCGACGGCAACCTCGAGATCTGCGACGCGCAGGACAACAACTGCGACTCGGTCATCGACGAAGGCTTCGATGCGGACGGCGACGGAGTCACCTCGTGTGCTGGCGACAACTGCCTGAACACGCCCAACCCCGGTCAGGAAGACGGCGACGGCGACGGCGCCGGCGATGTCTGCGATGCCTTCCCCTGCGACGCCGACGACGATCTGGACGGCGACGGAGTGGGTGGCGACGTGGATCTATGCCCCGGCACCATCTCGGACTGGGCCGCTGGCGTGCCCAGCAAGAGCCTGAAGAGCAACCGCTGGGTAGACAGTGACGGCGACGGCACGTTCGAGCAGGCGAACCCCGGCAACGGTGGCCCGGTCGGCGGCTACACCACGATCGACACGTGGGGCTGCTCCTGCGCGGACATCATCGACGTGATGGGTCTGGGCAAGGGCCACACCAAGAACGGCTGTAGCAACGGCGCGATGGAGTCGTGGGTCACCGAGGACAGCCTCGACCTGCTCGCCACCAACACGTCGGCCTGCCTCGTGCTGCCGGTCGATGACAGCGACAGCGACTCGGACAGCGACAGCGACTCGGACTCGGACAGCGACAGCGACAGCGACTCGGACAGCGATAGCGACTCGGACAGCGACTCCGACTCGGACAGCGACAGCGACTCCGACTCCGACTCGGACAGCGACAGCGACTCCGACTCGGACAGCGACAGCGACTCCGACTCGGACAGCGACTCGAACTAAGCGGTTGGCGCCTTCGGGCGCGACATCCCAAGGGCGCGGGGGCTGGTTTCGACCGGTCCCCGCGCTCTGCTTGGGGCCTCTACTCGACCTGCCCCTGGTACCCAGCTTCCAGGGCGTTCCACTCCAGCAGCAGCGACTCCGACTTGTCCGCTTCGCCCGCTCGCGCGAGCACGACGCTGCGCTCCAGCATCTCCTCCTTGGCTGGAGCGTGGGCCTCGATCAGCTCCGCCCAGACGGCGGGCGTGATCTGACCGCGCGACAGGATGTCGGTCTCGAAGTCATGGAAGAGCTGATGGGCCTCGACGACCTCGTCGTAGTCGGGGTCGGTGACCTCGAACTCGCTCATGTCCGGCTCCTCCATCGCCGCCGCCGTCGCCGGCTCGCCGAGCTTCCTGGCCGGCCGATCCAGCCCCCGGACCGCGTTCATGGTGGTCAGCTTGATGCCGGCCTGGTCCACCGCGTCCTCGTCCACCGCGTCCCCGTCCGTCGCCGCTGGGTCACCTCCGTCCCGCTCGGCGGCAGCGGCTTGGGAGCCTGGGCGCGCGCTGGACGCTGCGACGGCCTTACCCGCCGCGGCGGCTGCCGGCTTTGCCGCGGCCTCAGCCGCTGCTGGATCCGGGGGAGTCGCCGGGTCATCCGAGGTGGTCGAGAGCCACAGGCCAAGGCCCGCGGCGAGAGCAACGCCGGGGACGGCGATCCAGATCTTGTTCATTGGGAACTCCGTGCGCGGATTGCAGCAGGCGCAGAGCGTACCGCGTCCCCGCGCCGCTACCCTGCCGCACTCATCGGAGTCCCCATGCGCCTCTCTCTGCTCGATCTCTGCGCCGTCCTCGACGGCGGCACCATCGCTGACGCCCTGCGGCGCACGGTGGAGTCCGCCAAGACCGCGGAGCGCGCCGGCTATGAGCGCATCTGGCTGGCCGAGCATCACAGCATGCCCGGGGTGGCCAGCGCGGCCACGTCGCTTGTCATCCAGCACGTCGCGGCCAACACATCGCGCATTCGTGTGGGCGCCGGCGGAATCATGCTGCCCAACCACGCGCCCCTCGTCATCGCGGAGCAGTTCGGAACGCTGTGCGCCCTATTCCCTGGCCGGATTGACCTCGGTCTCGGGCGAGCCCCTGGCACCGACGGTCCCACCGCCAAAGCCCTGGGCCACCGCCGCGCGGCGCCGGACGCCTACCCCCAAGACGTCGCGGAGCTCCTGCGCTACTTCGAGCCCGCGCGACGCAACCAGGCCGTCATCGCCGTTCCCGGCGCGGGAGCGGACCTGCCGGTCTGGATCCTCGGCTCCAGCCCGTTCAGCGCCCAGCTCGCCGCCACCCTCGGCCTGCCCTACGCGTTTGCGGCCCACTTCGCTCCCGCCGCGCTGATGCAGTGCCTCGCGCTCTACCACCAGGCGTTCCGGCCCTCGACCCGTCTCGACCAGCCCCACACCCTGGTGGCCGTCAACGCCATCGCGGCCGAGACCGAGTCCGAGGCCCGCTACCTGTCCACCACCCAGCAGCGGATGTTCGTGGACCTGCGCCACGGCCGGCGCCCGATGGCGCAGCCGCCCACCCATGACCTCAAGCTCAGCCCCGCCGACAAGCAGCTGCTCGCGGGCACGCTCAGCCACACATTCCTCGGCGACGCCCGCCAGGTTCAGGAAGGCCTCGCCGCGTTCCAGAAGCAGACCCGGGCCACCGAGCTGATGGTCAGCTCCTCGGTCTACGACCACGACCTGCGCCAGCGCTCCCTGACGTGGATCGGGGAGGCGATCGCCTGATGAAGCGACTCCTCGCAGCGCCCTTGCTCCTGCTCGCCGCCTGCGCCGCACCGTCGCCGGAGCCCGACCCGTGCGACGGCGACGACGCGCTGTCGACCTGCCTGTCCCCGACCATGGACCCCGAGTACTACGCGCGGTGGAGCAGCGGCTACTTCGACACGATGGACACGGCCGCAGACCGCGACATCGTGCCTCCGTACTCCGAGCTCGTCGCCCGGTGGGAGTGGTGGCCCTGGCTCAAGCTGACCGCCTACGGCTTCGACAACATCGTCGCGACAGACCAGCTCTTGCGGTTCTACCCCTCGACGATCCCGCAGCGGGACTGCCGCTTCTTCGACCAGCAGCCGTTCGGGCGCTGTCGGGTCGTCTTCTACTACGAGGACGAGGCCCACCAGGGCAGGGGGTGCCCGATCTACGAGGAGTTCACCTTCAGCGACGCCGGGGAGATCACCTGGATCGAGGCGTGGTCGGACCTCCCCGGCTTCCTGCCCATGCCGGCGGACGACCCATGGGCCGAGGGTGAGCAGGTCTCGCGGCTCTCCACCCGCATCCCCGGTCTCGGCAGCGCCGATGGACGCATCGACCTGAACGGCGAGGCGATGAACGCGGCCGCAGCCTCCGACGAGGAGGTCGCCGACTTCCAGGCCCGGGCCAACGACTGGTATGCGACCTGGGCCGCCGAGCAAGAGGCCAACCGCGCGTTCATGTGGGATGTAGGCTGCGGCTGGACCGAGCAAGAGTGACCAGCGACCGTCATGCACATCATGGCCCCGATCTGGAATGGTCTCCTCCCTCGCCACTTCCCCCCCAGGGCCCCAGCGGCCGCGGAGGCCTTCAATGACCCTGCTCGATGCTCATGGAATCCGCGTAGAGAACGTGATCCGCAACCCGCACCCCCCGGTGCTCTACGAGCACGCCCTGCGCTTCGAGAAGGGCAGCACGATCACCGATCGCGGCTCGCTGGTTGCGCTGTCCGGGGAGAAGACAGGCCGCAGCCCAACCGACAAGCGCATCGTCGATGAGCCGAGCACCCGCGACGACGTGTGGTGGGGCCCGGTGAACATCCCGATCGAGGAGAACACCTTCCTCATCAATCGCGAGCGGGCGATCGACTACCTGAACACCTGTGAGCGCCTGTACGTCATCGACGGCTTTGCGGGCTGGGATCCGAACTACCGCCAGAAGATCCGCATCGTCTGTGCCCGCGCCTACCACGCGCTGTTCATGCGAAACATGTTGATCCGCCCCACTCCCGAGCAGCTCGCCGACTTCGGAGAGCCCGACTACGTCGTGTTCAACGGAGGTGGGTTCCCGGCCAACCGCCACACGGCGGGGATGACGTCGAAGACGTCCGTCAGCCTCCATCTCGGTCGCAAGGAGTTCGTCATCCTCGGCACCCAGTACGCCGGCGAGATGAAGAAGGGCGTCTTCACGATCATGCACTACCTGATGCCCAAGATCGGCGTGCTGTCGATGCACTGCTCGGCGACGGAAGGCAAGGAGACCGGCGATGCCTCGATCCTGTTTGGGCTCTCGGGCACCGGTAAGACGACGCTCTCCGCGGACAGCAAGCGCTACCTCATCGGCGATGACGAGCACTGCTGGACGAACGAGGGGGTCTTCAACATCGAGGGCGGCTACTACGCCAAGGCCATCGATCTGAGCCCCGAGCAAGAGCCCGAGATCTACGGCGCTCTCACCTTCGGCTCCATCCAGGAGAACGTGGTCCTGCATCCCGAGACGGGGGCCGTGCAGTACCACGACACCTCGATCACGAAGAACACCCGCGGCAGCTATCCCGTCGAGCACATCCCGAGCGCGAAGATCCCGTGCGTCACGGGGCATCCGAAGAACGTGATCATGCTCACCTGTGATGCGTTCGGCGTTCTACCGCCGGTGGCGAAGCTCACCCCCGCCCAGGCCATGTACCACTTCATCAGCGGCTACACGGCCAAGGTCGCGGGCACCGAGATGGGCGTGACGGATCCCGAAGCCACCTTCTCGCCCTGCTTCGGTGGGCCGTTCCTCGTGTGGCACCCGGCGAAGTACGCCGAGCTGCTCGCCCAGCGGATCGAGCAGCACGACGCGGACGTCTGGCTCGTGAACACCGGCTGGAGTGGCGGGTCCTTCGGCGTCGGCTCCCGCATGAAGCTGTCGTATACCCGGGCGATCATCGACGGGATCCACTCGGGCGAGCTCGCCCAGGCGGCGACCGTGACGGACCCCATCTTCGGCTTCGAGGTGCCGACCTCGTGCGCTGGCGTCCCCGACGCGGTCTTCAACCCTCGCGGAACCTGGGCCAACGGCGACGACTACGACGCCACCGCGCGCAAGCTGGCGCGGCTCTTCGTCGAGAACTTCGCGAGCTACGCGTCGGGCGCGTCCCCCGAGGTCCTGGAGGCAGGCCCGAACGAGCACGACCGACTCTAGCAGGGGTGGGCGAATTGAGGACCGAGGCCCGTGAGGCCGACCCGACTGACTCCGAGGCGCGATGAGAGAGTGTGCCGTGGCACACGATTGAAGAGCAACGACGGAGCCAGGTGGGCCGGTCCG
>Ga0222662_1000460_pt1 | contig 32935 bp, 34 predicted proteins | sample AntAcemetagen600_FD_179821 | JGI IMG/M metagenome (GOLD analysis project Ga0222662, IMG submission 179821) | Saline water microbial communities from Ace Lake, Antarctica - #600 | ecosystem: Environmental > Aquatic > Non-marine Saline and Alkaline > Saline | place: Antarctica: Ace Lake... | reverse complement strand
ACGAAGAGAATCCGACCCACCAGAGGCTTGCCAGGTTTGAAATCCTAGAAAAGTGGACGATCGCAGTCTTAGGCTGCAGAAAATTGAGGTAATCGATCAGGGAAAGTTTATCTCACGGATTCAGGTATCTATTAATCCTTGTGAATTTCATTACTATTTTTGCAGTTTTTGCACTTTGATCAGTGAGATGAGAATGAGGTATATCAAGTCAAAGTGAATATAGATTTCGCTGCGCTCATCTATATTCACTTTCTCTATAAGCTCACTAAAATTATTGCTACTCTTGGTAAGTGCTACTAAAGTATCACTCATGAAAACCGAATTAGTGACTACTTTGAAGCGGCAAGCGACTCGTATAATTGGCGATTTACGACAAGATCGGTCACCTGTGATGATTACGGAGCACGGTAAGCCGGCTGCATATCTTGTCGATGTGGATACGTTTGAATCGCAATCAAAAAGGATGCAGTTACTTGAAGGCTTAGCGCGTGGCGAAAAAGCGTTTTCCGAAGGCCGTGTGCTTACGAATCAAGATGCCAAAAAGAAGCTAGGCAGATGGCTGAAGTAATTTGGGCAGAGCCTGCCCTGAATGCTCTGGATGAAGTCGGCGATCATATCGCCATCGACGACTACGATGCGGCCTGCAATTTGGTGCGTCGTGCTTTCGAGAAGATCGATCTGCTTGAGAAAAATTCGGAGCTTGGGAATGTTCCGAAAGAATTGAAGCATACTCGCTATCGGAGGCTCGTTGTTCGGCCTGTAAATATTTATTACCGAATTGAAGAGCAGAAGGTAATGATTGTTTATGCGGAGAGAGCGGAGCGCGACTTCTCGATGGCTCGGTTGGTTGACTTCGATTGATCTGCCCAATCACTCCGGCTTCGTCGAATAGGCCCAGACGTTGTGGCGGCCGTAGGGTTTGATGTGGGTGACGTATTCTTGCTTTTTAATTTCGAGTGGAAGGTTCGGCACGGCGCGGTCGACGTAAACGCGGTCGCCCGGGCAGGCGCCACAGAGGCGACTGGCAATGTTGATGGGGCGGCCGATGTAGTCGTTGCCGACTTCGAGATGGCTGGCTAAGCCGAAGCAGATGCCGGCGCCGATATCTTGCGGGGCGCCGTGGGTGAAGTGAGGGCTGTCTTTGACCATCGACCAGCTGTTGCGGAGGTCGAGCGCGGCGTTGAGCGCCTCGCGCACGGCGATCTCACGGTCGGCGGGGCTGGTCTCCCAGATGGCTAATACGCCGTCGCCGAGAAATTTGGTCATCTCTGGGGGGAAGCGTTGCAGTGCCCGGTTAACCATGTGGTAGAAGGCGGACATGAGGCCGCAGGTATAGGGCGACTCGATCTCGGGCTTTTCGCAAAACATACTGAAGCCGCGGATGTCGATGACGAGGGCGAGCACTTCGCAGGGCTTGCCGAATTCGACCTCAGGTTCGTGGTTTTCGATGAAGGGATAGTTGGTGCAAATCTCTTCTTCGAATTGGTAGTAGTGCGACTTAGTCACGGAGTCGCTGTAAAAGCTGAGGCCTTGCAGGTAGCGGTCGTAGGAGACGGGGCGGTATTGCAACTCGGAGACGCCGTAGCCTTCGCTGTGTTGGGTGCGGCTGGTGTAGAAGCGCGCGGAGTATTTGCGTACGCGGTCTTCTTTGCCTTTGAGTTTATTAAGAACTTTGGCCACCTCTGGCTCGTCGAGCACGAGAAAGGAGTCAAAGCCATCGACTGTGAAATAGACGTGTCGATACTCGGGATGGACGGTTTGGAAGCGGCTGCAAATGTCCCAGAAGTCTCGAAACTCGAGATCCGCGATGGGGTATTGCCGTTGTATGATGGTTTGCGCCATGTCTCCGTAGTGTGTGGGCGGAACTAGGATTTGGGGAGGAAAAAGCCGCGCTGTTTTTCGCTGACCTCAAGGGCGCACTTTTCCATGACTTGCAACATATCTTCCCAGACCATGCGCTTGGTCTTGAGGGTGCCGTTGCGCAAGAGATAGGAAGGGTGAAAGGTGATCATGACGGGGGTGTCGTCGAACTTGTCCCAAGTGCCGCGAACTTTCCCCATCTTACGGTCTGGGTCGGCCCCGAGTAGGCCGGAGACGGCGGTGTTGCCCAAGGCCACGATGACCTTTGGCTGCACGATCTCGATTTGCGCTCGGAGGTAGGGCAGGCAGAAGCGCATTTCGTCGATCGTGGGCGGACGGTTGCCGTAGGGCTTATTGTGCTCGGGGCGCCAGTTTAAGATATTGGCGACATAGACGCTTTCGCGGGAGAGCCCCATCGCGGAAATGATTTTGGTGAGCAACTGGCCGGCTTTGCCGACAAAGGGTTCGCCCGCGCGTTCTTCATCTGCACTGGGGGCTTCGCCGCAAAAAAAGACATCGGCCTCGGGAGAGCCGGCACCAAAGACTATTTTGCCCTGTTCGCTGAGGTGCGCTTGGCAGACCTCGCAGGCGAGCACTCGGTCGCGCAGCCATGCGAGGCGTGTGGTGGCGTCGCCCTCGGGGAGTTTAATCTGGGGGGCTTCTGGCAGCGGGGCAGCATCTTCGGTCGGTTTCGCAGTCGCCTTACTTGGGGCGCTAGGCGTTTCTTTGACCAACTCTCGCAGGTCGGCGTGTTGCGCAGGTGGTGTCGCTTTTTCGTTATGAGTATCGCTACGAATCGTCGCGTCTTTCTTAGGCGCGATGAGGCGCATCGTGTCGTCTTCTACGAAGACTCGATTGACACCATCGCGCTGTAAGCGCCGTAACTCGTTTGCAATTGCTTCCAGACCAGAGGACATTGCTATAGCGTTGATGATGGGCTAGAGTGCGTCGAGTCACTTTTCGGAATTGCTGCGAATAAAGCTCTTTTAGCCGGGTTGTTTCGCAGATTTCTGTCGGCGCAGGGTGACAACCTTGAAGAGCCCCGGGAGGAAAGAGAGACTGAAAATGCAGATGCCAAAAATTAGAAAGCCGAAGGTCTGGCCTGAGTAGAAGATAGCTGCCGCGCCTCCAAACCAGCCAAACGCAATCCCGATTCGGCTCGGTTGGTATTTTTTTAAGTGCCGCCAAATGTGGCTGAAGCCGACCCCGACCGCTGCAAATGCAAGCAGGAAGCTCTCCTCAGACGAAGATAATAGGCTCTGGGCGACTAATGGGGTGACCACTAAACCTGTGATCAAGAGAACGGAAAAATTGGGATGCTTAATTAGGCTTGAGCGATCTTCTGTTTGGATGTTCGCATAGACGATGGTCGCCACACTCGCCATGATGATCGATAGCGCCCATACATAGTTCAGGCTGTTAATCGGCACATCGTAGTGCCTGACTAAGAACTCCAGAGTGAAGCATTTAGTGAATAGTAGACCCCAGAGTGTTAGAATTAGGGTCAATCGGGTGTTTGAATCGTCAGGGTGGCTCATGTTTATCGCGTATTTTAAGACTAGAGTAAGCGGGCTTTTCGACCAGATCAAACGGATGCTGGAATTATGTAAAAGGGATATTATCAACGGATACTACGTAGTCTGGGGTAAATCGCTTACTGTTTAACCGTATGAGACCTTAAAATTTGCCCCAAAAACATGATTTTTGGGCAATTAGTGATTTAAGAAAGTGTAAAAAGCCGAACTTAAGCGTATTGTGACTTTACGAGGCATTGGAGAAGAGGCCATATTAGCGTTGTCCCAATTCTCTATCAGCAGTGACTTAAGACCTAAACATGTCAGAAAAAGCAACACTCCTCACTTCCATTCCACCGGTCAAAAAAACGGAGTCCAATGATGGTCGCACTTCGCAACTCTCTTCCACGCAAGCTGAGTCGAAGAATGATGGTAAAGTTTCGCTCCTATCGCAAACAAGAGATGCGCCATCCGCGTCGAAGCCCATCGAAGCTCGCCAGCCGGCTTCAGTGGCCACCACTGGAACTGAAGCGGTTGAAACAGTTGCCTCGGAATCCGTTGCGGAAGAGCCGAATACGATCACTGCCTTTCAGATGGTCACTTACGCTTCGTTTGTCTTGAACTTTCTGCTCGCAGGTGCCGCCGCCGTTATTCTCTTCAAGAAAGCTGCAAAGCTTGTTGAAGAGCGCTTCGTCGTCAGTGCCAAGACTCTGGGTATTGCCGCTGTCTTGATCATGTTGCATGGTTTCTTTGCCACTTATCTATATGCGGCTCATCTGAATGATACAGTTAGCTCCGCGCCTCTCTTTTTGACGATGGCGGTTTGGGTTCTGATCGGTCCCGCGGTGGGCTTTATCACTCGTAACCTGCTTGCACGAAAGGAAAAGCCAAACCGTAAAGCGGCTTTCATCGACGCAGGTATCTACGGCCTGATCTTTTTCCTTACAGCTTGCGGGGTCAGCTCCGGGATCAACACCAATCATACCAATGCTGCGCTGCTTTCATCAATCATGGCTGGCTTCCTTATGATCGTGCCGATCGCACGTTCGTTGACCGCCTTCAACGTGGCCAAAGCTCGCCACAAAGAACTGAACGAGGCTTCGGATCAAGTGTTGATCTATGGCCTTCTAATCTTGCCCGCACTCTTACCTGTTCTGGCCTTTGCCCATGTCTGTGGACTGGGGGATGCGGTGACACTCTTTTTGATCAATTTCATCACTTTCGACTTCGTGCTTATCGTCGGCTTATCGATGATCGCATCGGCAGACCAGTTTATCCCTGAAGAAGCTGAGCAAGTAACTGCCGAAGAAGCAGAGCCTGAACCAGTCGCGGTCGAAGAAGCTCCCCTCGAAGCTCCAGCTCCAGCTGCGGCTGCGGCAGTGAAGGAAGCGCCTCCCGCAGCCAAAGCTAAGCCAGAGAAGGTCGCGACGGGGAACCCGAACGATCCAATCATTCAGTTTCTCAACGGCGAAATTGATGAGGATGAAACACCTGCAGCTCCCGCAAAACCCGCCGCCAACGCGAGCCCAAGAGCCGCGCCGCCGCGTAAGCCAGGAAGCCCCGTGACTCCGCCGAAGAAGCCCGGATCTGCCCCAGTCGCCGATCAAGCATCGAACACACCTTCCCGCCTCAAAGCTCCCGCCAAGCCGAAGAAGCGTTTCTAAGCAATTTTCACTTATTTACCTTAACTTAAACTTATAGCACCCCAATGATTATGGATATTTCTGGAATGGGATTCACCGACGAGCTCAGCTCGCTTCAACCAGGCATGAGCTTGGGTAACTTGCAAATTGCTAGCTTCATCGGCAAAGGAGCGATCGGCGAGGTCTATCTCGCGCAACACGACATGCTCGGAAAAGAATTTGCGGTTAAAGTAATCCCGAAAGGATTCAATGGCGAAGATGGAGCAGAAGTCTTCAAGCAGGCCGCCCGCATACAAACCAAGCTCGATCATCCGAACATCCTGCGGATCGACGATCTCGGCGAAGAAGATATGTTCTATTGGCTGCGGATGGAGCACATCGAAGGTGAGGTCACTGCCGACAAGGTTCGCATTCGCACACTCGAAGATTTGATGCGTAACAATAAGGGGCCGCTTAGCGAAGAAGAGGTGAATTACTACCTCTACTATCTGCTCTTAGGCCTCGATCATGCGCACAATCAAGATGTTATCCACTCAGACTTGAAGCCAGCCAACGTAATGATCGCTGAAGAGGGCGTTAAGATATCCGAGCTAGGTGTCACCGACCTGATCGGCCACGCGTGGGATGACTTTCATATACTTCGTCACGATCTACGCCTCGACCCGACACCCTTCGACCCACTTCCTGGTTTCAGTCGCGCGCTGCCATCACTGCTCAATGCCTTCGAGTATTACAGCCCCGAACAACGCGCGGGTAAGCAACCCGACATCGCTAGTAACCTTTATACAGTAGGCTTGATGACTTACCGTATGCTGACCGGCCGTCACAGTCTTTCGCTCGACTTGCCCACTAAAGCCGTCAACGGGATTAACCCCCGCTGGGATGCTTGGATGAGGCAAGCACTGGCTTACGATACTGAGGATCGTTTCCAATCCGCGTCCGATATGCTTCACGCTATTCCGGGACTCGATGCAGGCGAAGAGGCCGAGGATTCGGCGACCTCCGAGCAGGCAGCCAGTTAAGGCTTTATGAACTAAATTACAACCATCACCCCACAATCCACGCCATTATGTCTATCCAACGCAAATTCAAGGTAACCACAGCCATCACACAATTCATGTGGGCTTCTTCCCGTAGCGATGCGGAGAAGTTTCAAGAAGAACTGATCAAGAAGGGGAAGCTGGACGTGGTGCGCCACGGCATCACCGATGTGAAGTTCTGCTTCACTGGCGGGAAAGATTTCGTCGAAGCTCCCGAAGATATTTCTCAAACTCGTGACCCGATCCAAGAACCACGCCGCGGCGACTGGCTCGAGATCGAACACGGCGAGGTTAAGGCCTGCGCACTCGTGCGCCGCCTCACACGCCGTAAGGTCTACTACTACGAAGCACTTTCCAGGACCGAGCGCTCCGTCGACCGTGAACGTTGGATACAGTGGGCATCGCAGCACCACATCCACCCCTCCTACGACGGGATCGTGCCTCCCTTTATCGTCGATGAGGCGGTCGACGCTCACGAAGAGCGCGGTATGCTCAACGGCTTCAACGCCACTCCGGATTCCTCACTCATCCTTGAGATCCTCGACAAGTATGGCTACGTGCCCGACGACTACGAAGTCGAGAACGGCTACTGGGCGGAGATCTATATCGACAAAGCCATCTCTGAGAAGATCCTTTCCAGCCAAGAAGAGCCTGCTCTCCGCACCGGCACGGATGGCGATCAAGAATTCGGTGATTTTGCAGTGGGCTTCTCCGAAGAATTACCCACAATGGATGAATTCGATTCAAAATTCTAAGGTGATTCATCGCCTGATTCTAAGACCAATTTCAATCCAACCGAAAGGTTCATTATGGCACGCAAGCTAGCATTTATTAATTACAAAGGTGGGGTCGGTAAAACCTCGATCATTGTCAACGTGGCCGCATGCCTCGCGCAGCGTGGCAAGCGCGTCTTACTCTGCGATCTCGATACGCAGTCCAACTCCAGTATCTGGCTTCTTCGCATTGAGCGTTGGAACCGCATCAATATGGAGAAGCGCGGCTCGATCTATTCGATCTTTGATCCGAGCGAAGAACGTATTAAGGATATCATCGTGAAAGACGTGGTGCGCGATAATCAGGGCAACGCACAGTTGCCCGGTCTCGATCTATGCCCCACCACCTTTAATCTGATCGACATCGAGAACGAGTATAAGATCAATCCGCAGAACCCGCACTATCTGATCTTCAACGAGCAGATTCGTGAGGTCGAAAAGGACTACGACTTTATCCTCTACGATTGCCCTCCAAATATCCTGAACGCCTCGCAGCTTGGCATCTTCAGTGCGGATGAGCTCTACGTGCCGGCCAATCCGGATGCGCTCTCGCTCATCGGTTTCACCCTGATGATTGAGAAGCTCTTGCTCTTTTATCGTCGTTCAGCCGGCTTCCGTGTACCAGAGATGGGTAACTTCGCCCGCGTCTCTGGAGTGATCTTTAACTCGATCAAAGCCAACGTCGATATCGGTGTTCCTAAGATGCGCATGCAACTTCGCCTTAATCAGTTTAAGAAGCAGCGCCTCGTCTCCAACGATGCTAAGATCTACGAAGCTTGTGTGCGCGATGCTACCATCGTCCGTCGAGCGGTCACCCTAGGCTTGCCCGTTTGCCTCGTAGAGAGCCGCGAAGTCGCCGAAGGCGTGGGCAAGGACTACAATGATTTGGCAGATGAAATCCTCGCACACAACGTCAATGTGGTCGCCCAACCTGGAAACAGTGCGGGTAACAATATGGCGAGTGCGTCTTAGATCCAGTCCTTCGGGTCGGCATGCCCAGTATATCTGATGAGCGAAGACAAGACAGATGAGAGCGGTGCGCTCAGCGCAGTCGAACAACTGGCTGCTCGCTGGGATAAGGCTGCTTATCGTGCGCAAGGTTCCCCCTTTGAAGATCTGAGCGTCTCGGCCTTGGCCAAAAATACAGGCACGCGCATATGGTCGCGTCCCGGAGGTTCATCGAAGGGCGATATTGTTGCCCGCTATATCTACCTTAGCTTTGAGGAACTGATAGAGATTGAGAAACTCGACCTCAAGGCGGCTACCCATTTGCTCGAAATCTGCGAAAGCACTTTCCTCTTTGAAGAGGAGTGTAACGATATCGGCTCATTCGAGGAGATTGATAATCAAGCGTATCAGCAGCGCATGCGCTTCGTCGAAGAGTTCGGCCTCTATCAAGATTATCCCGTGGCCTTGGCAAACCTTGATTTCGATCTGCGCGGACTCTGTCAGGCGGAGGAAATCATTACTTTTGTCGATTTGATGGAGTTCCTTGACCGACTTGCGGATAAAGCATGGATCGGCGGTAGTTATAAAAACCTCCAAAATGTCTTCGCCCATGGTGATGAAAAGGGTTTAACCAAGTATTTCCCATACCGATTGAGCCACCGAGGTTTCCACCTGCCCGAAGCACTTTCATTTACGCTCAACCGTATTAAGCAGAACAAGCTAAATAATGTTTTCGAATATCACGAACGTCGCCGCAAGCGTAGCCGTTTGTCCAGCAAGCGTATGGAGATGCCCGCTGTCGTGGAAACGCAGCTTATGCCTGAGATCATCAAGTGCCTGCATTATTTTTGCAGTCGCCAGCCGCGCCTGCTTATCCGCCTGCACGACTCCGCCTACCTTTGCCGCGAGCTCATGTTCCTTAACGATCCTCAAACAGAGGGCGTCTTACACTGGCTCATCCACTTGACCCTCGGTATCTTCCAACCGCCGCAAGAGATGGAGATCGACGAAGAATTGAAGATGCTCACCACACCGCAAGATGCCGCCTTGCTCAAAGATTTGAGCGAACTTCTAAAAGAAGAAGCGGCGAGTTAAACGCGCTTGCCCTCTCGGACACAGGTCATTGCTTAGAGCGTATGGATACGGAGCAAATGAAAATCGACTTAGAGTGTATCACCGGTCAACGTGGTCTCGAAGAGGGTGAAACGATGGCGCAAGTCTTGGCACGTCTGGACGCGATTGCGAAATCTTCACCCATCCCCGAAAGGCTAGAGCATTACCTGAGCAAGCGCAGCTACGTAAAAGCACTTGCCTGGCTTGCGGATCCTGCCACCCCCCACCACCCATGAGCGCCCGTAAAAGCAGCAAAATCTCAACCGAAGGTGGCGGTGCTCTTGGCGTCAACCCATTCGCCGGACTCGACGGAGCTGGCTTGCCTGCTGGAGAGCTGAAGCCCAAAGCCTCGCCCCAGCAAAAGAAGCCTGCGAAAAAGAAGTCGAAAGGGCGCGTCGAGGTACGCCGCGAAAAAGCCGGACGCGGCGGTAAAACAGTGACTACGCTGAAAGAGTTCCCCACCCACATTCCGCTGAGCACACTGGAGGCGATGGCCTTCGAACTGAAAAAAATCTGTGCCTGCGGCGGCACCTTGAAAGGCCGCGTGGTCGAGCTACAGGGCGACGTCTGCGATCGAGTCTGTGCCGAGCTCAATGCGCGCGGCTATCAAGCCGTCCGAGCTGGCGGGTGAGTGCTTTTTAGTCACTTATCGCTTCAAATACTTTGATATGATTTCCGGGAGATCAACTTCCAAGGCGCGGGCTATTTTTAAAAGCGTATAGAGTGTGGGGTGAAATTTGAGGCTCTCCACATGGCGAAGCCCCGTACGGCTGATGTCGGCCATTTCACTTAACCGTTGTTGCGAAATTTCTTTATCTTTCCGGATCTGCGCGAGTTCGGCACAGATGGCTAGGACGGTCTGTTTTTCGTTATCAGTCTTCACGCTTACTTATAAAGCGTGTTAGCAGGCATACTTAATATGACCATAAATGGTCTTTCCTTGACTTGGTAATCTTTCCGGTGCAAGAAAGAGGATCTTAACTCGCATGGTTTTACTACTTATAATCAATAGAATTAAAAAATCTACACAGATCCTACTTTCGGTCAGTGGTATCTGTTTCTTCTTGTTACAGGCACAGGCTTACGACATCGAAAAGCCCATCTCCGAGTCGGAGGCGTATAGCATTGTCGCAGCGCAAGAGGTCGCGCGTGAATTAGCCCAGGATGCGCGTGAAGCAGAGCTTTTGGGTGCTCGCATATTGGAGACGGCGGTAGCCGATCTCGGCAGCAAGAAAATAATCTTCAATCGGGTGGAGGCTAAAGAGGTGGAAAGCGAGATTACTGTTCGCGATACGAATCCGACTAAAGCAGATTTCGATGAGTTCGCTTTTTCGATGGTTCCAGAAAAGGAATCCTTACATTTTACGCTCTCAGGCACGGTTTACGAAGGTGGCATTTCCAAATTATGGTGGAGCGTCGGCGCACACCGTTTCGAAATCTATACGAACGCTGATTTTCGCTATTTTGTTGCTTTTGACGACTTCGAGTCAGAGGCGGCACGTTACTCAGTCTTTCCGATTATCGTGGGATCGAGGCAAGTTTTGACGCGGAATCTAGAAGAGGATGTGCGCTGGCATCCTGTCGCGGAGGATTTCCTCGAAGGGCAACTTGAGTGGTTCCTCACTCTTTCGAGTGGCGATGCGGAGACGGACGAGGCTGCGCTGGAACCGATTAAACTGATGCTTGAATACTACCTCGAACACTCTGATGTAATGCGCATTCGCTACGAGAACGGCGTTGTTTTACAGGCGGCTAGAAAGGCTTACCTGGATGCGAATCCACCCAAGGTGCGGGACATTATTATCAACCACCGGCCTTACAAGCCTGAGACTGTGGATGGGGGACTTCTTCCGCGATGAATAGTCGATTATTATTAGCTGTGGTAGCGGCTCTGTCTGTATTCTCTCCGCAAGGCTTTTGCGTTGGCGTACCGTTGCCTACTGTCGCGATTAGCTATGATACGACTATGCAGGAGGTGACAGTTTCCTGGCCAACGCAGCCGGGGTATTTCTATTTTTTACTGACCACGGCAGACTTGGTTGACGACCCGTGGGCGTATTTCGATTATGCGGCCAAAGGAGGAAGCGGGAGTGCAGGCAGAATAATCGCGGCCTCATCTCCCAAATTGTTTTTCCGAGTGGAACTGACCAACGACTTGAACCATCCCGTGGTGGCATTCGACCATGATGGGGACATGGTTTCGACCGTAGACGAATTACTGGGCGGCACCGATCCATTTTCAAGCCTGAGTTTGGATGCCGATACGATCCCCGACGACTGGGAAGTCTTTCATGGGCTCGATATTACTCTGGGCGTAGATAGCTCTGGCGACGATGCTGAGCCGGATGGAGCGACGACTTTGACGGAGTATGCGCTCAATCTCGACCCGAGCCTGCGAGACCACCCTGATCTGTCGCTTCAAGTTTTTTAAGTCATGCGCTATTCAAGTTTCTTTATTTTCTCGTTTCTCGGAACGTGCCTCGCGGGGAGTTCCTACGCGCAGGATTGCGGTGAGAGTTCAATTGTCCCACCGGAATACCTTGAACTCAATCGGACGACCACGGAATCTGTCTTCGTTGGTTGGCAAGAGTTCGTGCCTACAAATGCTCTCCCTAATTATTATCTGCAGATCAATTATGCTGGCGCTTGGACAGCCGACATATTGGACACCGCAGTTAATTCCTGTGATCCGCTATTGTTCGAGGATAATGTAGGCTACGCTTCTGCCACTATCAGTGGAGCCACCCTTTATGATGTTACCAATGGTAGCCGTACTGAAACAGGGCTCGCAGAACAGGTGGGCTATACCCTTTTTTCAGCCGCAGCGACTGCTTCAGTTACCATCGACAATTTATCAGTGGATTTTGCAAACAATAGCACTACAAATTCTTTTCGACTCTATGCAATACCTTTCGGGATAAGTGCTGAGACGGCTGTAGGGCGGACTTATGGCCAAGCGAATGCGGCACTGTGCGACGTTTACGAAGTGGGAACGCCGACGCCCGCAGGGACGAAGCTCTTCACTGATTCTCTAAGTGGTTCTGTGGCGGTTAGTCTCTTGAATAGTGATACTGTCGATAATGCAATTGACTATTACGCTGGGCGTGGTGGCACTCAAGTCGAAGATTTCGGAAATGAAGTGTATTTCGTGCAAGACGGGCGCGATGTGAAATATGCTGAAATCAAAATTAAGGCGACCTTCCGGGCTTGCGATGGCGACAATCTGGTTATTAGCGTGCTCACGCGAACCGAGGATCTGACGACTAGCCAAGTGGTTGAAGCGACGGAGACTTTCCGCGCGACGGGCGGCCAGAATAACCGCGTAGAATGGTCGCACGAAATTGTTCCCGAGCTGAATCAGCGTATTTCGATTCTGGATATTTTTGCAACGAAGGAACCTAAATGTAGTTCAGACGGTGGCAACCCTTACGCCAGCGGCGCATCGGTGGATTCCTTGCACTGGTTTACTTCGGTCGGTCGTCTTTTCGAAGGCAAGAGCGCCGGACAGTTGCGGATCGATCAAGACCATTGGAGCGACCTAAAGTTTACATCCGAAGATCTGAGCTTCTTTAATGCGGCTCCGTCCCAAGTCACATTGGTTGAAGTTTCTGGACTCATCCGTCAGGTGGCTGCTCCGGGTTCATTCGCGGACGTAGTGACACTCGGATCAGATAGCTATCGGATCGATCTCTACAACATCGGCGCAGCTGGGCCGCCCGATTCCGTTTCGGGAATTTACCCGATTACAGGCACCGCACATACCAGTTATACGATCAGTAAACAGCTCGTCGGGTTGGAAACGCGCCTACGGATTGTCGAAAGTGGCAACGGCTCCATCGACCAAACTGATTTCGCCTATTCCGAAAGCGGTGGTATTGAGGAGTGGACACTCTACGAAGGTGAGGGTGCCCGCGAGTTCGCCCAAAACTCCGAAGAGCTGGCATCCGTGCCGTCGGGCTTGGAGAGTGTCGATTATTTTTCGCGCCCTTATAACCCTCCGGGTTTCCCTCCCTTCCCTTGGCCAGACCCGCCCGTCTATGTCAGTGAAATTGAGCAAGTCAAAGATAGTCTAGGAACAGTCGTCAGCCAAGTTGAACGCATCTACCAGCACGTTACGCTGGGCAGTGGCTTTACTGAAGAATTTAACAGTCAAGCACCCACCTACACATTTGAATTACTCCGCCGCGAGCGCATCTACACCGATAGTCTGACAACACCCGACCACGAGATCACCTACTTTTACGGAACCGACGACACCCAGAGCGATTTCACCCGCCTAGTTCGCACCGAGGATAGCCGGGGCGACTGGGAAAAGCGTCGTTACGATAGCGAGAGCCGCCTCTTTGAAATCGAGAGCAGCTACCTCGATTCGTCGATCAGTGATCCGGTTACTTCGAACCGGCTCGTAACTTATACTTACACAGACGTCACTGACCAGGATAGCGACGGTGAACTCGAAAGCCTCGTCACTCGCACCGAAAGCCTCGTAGGTTCTGCCATTCGCCGCAGCTTCGAACTTGATCTGAGCGGCACGCAGACTTTGAACGGCATTCTTGTCAGCGAGTCTCGCAACATTACAGGCGTATCTCCCTCGGCGAATTGGGATAGTGTGGGCAACCTCGTCACCCGAGAATGGGAGTATGCCGACGAAAGCTCAGAGTTTTATCTCGAAACCTATGCCCGCAGCCAAGCAGACGGAACAGGTAGGATCCACCAGATGCTTCGCAACGGTGACGGTACGATTACAATGACGGAGTCCGCTGGAGCTTTAGACGACTCTGCCGCGCCGACTACAGTCACCGCCGGGCAAGTCACGGTCAAGAATCTGGATAGCGGAGGCGTCACGCAAAGCATGGGTACGACTGATGTCGAAAGCAGCCTTCTCGTCGCACAAGAGTTTCACACGAACTTCGATGACTATGGCCGCGCTCAACGTATCGATTATCTGAACGGCACCTACGAAACTCGCCAGTACGCGTGCTGTGGCCTGCAAAGCGTAACCGGAGCCGACGGCTCAACGACGCTCTACGAATATGACGATCTCAAGCGAGTCGATACGGTGACCACGGGCACAGGTACAGCTGATCAACTTGTTGAAAAGCGCCACTTCGATCCAGCGGGTAACTTGCAATCCCTCCAGCTCGGTGCCGATGAAAATACCCTCAGTACTGTCGTCGAATACGACTATGATTACAGCGGTCTACTGACCGAAAGCCGAGAGCGTTACCTCGACGCCGCTCCCTCGACAGCACGCAAAACAACGATGGTCGAAACCATCGACGGCTCCGGCTATCTCGTCACGACCACGACCTATCCCAACGGTAGCACCCAGATCGTAAAACGCTACCCTGACGGCGTGACTTATGAAATCACCGGCAACGCCGTGCGCGGCACCCGCACCAGCTACGCAACCGTCACAGACGGAGCGCTCGGTTATCCCGTCCAAACCAACACCGTCGCACAACTCAAAGGCGACGGCAGCCTAAGCGGCCAGTGGACGAAGACCTACACCAATGCGCTCGGTCAAGACTACCGGATTGAAACACCCCGCAGCAGTGGCGGGGTGGCCACTGTCGAGCGTAGCTTCGCGGATGATGGACGCTTAGAATCACGAACTGGTTCCGATGGCACCACGCTCCTCTACGCTTACAACGCCGAAGGCGAACGCGAAGTCACCGCCCTCGATGTGGACGGCAACAGCGCGATCGACTACGCCGGCACCGACCGTGTTACCCGCAACCGCCGCAGCATTACCACACGCGAGGGCAGCACCGTCGAACGTCGCAGCACCGAAGTCTGGGGAGCCCACGGAGCCGACACCCCCGAGACCATCACTACGGTCGAGACCAGTCTCAACGCCGCCGATCCCACCCAGTGGCTCACCAACTACGGGCAAACCACCACCGCTCAAACCGTCGTCAATCGCGCAGCCGTCACCCTCACCACCACCACGACCTTACCCGACGAAAGCTACGCCGTCGAAGTCGTCACCAATGGACTTCTCCAAAGCCGCACCCGCCATCATAGCGACGACAGTATCCTCCTCCAACTCAGCTACGCATATGACAACGCCGCCGAGAATCGCCTCACCACGCTGACCGATCTCTATAACGGCAGCACGATTTACGATTATTACGCAGACGGCCAACTCAAGAGCCTGACCACGCCCGATCCCGACACCAGCCTCAGCGGCACAGGCTACGATCCTCAGCTTACCCAGTATGCCTACACCGACTCGGCGGGTAACATCAGCCGCACCACCACCTTACCCGACCTCAGCACCCGCACCGAAACCTTCGCGCCGACTGGCGAAATCGAAAGTGTCGAAGGCAGCCAGACCTATCCCGTCGCCTACACCCATGATTACGCAGGCCGCCTCCAATCCCAGACCACCTGGCAGGATAAAGCGACTTCCTCAGGCGATGTTCAAACCGCATGGGAGTATTTTCCCAACGGTGCGCTCAAGCAGAAGTGGTATGAAGCCAGCATCGCAGGCGACGGTACGATCAGCGGCACCGCCGGAAAAGTCTACACCTACACCGCCGCCGGACGCCTCGCCACCGAGACCAACGCTCGAGGCACGATCGCCACTATTAGCTACGATCCAGCCACCAACGATCTCACCGGCATCAGCTACGACGACAGTCTCACCGCCGCAGTCAGCTACTCGCTCTATGATCGCCAAGGCCGCCCGACGCAAATCACCGATGCCTCCGGCACCCGCACGCTTCGCTATGAAGATGGCCGCCTCCTCGGCGAAAACTATACCGCAGGCGCAGGCACCGGCTACTGGATCGATCGCACGCTCGACCCCATCGGGCGCTTGTCCGCTTTCAAGCTCAAGCACATCACCACCCAGCCTCAATACCACGAAGCGATCCTCAACGTCATCAGCTACGGCTACGACGGCGCCTCGCGCCTAGAAACCGTCACTCACAAAGGCAACACAGTCATCTACACCCACGACCCCGCCAGCGAGCTACGCCAAACCCGCACCTTCCATAACGGCATCACCGACGTCCTCACCGCCGAAGAGCGCCGCGATTCACTCAATCGCCTTCAGAGCACACAAACTCTTAATTCCTCATTCCTAATTCTAAATTCCCATTCGTATCTGTATAACAGCCTGAACCAAGGGGTCAGGCATACAGATACGAATGGAGCGTATTGGAATTACGGATACGATAGCCTTGGGCAGGTCGAGACAGCCGTCCGCTACAACAGCTCCGACGTCGTCATCCCCGGTTACAACTACGGCTACAGCTTCGACGACATCGGCAACCGCACCCAGACCACCACCAACGGACGCACTGCCAGCTACACACCCGACGACCTCAATCAATACGATAACCGAGCCATCCCTCGCGCCCTCGATGTAAGAGGCACCGCCGCAGCAGGAGCCACCATCACAGTCGAAGGTCAAACCGCCACCCGCTTAGGCGACCACTTCCACCACGCCCTCGACCTCAGCGCAGGCGGCAACGCCGCCCAGCAAACCGACATCCAAGTCACCGCCACCTTGCCCGACGGCGGCGATAACAACGCCCCCCGAGTAGCCGACGCCCAGAAGAGCGAATACCTCGCTCCCAATCCCGAATTCTTCACCCACGATGCCGACGGCAATCTAACCGCCGACGGCCAATGGGCCTACACTTGGGACGCCGAAAACCGCCTCATTGGAATGGAGAGTCTAGCCATCGCCTACAACGCAGGCACAACGAGACAAAAACTAGAGTTCGCCTACGACTCTCAGAGTCGCCGCTTCAGTAAGAAAGTTTCCGATTGGGACACTGGCCTTTGGTCTCTGTCATCTGACACGCTGTTCCTCTGGGACGGCTGGAACCTCGTTTACGAACTCACCGCGAACAGCGACGACACCCAGTCCGAAAAAGCCTACGTCTGGGGCACCGACCTCAGCGGCACCCTGCAAGGCGCCGGCGCCGGCGGTGTCGGTGGCTTACTTATGACGACTCACGCGGGAAGCGTGACCTACTTTCCCAGCTTCGACGGCAATGGAAACGTCGTCGAATACTTTGAGGCCGAAACAGGCCAGAGCGTGGCGCAGTTTGCTTACTCGCTGTTCGGTGAAACTCTTCAAGCGACAGGAAGTAAAGCCAGCGAGTTCACTCACCGTTTCAGCACCAAGCCCATCGACCAAGAAACAGGCTTAGTCGTTTACGAACTCCGCTACTTCAATCCATCCACAGGCCGCTGGCTCAGCCGCGATAGCATCGGCGAACTCGGCGGAGCCAACCTTTACGGATTTATCGGCAACGATCCGATCAACGGGATCGATTACCTCGGTTACTACCGAGTCGGATTCCTTGAGTTTGAAGACAACAAGTCCTTCCTTACTAACGTCGGCGATTACTTTGGAGCGACTGGAAGCGGTTATGGTCAAGGCGCTGAAAATATCGGAGAAGCTGGAGTGGAGTTCGTGAAATCTCCGTATTACTTCTCTCAGCTCAGCGGCACTCTTGCAGGTAATCTGATTTATGACCGAGACGCTTTCCTCGAAGGTGCCGTGCAAATATATGACCTCGCAGCCCTGTTCGCAGATGACCCGTGTTTTAGAGCATCCATCCAAGACGAACTAGGCGAATATTTCACGGATGCAGATAACCTCAGCAAGCTCTCGGCCAATGCTTCAATTGGCCTTCTAACCGGAGGGCTAGCGAAAGCAGCTCAAGCCGGAAAGCTGACTCAGTATCTGAGAGGCCTTGAAAGGCTGGCGGATCGATTCAGGGCCACAAACAAGGTTCCGACCCGATTGTCGAGAGTCGTAGAAACCCCTTTCGCTAATAAGCCAACGCTTGGTGCTCCAGGTAGTTCAGATGTTTTCGTTACGGCGGCAGACGATCTAGCAGGAATCACTTCATCTAGCGGTGCCGCTCAGAGGTTAACCCTACTCGATAATGCGGGGAATCTTCGCCAAGGGCCATTTAGCGTAATTGATTTCGATGCGCCCGCTTCTGGCCTCGCATCACCAGTGTTTAGGAATAATACTGGATTCATGCAAGGTGGCTTTACTCAAGGAGGAGCTCGTGAGTTTGTATTGCCGAATCTGAATGTGAATCAGTTACAAAATGTAACAATACGACACCTTAACCAATAGATACGATGAGCGAAGAAATTCCTAATAAGTTATCTGGCAATGCTGGTGAAGCGTATGCCAAAGAGTATCTGCAAGAAGTGAAAGTCCACGATGTGAAATGGGAGATTCTCTATGTCGATTCTAAGACAGGTCAGTATTGGAGAAGGTGGTCACCTCAAGCGGAATTGCAGGGTGGTGGCCCCCCTGAGTTCGTGAAGATATCCGAAGCGGAAGCAAAAAAGGAGTTCGGCATTCCATGACTATGATGCTGAGGCTGCTTGTTGTGTTGCTGACTCTTTTCGGGAGTCAGACGATAGCGCTTGGCCAAATTGACACCTACTGTGTTGCCACAAACAAGATGCCTTCGAACTATGAGTCACCAGCGGAAACATCGATACAGTGTGGAATCGTCCCAGGCGGAGAATTCGGTAGCGTCGGTAGTGTGCCTGAAGTAATCTTCAACAAAGGGTTCTAGTTATGGATACGACGCGAATGATACCAAAACACTTGCAAGAGGAAGTTCGGCAAATGCCAGAATACAGTTATGGCGCGACGAGGGTTCGCGTTACTCTGAGTGACAGTCGAGTATTTAGTGATGTGTTTGTTGCTTGGGGGACAGAGATTGTGAAGGACGGGACTTCCGAGGAAGTTCTATTTGATGCTTCAAAAATTGTGAAAGTCGCCAAGCAATGAATTTACGACGCCTACTCTTGTTTATCGCAATTTTCGTTTTTTTGGAAAAGAACACGAGGATACCGCAATGAGAATTATAAGTATACTGGCTCTACTATTCGCAATTAATGGACTTAGTGCCGCTGCATACACTTACAATTTTAGTGCGGGCGACGGGTTTGAAGACATGTGGGCAAATTCAGCTATAGGGACTCTATCGGAGTTAAACAAAAACGCTGGAGTGTTGGCCTACACCAGTGTGGGGAATGGCTATGCGGAAAATATTTGGCGACCCAATTTTACGCTAAGCTTAGATCACGACTGGTCAGTCAGTGTAGATATTAACATGGTGGCCTCACTCTATGAGCAATCTACACAGGTGGGGGCGTTTTTCTCCATACAAACGATAAGTGGAGCGATTCCGCTAAAGAACCTCGTGTTTTTTCATACAAGTTATGAAAGCGGGAGAATCGGCGAATACGTGGATTCGATTAGAACCGGCACTGGCGTGAGTGACATAGAAGTGACATCAATGGAGCTTCATTACTCGGGCTCTGATCAAAAACTAGAATTGCTCTATACCTCGAAGGAATTAGCTTCGCTTCAATCCATCGGAAGCTATGGGTTCGGTGCTTCCGCTGGCACGCTCGGCTACCTGAATGACGCATCACAAGACTACGAAGAGATACAATTGGTTCTGGGAGCTTTCTCGGAACAGAGTATTTCGGAAGATGAGTTCAGTTTCGATGATCTGAGAGTGGTCGTCCCAGAGCCGAGAGCGGGTGGCTTACTGATGGGTGGCTTCATTCTGTTTTATATGATTTATTCAAGGAGCCCCCTAGTGCAGGGCTAAGGTGAAAAATGAAGGTCACTGAAAAAGGGACGGTTCGTTTTTTCATGTTTTTTGAATCCTGAGCAGCCTCTCGTAGCCACTTCTCAATTTCGCAACAACCATCGAAAAGCGTAACTTCCCAGTTAGCAGAAGGCGTAAAGCTCGCTTATAATTAAAAACAAAAAAGCTCAGTCCAGTGGACTGAGCTTTTGAAAATGTACTTCAATGGGCGGACTACTTACGCTTGCTTAGCTGGCGGTAGAAGTTCGGGCCGTGGATTTCGCGCATCATATTACGGCGATGCTCGACGGCTTGCTTGAAAGCCTTCTTCTCACCATATTTTTTGATCGAGAAAGAGGTGCATTTTTGCACGCCAGGCTCTGGGCGCCAGCTGACGGAGTAGCATTCGTGTTTCGTTCCGTTAGGGCCGATCTTTGTGGTGCGCGAAACGCCTAGTTCACCCGTTGTGTTACGGGAGTCGGAGACGACGATACGACGTTGGCGGGGTTTCTTCGGGATCGCTTCAAGCTCTTCGTTGAGCTCATCGCGATAGGTTTTGGCCATTTTTTGTGCCTTGCCTTTGCCCCCGCATTTGCGGTCGCTGTATAGTTTTGAATAGGTCTTGCCGTTGCGGTAACCGCGAACGAACCAACCGTGTGTCGAACCGGAGTCGATCCGGCTGATGCCTTTATTTGCTTTTGAACGTGCCATAATATTTATTTGGTAGTGTTTTCACTTGAGGGAGCAACAATTGCGATTCTTGCCGAAGATCATTGCAATGCAAAGTATTAATATAGCTATCGGCCATTTAATTACAAACTATTTTAAGTTTTTGTATATAAGATGCTTACTAAATGGTAGGAAGCCATCTATTCGACAGTTAAATGGGCATTATTGCCTAATTTCTGGGAATTTAGCCAATTGAAAAAATCCTCATCGTTACGTAGTTGCTTGTCGCTTTGGTATTCGGGAGCGAGTTCTTGCTGGTAAGCGGCTTCAGCGAAGCGTTTGCAATGGAGTAAGACGCGAGCCGATTGACCCGGTGCGCGGACGATACGGCCGAGGGCTTGGTGGATTCGCTGCATAGCGGGGCGTATGTAGACTTCGCGGAAGGCCTCGTCTCGCGAGAGGCTACCGTGGTGTTCCATCTTCGTTTTTTGAATGAGGTTCACTTCTGCTAGAGCGGGTCCGATCATCATGATCTGATCGATCCGCCCCCCCAGTTGATCGATGCCCTCTGCATAGCTGCTGCCGAGGATCAGAAAAAGGGCGTCCGCCATCAGCAGGCCTTCTTCGATGAAAGTCGATTGCTCGGCCAGATCGACCCCGCGAGGCTGCCTTTGCACGCGCACTTCGGGGGCAAGTGCTTCAAGGTAGGCCTTTATGTTTTCGGCATACTGGTAAGACGCGAAAAAGACAGCGATCGCCTTTCCGGGGGAGTTGTGGGTGAGTTGCTCGATCGTGCGTGCCGTCGTTTCGTAGTGGCGCTCTCGCGAGCGGAAGCGCGTGTCGACACGACAATCGATGGCCACTTCGTAAGCCTCGTCGCGCCACGGTGCTTGCGCCTGAGCGAGAGTCACCGACTCTGTGGCTAGTCCGCAGCTTTCTCGATAGCTGTCGAACGGTGCGAGGGTCGCCGACATCATAATCGTGCCCCCGAAAGGTTTGAGGCACTCGGCGATCCATTCGCTGGCGTCGAGACAGGTCGCACTGATCACCCCTGTACGGGGCACCCAATGCAGGTAATGGTGCGCAGGCGCGGCGAAAGTCTCCGCCAGTCTGGGGATGCGCCAGATCAGCTTGATCGCGAAGGGCGCGGTGGCTTCGTAATCGAAGGCCGCTTGTTTGAGCTGCTCGCTTAAGTCCTCGCAGAGGTCTTGCCCGATGTAGACGTGGTTGCCAGGCAAGGCTTGGTCTGCACTCAGGCTGTCGATCCAGCGGCAGAGTTCGCTTGCGGTGGCGAGTAGACGCCGCGGGGCTCCGTGGGCGCGTAGCTCCTCGATGGCGAAGAGTAGGTCGGCGCTGGTGAGTTCGAGGCTAAGGCTGTCGGCTGTGCGTGCAGGTAGATTATGCGCCTCATCGACGATCAGTAAAGTTCGCTCAGGCTCGTAGCCCTGCGCCTCTGCGAAGACGGATCGACTGTCGGGCGAAAAGACGTAGTTGCTGTCGCCGATCCAGATCTCGGCGAAAGCGAGGCAGGCCTTAGTCAGTGCGTAAGGGCAGACGCCGGTCTCGGCACCGACTGCCTGCGCGCGTGCTAGCTCGATGGTTCCATCTTCGAATAGTTCGGGCGCATACACGTCAGCCTCGCGCCAGTGTTGGCCGATCTCTGCATTGCAGCGCTCGTCGCCAGTGCAGGTGTGGCGCTCGCTCTCGATCCGGTGCTCGCTGCGATTGCGCATTTGGACGTAGCGTAGATCGTGGCCGATCATTTGCTTGAGTTGGCGAATCGTCTCTAGCTGGCCGGTCGATTTACTGCTCAGATAGATGCAGCGGTCGTAGAGGCCGTCTTGCATGTGCTTGAGCGCGTGCTCCAGCACGATACCTGTCTTCCCAAAGCCAGTGGGTGCCTGCACTAGGACGTAGCGTGCTTTTAGAGCCGCGTCGTGCAGTGTGTCGAATAGCTCGGCCTGTCCGTGACGTAGCGTCTCAAAGGCGGGCTGGAATTTTGCATCGTGCAATCGATTCAGGCTCCCTCGACGCTCTTCGAGGAAAGGGAGCAGTTGATCGAGTTGCTGCTCGAATTGGGCGTGCTCCTGTGGCTGTAGAGAGACGGATTGCACGGCACCGTTTTCGATATTGATAAACTGGACTTCGGACGTGACTTCTTTACCCGCATATTCTGGTAGCACTCCGAGCATCGCTCGATAGATCGCAGCTTGGGCAAAGTACTGTGGGTAGTCTATGATCAGGGTTTCTTCTGGCGCGGGTAGGGGGCTGCGGATGGTTTTCACCTCTCGAATCAGAAAGCCATCGGGCGTAGGTAATAGCTGGTCGATGCGCCCCTTGAGTTGATAGAGCCAGTCTCGGTGTCGCCAGTCCGCACTCACGGTGACTTCAAAACGCGCGTCTGCTTGTTCTGCCTGGCTGAGGGCTTCGGCGCTCTTGTGCCATTGTTGACCGACCGCTGCCCGCCAAGGGCTGCGGTCGCGGCCACGAGCGCTTGGTTGGTTTCGGAAAACTGCCAGCTCGCCCACGCTTAGGCGCACGCTCCGTTGCATCGCGTCAATCTGCATTATTTCGACGTGATTGGACGTTGCCGTAGAGTAGGGATCGTCGACCTCGGAATTAAAAAGGAGACGTCGTCCAAATTCTGATTCATTTCGATCTTTTCGAAATTTAGATGACCGAACGCGGCGTTTTCTACCAGCAGGTCGATCCGTGTGGGCAGTAGCACACCATCGACCGGTTTAAACTGAGTTGCCCGGTAATCCATGTACTCACTGACTCCGGCGATCTGCCCTTCGCCACCCCAGCGAGTGAGTAGAGATTTTTCTTTATCAAAATAGAACCAGCTATGTGCGTCCTTTTTGCCATAGCCTTTCACAATATATGCAGGGCGCCCGCTGACTTTGGAGGCACCTTGATATTTGAAAACGTAGTTCGCGAGCAATGGCAAGGTGAAGGGCTGGAGTAGCCAGCGTTGGCTGGCAAAGTGCGCGCCATCGGCGCCGCCATAGGTGCGGGGCTCTTGTCTCTTCGGTTCCAGCACCTGTGTCCACGATTGCAGGCCGTCGTGGACGTAGACCACTCGATGTTTTCGCCCTAGGTGTGTCCAGTCGTAGGTCAAGTGTCGCTTGCCGTCGATGGTTTCGATCAGGCGAAAGTTTCTAACTAAGGTCGATTCTTTGATCGTGCCCGCAGCCACTGCATTCCTCAGCGCGAGGTGTGCCTGGCGCCCGCCTGTGACAGTGAGATAGTTTTTGATCAGCTGCATACTCGCGACATCGCTCTGAGCGGGACGTGGATCGACCGGCTCAATGTCTTCGACCGCAGATGCTTCGTTTTGCGCGTTTGACAGCAGGGGGCATATGGATAGCCAAAGTAGGTGAATGGCGGCGCGGCGCATGAGTGACTTTTTAGTTTTCATATCGTGACGTCTAGTCATTGTCGCTTTGTTTTTATAAATCACAACCTGTTTTAACTCCTATGCGTATTCTCATTACCGGCGGAGCCGGATTTCTCGGCAGTCACCTTTCCAAACGCCTGCTCCACGAAGGCCACGAAGTCATCTGTATGGATAACTTCTTCACCGGGCGTAAGCGCAATATTCTGCCATTGATGGAGAATCCGAGTTTCGAGCTCATGCGGCACGATGTGACCGATCCATTCAAAGTAGAGTGTGATCAAATCTATAATTTGGCCTGCCCCGCGTCACCCGTGCACTACCAATACAACGCGATTAAAACGATCAAGACCTCGGTTATGGGTGCGATCAATTGCCTCGGACTGGCCAAGCGTGTCAATGCCCGTGTCTTTCAAGCCTCCACTTCCGAGGTTTATGGCGATCCCTCGGTGCATCCCCAGCCGGAAGCCTATTGGGGGAATGTTAACCCGATTGGCATCCGCTCCTGCTACGACGAGGGTAAGCGCTGCGCGGAGACACTCTTCATGGACTATCACCGCCAAAACGGGGTCGATGTCCGTATCGTTCGTATTTTCAACACCTACGGCCCTAATATGTGCCCCGACGATGGGCGCGTGGTATCTAACTTTATCGTCCAAGCCCTTCAAGGGCACGATATTACAGTCTACGGGGAAGGGCAGCAGACTCGCTCCTTCTGCTACTGCGACGATTTGATCGAAGGCTTTGTCCGGCTCATGAAGCAGGACGAGACGATCGGCCCTATGAATATTGGCAATCCGGGAGAGTTCACCATTCTCGAATTAGCCGAGAAAGTCATCAATATGACAGGCAGCCAGTCCAAAATCATCCACGAAGCGCTGCCTTCCGACGACCCCAAACAGCGCCAGCCCGACATCACGCAGGCTCGAAAAGTCCTCGGGTGGGAGCCAGAGTATTCCCTCGACCAAGGTCTCAAGCCCACGATCGAGTATTTTGACAAACTTCTAGCGGAGGCTTGAACCTTCTAGATACACTGAAATAGCTGGAGAAAAGGGTTGCTTCGTCAATGGAAGCACCTACTTTTCGCTGCTTTTTCCAAAACCATCAACGAAAGTTTAGTTATGTCCAGAGAGCACATCATCTTAGAATGCACCGAAGCCCGCGCCGAGGGGAAACCTGTCTCCCGCTATATGTCCTCACGTGACAAGAAGCAACAGCCCGACCGCGTCGAGAAAAAGAAGTTTAATAAATTTCTTCGCCGCCACACGCTTCACCGCGAGATTAAGGGCTAGTCAGCCTGGTCAGCCTTTGCGGTTTTTGCCGCCTTTCATCGCTCCTTGAGAGCAGACTTTCGAAAACCCGCCAAACTGGCGGGTTTTTTGTTGGCGAAATAGAATTGTCAAGCGCGGCTCAATCTGAACCCTGACCAGCTACCTAATGGATAAAGCTCAATTCTTCCAGTGCCTACTAGCCACCCTCCGCGAGGAGGTGCTGCATGCCGTCAACGCATCCAAAGATGCGGCGGAGTACGCGACCAATGCAGAATCACGCGCCGAGTCGCAGTGGGATACGCAGGGTCTAGAGGCGTCCTACCTCGCCGCAGGGCAAGCCAGTCAAGCCCGCCAATGGGCAGAAGCGATCGAAGAGCTACAGTCCGAGCGCGAAGATTTGTTGAAGCCGAATTCTGAAGTTTCCCTCGGGGCGCTCTTTAGTTGCGATTTCGGGGATTCGCCCGAGTGGTTCTTCTTCGCAGGCACCGCAGGCGGGCAGACGATTTCGATGGACGGCCTCGAGGTCACGGTGATCACCGCACAGTCGCCTTTAGCAGGACGCTTACTCGGGCGTAAAGCGGAAGATTCTTTTCAACTACCCAACGGTTCGCACGGGCAGGTCTTGACGGTCGAGTAATTCTGCATCCATCTCTTCGGCGGTATGAAGATCTACACTTATAAAAACTGCGGTACTTGCAAGAAGGCGACTAAGTGGCTGGACGCTCAAGGCATTGCCTATGAGGAGCACCCCATCCGTGAGACGCCGCCCACCGAGGCTGAGCTGGCGCAGATGCTCACCTATCAAGCGGGCGATTTGCGCAAACTCTTTAATACTGCAGGCGGCGATTACCGTGAGCTGAAGATGAAAGAGAAGCTCCCTCAAATGGCTCAGACCGATGCTATCGCCTTGCTCAGTGTGAGAGGGAACTTGGTCAAACGACCCTTTGTAATCGGCGATGCTTTCGGGCTGGTCGGCTTTAAAGAAAATCTCTGGGCAGAAACACTTATTTAAGACAATAAATTTCAGAAGACCAACATGAGTGCTATCGAAGATTTAATTCAAACCGTCGCCGCCCTGCGCGAACCCGAGACCGGATGCCCGTGGGATATCGAGCAAGACCACCAATCCATCGCTGAGTGCCTAGTCGACGAGTGTTGTGAGCTTTTGCAGACGATTGACCGCCTCGACCTGGATCACATGGAAGAAGAGTTAGGCGATGTTCTGCTCCAAGTCGTGATGCACGCGCAGATGGGGCAAGAGGCTGGCCACTTCGATTTCGAGAGTATCTGCCGCGAAATAAATGACAAACTCGTGCGCCGCCACCCGCACGTCTTCGGCCCAGGCGCTCTAGACTCTTCCGAAGCTGTGCTCGTGCAGTGGGATCAAATCAAAGAGGGTGAGCGCAAACGTGGGCCCGAGCAAACTGGTCAGTTTAAAGATCTGCCTAAACAGCTGCCTGCTCTCATGTATGCCAAGGATGTGTATAAGCAGATCCAGAAGCAGGAGATGCCCGCCGACGGCGTGATCGATCTAGCCGCCATTGACGCCGTTTCCGAATCCCTCGACGAGGCGACGCTAGGCAAACAACTCTTCGAGATCGCTGCCGCCTGTCGCGGTAAAGGTATCGATCCGGAGTCGGCACTGCGCCGTTACACGCAAAACGTCGTCGATACTTTGGAGCAAAGCTAAGGTGAGTCATTACCTACTCAAATTGTGGACTTCTTAACCACCAGCGGAGAAGCCGTGCCCGTCGAAATTCGCCGCCGCAAAGGGACTCGGCACCTCCGGCTCACCCTTGGCCATCAGAATCAGATCGTGGCTTCCGTCCCATGGCATACGGGCGACCGAGGCGTGGCCAAGTTTGTCGAAAAGCAAAAAGTCTGGCTGGAAGCACAACTCTCAAAAGCTCCGCAAGTCTACACACTCAGTGATTGGTTGGCGGCTCATCCGCAGATCACGGCGAGCGGTGATATTTTCGGGCTACGGATCGAGCAGACTGAGCGCCGGAAGGCCGATTATCGATTTGATCAGGGTGGGGCGGTGCTCGTGCTGCGCTTGCCCGAAGTCGATGAGGCTTCGCTGCTTCAACTGCTGCGCCGCTTCGCCAAAGATGCGTTGATCTGTCGCGTCGCTTATCATGCTAAGCGCTGGGGGATCACCTATGGCGCACTTTCCGTGCGTGACCAATCGAGCCGATGGGGTTCTTGCTCCGCTCGTCGAGGTATTTCTCTGAATTGGCGGCTCGTCTTGCTCAGTCCCGAACTGCAGGACTATATTATACTGCATGAGTTGGCGCATCTGACCGAGATGAACCACGGTCAGCGCTTTTGGGCACTGCTGGATAGCTACGACCCCGATCGCGTCTCGCTCGAAGCCGAACTTGATACGATCAGTGCAGAATTGATGCGCGTGGCGCGGGTCTAGTATCTACAGGAAATGGTTTTTAGCTTTTTTTTGGATTCTGTCACTTAGCCTTGCACCATAGGGTTTTGACTCTAGTTTTCGGGCATTGTATACCCGATCTAAAGCTTGCCTCAATGGACACGACTGAAAACCAACGCTTACCGCTAACTGCGTTCATCCTAGCACTCTCGTCAGGTCTATTTTCATGCCTAGCGATCGCGACTGTGTTGATCGTATTAGGAGTGCCCGCTTTGGAAGCCTATGTTTTTGCCGCACTAGGTGGTTTCACTATTTCTTGTTTCGTTTGGATTGAGCGTAGCTTGACCTCTCAGATTAAAGACAAGGAGCGGCTTCTCTCGGTCGAACTCACTCGTCGGCTTGAGTCGCAGAATCGGATTTATTCACGTTCCTTAGCGTGTTTTGTACGTTTTGATGCGGGCACTTTGATTATCGACCAGGCCAGCCCCGGCTTTATTAAAATGCTGCGCATGCCGACCGATACTGTGCTTCGAGGTCAACGCCTGGAAGAGGTGCTTGGTGTCAATCCGCTGAAACTGGAATCTGTCGTCGATTCGATTAAGGAGGGTGACTCTTCGGTCAAGCAACCGAAGGTCGAGATCGTGAGTGCCGATGGCTTCGCGACGCACGCTTTAATTAGTGGGCAATATTTTGTAGAAGAGCATGTTGTAGAGGCGGCCTTTTTTGTGCCTCCGCTTAAAAACGCCGAAAGAGTCGCCGACCTCGAGGCCGCGCAGAAGGATCTCGACCGCTTCCGCAAGGGCATGTTTCGCCGTGAAACACGTATTTTGGAATTGAAAGAAGAGGTTAATACAATCTGCCGCGAAGCGAGCCTGCCAGTACGCTATCAAACCGATCAATCTTCCGATGATAGTAAGTTGAGACCGCCTACCAATCAAATGGATGGCTCTTCTAATCGGAAAGGGCGTCTCTCTTGAGTAAGCGCGCACGTAGCGTCGCCCGCATGGTCTATCTCTATGCCGCCTTGCCCGTTATGGCGGTTGTGATTGTGGTCTTCGGTTGGATCGTCTCCGCTCGTTTTACCAGCTATGTGGAAGAGCGCGCACAGCTTATGGAGCAGCTCAATACCATGGTCTCCAATATCGATTTTAATCCGATGGAACACATCGATGAAATCGAGTTCATGCGTGAGGAAAGAAGCAAAACGCATCAGCAAGAGTTCTACCGCAGTATGGCGCTCGCACTCGCGGTTCTCCTTTTTGGAATCACCGTGCCTCTTCTTGCGACTCGTTATTTCGTGCAGCGCCTACAGGCTAATCTGGATTTATTAAATGACCGCCTTTCAAGTATTGGAACTGGTGGCTCCGCGTTGATGGCGCAAAGCTTCGACTTTTTGGAATTCGATCAACTTTCAGATACCCTCCGCCAAATCACACGTAATCACGGCGAGACCGAGCAACGCTGGAAACGCGCCGAAAAAGAACTCATCTCCGCGAATTCAGACTTGGTCGATCAAGCCAGTGAGCTTATGAGAGGTCGTAAAATTGCGCTCAGCATGATGGAAGATGCGGACAGCGCTAGAGAAGAGCTAGAGTCTGCGAATCAACGCCTCAACCAAGTCATTGAGCAAGCCAAACAGTCTGCCTATGAAGCGGACAATGCGAACCGAGCGAAGAGCGATTTCCTCGCTACGATGAGTCATGAAATCCGTACGCCGCTCAATGGCATCATCGGCTTTGTTGAAATGCTCGACGATACCGAAATGAACGAAGAGCAGGATGACTACCTCGGCACCATTAAGAGTAGTAGCGAGGCGCTCATGTCGCTGATCAATGATGTGCTCGACTTTTCAAAAGTAGAATCTGGCAACCTCAATCTGGAGTCGCGTGACTTCGGTATCCTACCCATGATTCGAGGCCTCAGTTCTATGTTTTTCACGCAAGCCACAGAGAAAGGTTTGAGCTTGAAAATCGATGTCGACGAAGACGTCCCGCAAAAGATTAAAGGCGATGAGACACGCCTTCGTCAGATTCTGATCAATCTACTCTCTAACGCAATTAAGTTTACCAACAATGGAGAGGTTTCTCTCCAGGTGTCGACGCATGATATTGATCCTGAAAATGGATTTGTGGAGCTTGAGTTTGAAGTGCGCGATACCGGTATCGGGATGTCGCGCGACCAGATATCTCAGCTCTTCAAGCCATTCTCGCAAGGCGACAGCTCCACCACTCGCAAGTATGGAGGCACTGGTCTCGGCCTCGCTATCTGTAAGCGCCTGAGTGAAGCGATGGAGGGCAAAGTTTGGGCAACTAGTCTGCCCGGTGAAGGTTCAAGTTTCTTCAGTCGGGTTCGCTTCGGAATCGTATTAATGAAAGAGACGCGCGCTCCGATTCCCCCAGCAATTGATAGTCAAAAACCGACTAAAGCCCCGAATAAGTCAGTCGAGAAAGCGGAACTTCCTGCCGATACATTACCGCTCAAGATCGCCGTGGCCGAAGACAATCAAGCCAACCAGCGAGTCATTATGATCATGCTCCGCCGTCTGGGTTGGGAATCTGAATTCGCGGAAAACGGCGAAGAGCTATTGGACTTAGTACGAGGCAAGGAATTCGACCTCATCTTCATGGATCTACAAATGCCCCGAATGGATGGCCTCGAAGCCACACGCCGCTTACGCGCAGGCGAAGCCGGCGACAAAGCCAAAGAGGCCAAGATCGTTGCCCTCACGGCCAACGCTCTCTCCGGCGACGAAGCCCGCTGCCTCGAAAACGGGATGGACGCATACCTCAGTAAACCGCTCAAATTGAACACGCTCAAGCAGACGATATTAAGACTCTACGAAAAATAAGAAGCCTAGGGGCACTACTTTTGAAGCGCAAATTAACCGTTCAGTTCTTCGGCTTTTTTCATCTTTTCCTTCTTCGCATCCTCTAGTTTGAAGCTCAGTATTAGGTAGAAGATTGTACCGATCACGATGCCGCAGTCGGCGATATTAAAGGAGGGGTAGCGCCCCGTTGGCATGACCCACGGTATATTGAAGGGAAAATGGAAGTCGAGGAAGTCAATCACGTGGCCGTGGATCAGGCGGTCAATCATGTTGCCTAGAATACCGCCGACTAGAAGACCGAACGCCCATTGCATCGGCTTGCGGTGAAGCTCCAAGCTGTGACGTAGCTTATAGATCGCGAAGAGGGCGATGATCGCGAAGAGTGCGAGTAAGCCACCGTAGCCGGAGAGCATGCCCCAGGCGGCGCCTTCGTTGCCGATATGCACAATGTAAAAAAAGCCTTCGATCACGGTGATCGCTTCGGGGGGATAGTAGCTGTCGAGTTCCAGATTGTTAAAAATCCACGTCTTCGTGACTTGATCGAGGATGAAGACGACAAATGCCGATACGAGGAGTAATCGGTAGCGTGCGAATTTTCTGAGTATCTGCGGCTGCATGGTGAAATTGAAGCATGCACCTATACGTGGGGGCGCGGACTCTGTCAAAGTTAACCACGCGGAACCTGAGATTTACTCTTTTTCAGTGGATGCGAGGTAGAGCTGACTGGCCTCAGTCAGCATCCTTAGTCTCTAGTCTGAGACCTGCGGTCATGCCGCGCTACCTGTTCTCAATAGATTCATATCTCGCACATTTAATTAGATCCTAATTTATCAAAAAGTAGAATCGACTCTCTAGGGTTTTCAACTGCGATGCCTTCAACTACCACATAGTAGCCTTGGACGAAGCTGGAGGTAAGGTCACTTATTTGACCTTCTCTGGGGGCACCTCCGTTCAGGAATACTCACCCTTGTTAGTTACAGACACACTCGCGGATCCTGATTACGACGGTAACGAAAACCTATTGGAGTAAGACTTTGGCATGGATCCGCGGAGTGGCAATTAATCGGCCGGACTTTCATGTGCTTGTTCGAGTTACGAAAGATCTAAAAAAAAGGGACAGGCTAATTAAATCTAAAAAAAAAGGGACAGGCTAATTAAATCTAGACAATGCGTCGGGATGTGTATTCTGTATGTAACCATGAGGACCAGGCGGACAAAGGTGAGTGGGTGTGATGCGGTGTATCACTGCATGACTCGGACGGTGAATGGAGAGCTTCTCTTCAAGGACAGGGAGAAGGAGATTCTTCGTAAGATGATCCGTCAGGTGGCCGATTTCTGCGGAGTGGAGGTGCTAACCTACTGCATTATGACGAACCACTTCCATGTTCTGGTGCGGGTTCCGGATGGCGAGCAGGTATCGGACGTTGAGCTCAAGCGTCGCTACAAAGTGCTTTACCCGCAGCCTACGAAATACCAAGAGGCGACGGCGGGGGAGATGTTTAAGGCTCTCCAGGCTGGTGGTGAGGATGCGGAAGCGATTCGCCGGAAGCTGTTGGCGCGGATGGGGGATGTTTCTGAGTTTATGAAGGCGGTAAAGCAGCGCTTTTCCGTTTGGTATAACCGTTCGCATCAGCGCTATGGCACTCTTTGGGCGGAACGCTTTAAATCCGTTTTGGTGGAGGGGAAAGGAAACCCTTTGCAAACGATGGCTGCCTACATTGACTTAAACCCTGTGCGTGCTGGGCTGGTGGAAGACCCTAAGGATTACCGTTTTTGCGGTTATGCGGAAGCTGTGGTTGGCGTGAAGGAGGCGCAGTCTGGCTTGATCAATATCTGGAGGGATCATGGCGCCAAGCAGGTGGATTCAGCCCTTGGGGCGCATCGCCTCTTGATCTTTGGTAAGCATGCTGCGGGGTCTGGTTTGCCTGAATTGACACGTCAGCGCGCTTTGAAGGTTCTGGATCAGGAAGATGGCCAATTGCCTAAGGCCGCGATCTTGCGTTGCCGCGTGCGTTATTTCACAGACGGTGCGATCCTCGGTTCTGCTGAGTTTGTGCGCGGTTTTGCCGGAGCTTGGCAGATGGAGCGTGGAAGAAAGTATCCACCTAAGGCAAATGTGATGCGGGGAGCCGATTGGGGAGACCTGTCGGTGATCCAAGGACTGCGTAGGCATGTATTTAGCTAAGGATGACTCGATTACTTTGATCTGCCGATCCAGCCTTTACGCCAGAAAATGAAAAGTTAAGCTTTCTCCGGCATGTCACGGTAGAAGATGGCAGTTTTACCTACACCACCAATTTGCTCGCAGCCGAGCTTCTCGGTAATGTCCGTGTAATAAGCCTTGATCGCAGCGCGGTCAGCCTCAACGCGGATCTTGATCAAACCGTTCTTTAAGAGCGCCGTGTCGATCTCCGCGACCACGGATTCGCTGAGGCCTAGCTTGCCGATGTGGACATGCGGCTTGAGCCGCTGGCCGATGCCACGGAGTTCTTTTTTTTCCGCACTGCTGAGAGGTTCGTTTTCCATAAGTGCTGTCTTAGGGCTGAGGTGTCACGTCGACGAGCACAAAAGGATGTTGTTTGTGGCGTTCTGGTGAGACTTCGAAATACAAATCTCGCTCGCCGAGCGCGCAAACCATTATAATTGTCTCTCCAGGTTTCAGCGAAGGTGTCTGAAATGTATCATCGGTGGCAGGCTCGACCACGGTTTGCGCATTGGATTGGAGGTAATCGTGTAGAATGCCGAGCCGATTCTCCTCGAAGGCTTTCCATTGTTCGAGAATTTGCGATTTGTTTTCACAGCCATCCCATAAGGCAGCTGTAGCCTAGTCAAGGCTGAGTCAGTCAGCGGCTTTCATAAGGCTACTTCATGTATGTCAAAATTGAAAACAGGTGATTGC
>Ga0222662_1000459_pt1 | contig 32955 bp, 39 predicted proteins | sample AntAcemetagen600_FD_179821 | JGI IMG/M metagenome (GOLD analysis project Ga0222662, IMG submission 179821) | Saline water microbial communities from Ace Lake, Antarctica - #600 | ecosystem: Environmental > Aquatic > Non-marine Saline and Alkaline > Saline | place: Antarctica: Ace Lake... | reverse complement strand
TTGGTCGCCATGGTGTTAAAATGGAGGATATCGATACAAAGTTAATTGCCTACGACTTTACTGGTAAGGGGAAAATGTATACCAGATTCAAAACTTTACAGGATGCACCTGAATGGACGAAAGAGGAGGTTAAATGTGTCGATACAATCGTACGTGGAGAGGGTATGAAGAGAGTTAGGGCTTAGATTTAGTTATTAATACATACGCTGGTACGGAACCCTTTGGTGGTTTCTTACAGAATATCTTACACTCACAACAATCCCTTACAGACACGAGTTGCTTTTTAGTCGCGTAACATCGTGTCGGTAACATTATATCTTTTGAGAGGTACCGAACTATCTGGTCTATGAGTATCATCCTACTTACTTTTAGGTTTTTATTTTATTGCGTATAATCACGAACTAATGATTAGTATTCCGATTGCGTTTTTTTGGAAGATTCGGTTGAAAATCCACCTGAAAGTGTAGCACCACTAAATGAACACCTGTTAATCACAAAGTATTTATATCCTTGTATAAAATCATTTGTATCTTCCATTATTGTGTCTCTCATCGTACTAAATATAGATTTTGATACGACGTTAAGAAGTTTTCGGAGCTCACCACATAATTCAACCTTACGTGTTTGAACAGATTTTCAAAATGATATAAGAGGTTTAAACTTATCATTGACTATAAGTTTCGAGTCATATTTGGTACGTAGAAAAAACTCAAAAGAACCCCCACCAAAAAAAGGAGATATTACAACCGATTTATCAAAACCCTTTTCATTGATAATTTCATCTAAAATATCACACGCTCTCGTTTTACCACCGGGGTACCTAAGAGGTGATTTCATATACTATACACTTTATAAATCTTTAAATCAGATATTTACATTTTTTTGTTGGCTGAGGTGGTCATGGTTAAAGAGGATGGGTGTTGAGTTTGTTTAGATGAAAAAATATGTAACTTTCCGCGAATTAGGTTCTCTAAGATAGCTTAAAAAATAACTTTCATACTTAGATATGGTATACAATTTTATAGAGGTATGCGCCGGAGCGGGTGGTATGTCTCAGGGCTTCATGAATGCCGGTATGAAACCCCTGTTATTATTAGATAATGACAAAGATGCATGTCGTACATTGAAAGTAAATCACCCAGATGTTAACGTTCAATGTATTGGTATGGAAACAATTGATGTATCTGAATATACGGATAAAGTGGATGTGTTATGTGGAGGAATTCCATGTCAGTCATGGTCTCAAGCCGGTAGAAGAGAAGGTGTCAACGATTCTAGAGGACATTTAGTCTATACATTCAGAGATCTAGTAAAAACTATAAAACCTAAAATGTTTGTGATTGAAAACGTAAAAGGAATGACAACTCTAAACAAAGGAGAAGCTTTTCGTGAAATTTTGGATATATTAAAATGTGATAACTGCTATGATATTAAACACAAAATTCTCAATGCAAACGATTATGGTGTTGCACAAAAACGTGAACGACTTTTTATAGTGGGTAAATACAACCGAAATATCCAATCAGAAATGGACGATGATATTCCTATCGGAACATTACTCGAAAATAACAAATTAAGATCAGAATACAATTTTCCAGATGTGATGGATTATAAACCGGTGTTACGCGACGTTCTTTTAGATGTACCGGAAAGTGATGGCGCGGAATATTCCGAAAAGAAGAAAGAAATTTTCAAATTAGTACCCGAAGGTGGTTGCTGGGTAGATTTACCTGAAAATATACAGAAAGAATATATGGGTAAGAGTTTCTATTCAGGTGGAGGAAAGCGTGGAATAGCCAAACGTCTTTCAATGTCAAAACCTTCATTAACATTGTTATGTTCTCCGCAACAAAAACAAACTGAAAGATGTCACCCAACCGAATTAAGACCACTTAATGTGAGAGAGTATGCTAGAATTCAGAGTTTTCCAGATACTTTTAAATTTGAAGGAACTGTGAATTCTCAATACAAACAGATTGGAAATGCTGTACCAGTTAATTTGGCATTTCATGTTGGAAAAAGTGTAATAAATGCACTAAAGACCACCTAAGTTAAAGTCAATGTATGAAATTTCATTACAAAAATGACCGAGTTTTTACCAACTGAAGATAAGGTACTAGAAATCATCAAAAGGTGGTCTATTCCACCCACAAAAAAGATCAAAACTAAATCTGAGAATTATAATCGTATTTTGAAAGTTCTTTACGGGCATCATCTGGACTTTGAAGAATGGTTGAAGGATCCGGAATTTAAAAAACAAATGCAGATGAACGTAGGATATTTCATACAGGATTTAATTGGGAATATGAAAGATCATAAAAATTACGAACAGGGTCATGAGACTGGTCTTGACGGTGAAAATAATCTCAAAAATCCCAGTAAGTATGAAATAAAGGTGGATGAAAATACGACAAATAGTTCATCCAAAGATGAATGTATAAATAAACTGAAAAGGGCTACTGAAGGTACCAGCACCAGACCACTATTGATTCAGTTTTTTAGAGAGAAAATGCCAACGCCGCGTTCTAAATACAGTGATATTCAAATTACGGGTGAGTCATATCTAAATGATCACGTATCAATAGATATAGGTGGAGTTAATGGTCTCATTACCTACGTAGAGAGAACATCATATATCCATAAGCTTATCGAAGAGATCCTCCAAAGAGTTATACTCTCAAATCCTTAGCCGCCGTGTAGTACGTCTTTCCCTTAGTCGCGTAACATAATATCTTTGGAGAGGTACCGAACTATCTGGTCTATGAGTATCATCCTATACATTTATGGCACGATTTTAAAAGCTTAAACAATAAACGACATGTATGAATATGAGCGCACTCTCACTTTTTTCGGGGTGTGGGGGCGATACCCTAGGAATGAAGAGTGCGGGATTAGATGTTAAATGGTACTCAGAAATTAAGAAACCGTTTTGTAAAACACACGAATCTAACTTCCCCAAATCTGAGTGTATAGGTACTGATATTACAAAGATACCCGATGAGAAATTCGAGGAGTTGAAGGGGAAAGTCAAAGTAATATTTGCTGGGTTTCCGTGTCAGAGTTTCTCAAATGCGGGTAAAAAGCGAGCAGATGATACACGAGGCCAATTGTATCTTGATTTTGTCCGCGCAACCAAGTGTATCGAGCCTGAATTTATCATAGGTGAAAATGTAAAGGGTCTACTTTCACGAAAAACGAGTACGGGTGAAAATTTCATTGATGTCATTGAACAGGCTTTCAAGGATATTGGGTACACGTGTGAACATAAATTGTTCCCGATTGTGAAGTATGGAGTACCTCAGAAACGTGAGCGTTTGATTATTGTCGGATGGAAAGACCCAGCATATGTACACAAATGGCCGGATGAAGTCGATGTGGATGTTTCCCTCAAGAACATTCTTGAATTCAGTATGGATGGAACGATCGAAGTTCCAAAGGATTTGATAGATAAGGCGGGAGTTGATGAGGATAGTATTTTGATTGGGGAGGGTGAACCGTGTGGGGTAGTTCACCCGTATCTCATAGATAGATGTAAACAACGAAACTTGGAATACAATGGAAAGCAAGTTGGCGAATATGGATTTTCATTTGGTAAGAGAGTTTCAGCGATTCATTGTGAAATTGTTGATATTAAAATGCCTAGTAAAACTATAATATCTACATACGATCACCAACCCCGTCTATTCGTGGCTCAAAAGGTTGGAAATAAGTATTACCTACGACCGTATACAGTTGACGAACTCAAACAGATACAGGGGTTTCCAAAGGACTATGTAATGGAGGGATCGCCAAAGGATCGGGTTGTTCAGTTAGGGAACGCTGTTCCTCCACCTCTAATTCAGAAGATTGTTGAGTCGATCTATCGTTAATAGCATTACTAGATAGGAACCAGTTTGGACGAGGTCTAGACTTGAAAAATCCAAACGTCGTTGCAAATTTGAATAATTGACCGTAATCGTAGAGTGACATCATCCCCGACTTCACTGCGACCTCCAAGAGCTTTACCGTAATACGGAACAGTTCCTGGAAGTTGGAGACATCAGCGGAATTACCCCTAGAACGTAATCGCTCCACACAATCACTCAATTCGTCGAGTGCCGTAGAATAATGATCCGGTGTGACATACTCATCATTTGCGAGCTCATTCGCTTTACAGATGTCAACTGATTGTCCACCGACTCGAAGAAAGATGTAATAGACGTTATCTCCTTTCGGAAGAGTATCATTCAGACAAAAATTGCCAGTTCTACCATTGATCTTCTTACCTTCGTAATCAAAGAGATCGTCAATGCCCGGATACTTAACACCACGAATATCCCTCGACTGCTGCGTCCCGGTATACTCGGTGATTGAGCCACCTTCATCAATGATCGCCTGTCTGAGGTGATAGATGTACTCACTTTCAGCTGCTTGAGTCCGACCACCCCGGGTTACAATTCGATCCCAAGGCATTCGAGTGCGAATGCGAGGGATGATCGTTTTATGAATGTCTTCAATTGAGCGGGGGAATGACATTCTTGGATATTTATATATCGCGACGCGACTTAAGCTCATAATTTACTTTCTTATAACAATTTAACCAACCATTTACCGAATATCTCCACACGCTTTTCGCAACTTGTCGGCAGTGCGGGGTTACTTTGTTTGCCACGCGCCTGATGGTTCCATTCTTCAACAAGTGGGTTGGTCGGCAACAACTTCTCGAACACGTCAGACAGAAAGGTTCTTATCTTATCAGTACTCACCATAGGGTATCGCATCATAATACCTTGTACCGTGGGAAGTACGTACGAAGGAAGCTTATTTTTGATGGGTCTATTCTTGATGACATCCATGAGAAACGCCACCTGATTCGTCAATTTCTCTTGAACGATCGTCGCGTCCCTGTATTGCTCACAACGTTCGAGATTCTCAATCTGCTTCGAAGGACCGGGGTTTTCCCCAAGTATAACCTTGCCTGTATGGAAATTCTGAAGAATCAGGAGCATCCACGAGGTTGCGTCGTGGCGTTCATTCTTCTTCGTGATAGCTCGACAAATCGAATCCTGAATGATCGAATCAAACTTCGCAGAGAGTTCAGAGGCGAGAACGCAAATGGGAATCGTGTGGAACGCCCGGACAGCTTCACCAGCGGAAAGTGGGAGCCCGATGTTGAGACGAAAGAACACCAGTTCTTCTTGAGCCTTCGAGAGGTTCTCATATACAAAGGTGTGAAGAGGCCTACGGTCGTCGAAGATCTTCCTGTCCACTTCAGGTAAATCCTTGTAGAAGGACGGTTGATTCGTGCTCGGCGCACAGACCTCGAACTCGTTGTTGACGAAACGCTGCATCGCGAGGGTGCGATGCGAACCGTCAAGGAGGTGGGTCGTTACACCATCCGGCTGAAGAGAACCCACGAAAGGTGAGATTAATATGTTCGAAAAAATACTCTGGATGGTCTTGCGGTATTCCTCGGGTTTCCATGTGGTGTCGTTTCGCTGGATTGCATGTAGTTTCCAGCTTCCGTCCCCAAAGTTCTTTAGGTAACTGAACGTGGGGGGGGTACCCTTATCGGGGATGGGGAATTCGACGTGTTGCATGTTGTTGGTTTGCATGTTTTTAGATGAAAAAAGATATAACTTTCTGCGACTTAAGTTCTATAAATCATATACTGATCATTGGATTTAAAATTGTAAATTAATACTAATGATCAGTATTCCGATTGCGTTTTTTGGGTTGACGTCTTTGTATTGGATTTGTGTATGTACGAACGCGCGTGATGACGTTGATACTCTCATACCGGGATAAAGAAATCATATAAAGATAATCACAGTTTAAACTTTAGATGAGGAAGTTCCCACTTGGTGCTTTACTTGGTGATGAATATTGTTTACCTTGTAATGCTGAAAAGGGTCTAGATTATATATGTCCGCAGTGTGAAGCATCTGTTATCATACGAAAGGGTGATATCAAAAAACATCATTTTGCCCATAAACCAGGTGAACGAGATTGTAAGTTCTACGACCATCCAGGTGAAGGCGCAATTCATAAGATGACGAAATATATCATCGCCGATTTATTAAGTAAGGGAAAAATAAAAAAGATTGTGCGGTCATGTCCCAGTGGATGTAATTTTGAAGAAAAACTCGAATATGAAGAAGGTGATGAAGTCGTGGTTGAGTACCGAGTTAATGATAAATGTATTGTTGATGTAGCTGTTATAAACAACGGAACACTCAAATACGTGTTTGAAATTTGTGACACCCATAAAACTACTCGTGAAACACCGGAACCGTGGTTCGAAATTGACGCAAATAAGTTTCTGAAGGATACCGAAAACGGTACAAAACTAACAAAAGATGTAGAATATGATTTGGACATAGATTCAATGAACCTTTTACAGATAGTAGAAGAATTACATGAGAGGGGAGCACTTATCGAAGGAACACTCGAGAAAAAACGCACAAGACTACGTATTGAGAGACGTAATTCAGAATATGTGTATTGTATGAGAGGGGGGAAGTGTTGTCCTTCATGTAAAATACACATGTCAGAATTTACAGCAGGTTCTTACAATGGGTGTCGGGAACGCATCGATTGTATGAAACAAGAAATCATAAACTCCAAAGAGTACGAGGAATGTTATCCCGTAATAGGAGCTATTGAATCTATTATAGACCACAAGGGACAGCTTTCAGTTCGCGTTAATGGATGGAAATTTGAAAAGTCCCCGAGATTCATACAGAGAAAGTTCGAGGATATGTTGATGAGAGAATGGTCCGAACTAGATTGGGGTCCAATAATCATAATTCGTGATGCGAGGGATGTATTTTTCAATAGCGAATGGGCGGATGTAGAGGATAGGGAGCGACGTAAACCGGAAAAACGACCAGGGCTCCGAAAATCGAAAATCGAAAATCTGGTTGAAGATTTCCATTATCAGTGTGCAATTTCTACCAACTAATATCACCCCCGAAGGTCAGCATCCGCCGTGTAGTAGGTCTTCCCCTTAGTGGCGAAACTATGCACCCTAGCATACCCCCACGCTTGTGGAGAGGCTCCCGGACGATGCCCGGTTCTCCACGCAGCGAGTCCCCTATTGTAGATTGTTTGGACAGTCCTCAGAGGAATCTTAGTAGCCTTAGCAATTTCAGGGAGGGATTTAGCTCCCGGATACATCTTCCTAAATTTTCGGGTGTAGGAGGAAGTTTTTGTAACCTGTCCCTTGTCCGTCCGGAACTTGGTGTAGTCCCGTTTGAGCATTTTTTTATAACGTGTCTCAACCCCTGTGAGAGTATCAAGCCCCCTGAAATATTTGAGGGGTGCGTATATCTTACCTTCGGTTCTACGCAACTGTCCAACCTTCTTGGTGATGGCTGCATCGCTGAGAGGCATCTTATATTTACCTGATATAATTTTTAATTCGTATTATATAGAATAACAATAATAAGAATAACATGATACTCACGTAGTCAAATGTGAGTTTGAGACGGTCAAACCCAGGTTGTACTTGTGTATCCAACTTTAAAGGTTTAAATAGAATATCGGCTATGAATGCTACATAACCCCAACCCTCTCGCTTGTTGTCCGTTTCTTCTAACAACTGATAGGCCAATGGGTATGTATATGTATACTTGGACCATACTCTATTCATCTCGAAATCTGTATGACTCATCATAAATTCGCGTGTTAGTGCGTTTTTCATGTATGTCTTGTTATAAATCACGGCGTGTGCGCATGTGGTATATAATAAACGCTGATTCCTCTTGTGGAGGAGAATGTCGAGTGGTGACGTTAACGATAGAGTTGTACCCAAGTTGTATATTTGTGGGTCACGTTTTTTTAAGAATGTACGTAAATCATTCACGACGACAGGGTCCCTGATACGTTCGTCAAATTGACAGTCGTCTTCGAGTACTATAATTCTGGAATATCCCTGTTCGAGTGCGTGTTTGAAAACATTCTTCAACGCATCTACGAGATCGTAATTTGGTTTATTCACTCGTAAATATTTTTCACACTTTTTGTATCCCTTATTATACTGGAGTACAACTTGACTAGTAATTTGAGCTTCTTCAATCTGTCGTATGATTCGTTCTTCTCTTTCTGAATTTTCCATGAGAAGCACATAGGTACACTCTACAACTCCATCATAATTCCCATTGTCGATTGTATACGATTTCGTATAATAACAATCGCTCATACTACATCTATAGAAAATTTTTAGACCACACTTCCCATCTATTTAAATATAAACACATGAGACACAGTGCTAGAATTTTAGGATTTTTTCTGTATATATATGCGACATACATAAAGCTCGCTGTCATCATCGCGTGCTGGAATCTTTTTTGTGTATATATGGGAACACCTAGTTTGTCGCGTATCGCGTTGTATACAAACGTGTCGTCATTACTGTTTTTATCTTCAGAAACCTTGTTTTCGAGAACGGATAGTATACATTTATTATCGAAAATAACCCAGTGTAGACTCACGAGTGCACATGCGAGTGGATACACGTAATATAGTTTCTTCGGTAACACGAATAAACCGAATGTCTGGAATCCGATGATCCACACCGCGTGAATGATCATTAAAATAAATAAAAGTATATTCATATACAGTAGATGAGGATTTTAATTAATAGAAGAGTTGAAAATGTATGTACTATTGAAACCATCTATGATTGGAAAAGTGCAATCGAGCAGATTAAATCCCGTGTTGTATTGTTCGTTGATACGAATATTAAGCGACTATATGGGCTTCCGGTAATCGATGGAATTGTGTTCGAGGTCGAAGCCAAAGATGAATACAAGAACCTTACATATTATTCAAAGTTTATAGATGAGATGGGGAAAAATAAAATGGATACACACGTAGTCGTCGTATCTGTTGGTGGCGGTTCTGTAAGTAACTTGGCTGGGTTTATTGCGGGTACGTATAAGAGAGGTGTGGAATTTGTAAGTTTTCCGACAACATTGCTCGCCATGACGGATGCGTGTATATCTTATAAACAGGCACTAAATACAGAACACGGAAAAAATCAAATCGGGTGCTACAAAGTACCGTCGAATATTTATATTTACTATGACTTCCTGAAAACGTTAGACGAGCGGTTTATATGGGATGGGTATGCGGAAATTATTAAACACGCGGTGTGTGAAAATTTTACGCTCTCGGATGATGACATGTTTTCCAATGTGATGAAAACGATTGAAGCTAAAATCGAACACGTACGAAGTGATCCATGGGAACAACACCCGATTCTCATGTACGGTCATCAATATGCGCACGCACTCGAGTACGTGTCAAAAGATGAATATTATCACGGGGAAGCTGTAAACGTGGGGATGATAGGTGCTTCTCATGTTGGACACGTTTTGGGTATTCACGATGATACACTTATCAAACTACATAAACAATATTCGGATACCTTTCATCTACCCAAAATGTTTCGGTGTGGTAATACATTCACCTTGAGTGAAATGTTTGAATTTATGTATAATGATAAGAGTGTTAAAAATAACCAGATTCATTTTTCATTTGGGGAAAATCTAGTAGACGATACAATTGGAGTCGAAACCGACGCATTATGTTATGGCTTAAACAATACATGCATCGATCGCATGATATTTCCCAATAAAACTGAAATGCATAAAATTGCGTATGGAACGTATGATGTACATGAAAATGATGTATATAATGCTATCAAATGTGGATACAGAACTATCGACTGCGCACACTTCTACGGAAATGAAGCCATGATCGGTAACGAAATTAAACGGTGTATCGACGAAGGAGTGTGTACGAGGAAAGATTTATTTATCATTGGGAAATTATGGAATGATCAACACGATGACGTGGAAAGTGCGTGTCAAACAAGTATAGATACACTTCAGATTGGATATTTAGACATGTATCTCGTACACTGGCCGGTCGTGTATAAGGGTGGAGATCGATACGATGCAGATGTTCTCACCGTATTCACGAAAATGAAGGAACTCGAAGAAACTTTATGTAGAAATGTAGGTGTTTCTAATTTTAAAATCGAACACCTTGAAAAAATAAAACATTTAAAACCGGCGATGAATCAGATTGAAGTCCATCCACATTTTCAACAAAAAGAATTATATGAGTACTGTAACAAAAATATGATCAATGTCATGGCGTATAGTCCGATGTGTAAAGAGGCTCTATCCGATCAACATATTACCACGATCGCAAAAGAGCGAAATTGTACACCGAGTACGATTGTATTGAGTTGGGTTTTAAATACAGGTGCGGCGGTCGCTGTTAAATCTGTCAGTCACATGGAAGAAAATTTAAATTCAAACTTCATACTGTCAATGAAGGAGTTTGATTCGATTGAAGATAAAAATATCCGCGTAATCCAGGAACGATGAACAAAGTTGTACTTTTATGTTTATTGGGTTTGATTTTTTACATGTTAGATAAGTATCACTATCCATGTAAAAAGGAAGTACCCCTGAAGCATAACATCTTACACTATCTTCACAATATCACGACTGTTTTCATTTATCTCGGTCCATTTATATTCAACGATACACGTATTTTGTCGATTCTTTTATTTAGCGCTATCGGTTTGGTTCTACAGGGAATATTTAACCCGAATAAAGAGCAGGGATGTTTTCTTATGCCCATATACAATAAAGAATGTGGCTTAGATGAGAACAGACAATTATACGATATATTTTCAGTTTTTCAAATTAAACAGAGGTTATCGATAGACGATTATAATATTATTTACTATGTCGTGCATACATTGTTAGCCCTATACACTATATCAAAGTTAAAATAATATACAGTGAATGTATATGGATATAGGCATTAGGGCGACTGTATTTTGTGGGAGTATCGCTGTATTTGGTTTCGTTGATTTTGTACGTGAACTCAAGAGATGGATGCAGTAGTTGATGAAGCTGCGTACAGGGATCTATTGGAGTATAAATTGAAATGTGAATAATTTAAGCACTGGACAGTTCGGGCCCACTCACCGGAAGATCTATGGCCTCAGCCGCAGCCGCTCTCTCCTCTCTTAGTATCTGGAAGACATCACCGAGAGTCTCCTGAGAAGTGAGATTTAATTTAATTGTTGGTTTGGGGAGGTCGTTAGAGTAATAGTAGAATATGATGAACATGACCATTTGACCAACTGTCATTTTCATTTTACCATCAATATCCCCTTCACCCCTCGTGGGATTACCTGGAATTATTTCAACAGTTGGAGGTGTTCTATTCGGTACGCTCATGGTTAATTTTCCGGTAGTTGGATCAAAAGTAACCATCTTTTGTAAGAGTTCTTTAAGATTTTGAGACTCACCGTCACCGTTCACAGTTCTGGTTACATTGAAGTCTATCGCCCCTGAATATATATCATCGATAAATTTTTGAATGAAATCATCACCCTGTGCATTTGTAATACCGATCAATCTGCGGTTCTCATCAAACTTCTCTTCGTAGATACAGTTTTGTGTTCCATCCGCACACAGGTTCGTATCCGCGTCCCACGAAGTCTCAAAACCCCCTATATCCGTAATACTACCACCCACTGGGTCAAACACGTAATTCATTTCTGTTGATGGAGTAATATCACCACACCAACTTGGGTCAGTATCTCTCGCACGACATCTGATCTGCCTAGGCATATCAATATAGGTTTCTGTTCCTGAAGTCTGGGTCTCAATTGTGGAACCCTCGTCTGTGATAACGATGACATCACCCTCTAGAGTGTTTGGGGTTTCCGGACCAGGTCCAGTCTGACCGGTGGAAGAATCATCTTTTTTATTAAGAGCAGACGAAAATCTCAAAAGCAAAACACTGACTAGAATTAGTAATAGGATAATGAATAGGTATTTATACATGTTATATATAATATAATTATTTACCATTAAACATTTTGTGTATACGTTTCCTATTTAAAGTGCCGATGATCAATAATATAAGAACCACGAACAATATTATCCACGTGTTCCAATCCCGACCGATACGAATATTCAGAACTCGCTCGACGTGGGAATACCTGTCTTTATGTGATTTTTCGTGTGCGTTCATTTCCCTGACACCCGCAATTTTTATAGCCTTTCTCATATTCCCGTTGACTTTTATGAATATATCATCCAAGTGTGACTCCCTTGTTAGTTCATCAACAAAATGTACATAGTTCCATTTATGTTTGGATATAATGTGATAAGGCATACCCTCATCAGTGGAACGCCGAATATTATGTTTTTTATCTGGTATTTTATGCCAGGCGACATGTAGCGCCTGATGAACCGTGAGATACGGAAGGCGATCCTCCAGGCATGACGGAATATCGTTTTCACGATTGTATGTCTCAAAGCCTCTCTCGACCGCACGTTTAAGCTCACTTTTCCACTGTCTCACGATCGGACAATCCATGGGTGCTGCGAACGCCCAACTCTCTATAACTGGACAAGCAAACGGCACTTCAAACCCGTGAAACATATCCGAATCGAAATCCACCCACGCTTCGATCGGTTTAAGCATGATACACGCCATGTCAATCCAAACCCCCCCGGTTCTCTCCACCGCTTCAACTCGTGCCCAATCCGACTTTGCTTGTCTAGACAATTCGTCGTAATTTATGGGTTTGTTTTCGACATTGTCCGATGAAAGAAGTACCACATCGAAATCCGGGTTTGTATCCCTTAGGTTCTGGAGACAGGCCCGTTCATATACATCCATCTCACCATCCCAGAAAGTGTACACGATTTTAGGAATCATGTTGATCTATTTATGTATGATATAATTATTTACCATTAAACATTTTGTATATACGTTTCCTATTTAAAGTGGCGATGAGTAATACTACGAATAACAAAAGTATATCGGTGACCATGAAAGGTCGTGATGGTTTACGCGTACCAAACTTTTTGTTACAAAACCTTCGCCCCACTTCGATGGCACCTTCCATACTGGAATATGGGGTCTTTCTATATGACATCATACCACACATGGCAACTGTTTTAGATACCCCGAAGAAGGGGAGATGACCCCTGGGGTTCAACACACCAGATGACTGGTCAAATACCCATTTAGTGCCATTCCACTCAGCACCCCAACCGATACGCACTTTTGATGGTTTGACAATATCGAGTTGCTCTATAACTTTTGTTATGAGCGTATCTTCATCCATATGAATGATCTCGTCGGTTAAATCGCATATGACACACGAAATAGTCTTTTTATCTGAAAGAACGACGGGTTGAATGTGTAATTCCGTATCTATTATATACTGTAAATCACTCGCGATAGATATTTCCTCTTCGTATTCTAATATAACGTTTATAGCACCGTATGTACTCGGACTTATCTTATCCACCGCGTCACTCCCCCAATTATCTTTCACAAACTTTATAGCCGGGCTATTATCGAGACACAATACGAGTAATCCGTCTTCGATAATTTCACCGTTTTCAAAATGTGCTGTAAATCCATTCTCGCGGTAGATGACATCCTTTAGCTCATTTCCAAAATTAAATTGAACATCCTTCTCGACTAGGGCTTCATGCATTGCGTCACCCATGACTTTACCTGAAACCTTTTGTGTGTAAGCTTTGGAAAGACCGACGTGATCAAAACTTTTAACAAATTCATACGCTGTCATGACATCCCATGGTACTCCATCTATCACGAGTGGTATAGCTTCCATCAACTTTTGACCATTTTCAGATAACGCACCGATCGCATCCTTGAGTGACACTTTCTTATACTTCCATGGCATTGCTAATACTCTAATGGCAAGCGACGAAAGTGTGAGATAGTCTCCCGTTGAGAGATACTTACTTATAACGGGTCCACTACTCGAGTCTGTCTTTTGAAATATAGTATCCCATTTAATTCCCATCTCCCTGAATAAACTATTCGTATTGATGAATGCTCTATCGAATACTATCCTGTGTGCGTGTAGATCGCGTGAAGTCACTGAAGGCTCCCACCACGATCCACCCGCGGAAGTCTTTTTATCGTACACTACGACTTCATGATCAGTATATTTTTTTAGTTCCCATGCGATGGACATACCTGTAGGTCCGGCACCGACAATGTGAACCTTCATCTATCTGATACTTAGATAATTAATATATGTGTTCAAATTCATTATAAAAAAACTTTATTTTAAATAGAACGTCGATGGTCCTCACAATTATTATGGGGAATATGTTTTCAGGTAAAACTTCTGAAATGATTCGGAGACTCAAACGATTGAAGGTTATTGGAAAAAAAATAATAGTGATAAACTCTGCAAAGGATACTAGATCCCCAGATGAAGTCCTGAAATCACATGATAATATAACGTTTGAATGTTTCAAGACTATAAAACTATTCGATTTAATTAACAAGACGGAGTATGACAGTGCTGATATAGTAGCTATAGATGAAGCGCAATTCTTCCCCGATTTGAAAAGATTTATCGAATGTTCTATGTGTATTGGCAAGAGTGTTATCGTCGCGGGACTTGATGGGGATTCGTCTCAGAGAAAATTTGGTGAGCTGATCGAGTGTATACCACTCGCGTCGGAGGTCACAAAATTGTCTGCGTTGTGTATGACATGTAAAGATGGAACCCCGGGACCATTTACGAAACGTATGGTGAATAATACGGAACTTGAACTTATAGGGGGGAGTGACATGTATAGCGCTGTGTGTAGAAAGCATCTCAATTAATCCAATATCGATTCCCTCGTTTCGGCCACCGCCTCTTTTTTATCTAGATTCTCGATTATTTCGAGTATATCCTGCGAACTTTTGAGGGCTGAATGTGCCGCGCGTACGTTCCATCCAACGAGTAGTTTCAATTTAGTATTAACGCGTTTATATTCTTCTACTTCCATTTCCAATTCTACAACGCGGTCTCGCGTCAATGTCTTTGGTGGGGGGGTCATGGTCAAATTCATACGCGGTCTCTCGGATGTTTTTGTGGAATATTGACGCCAATGTTTTGTATCTTTCTTAATCTTCTTTTCGGTGTTGTAAATGGTGAATGTTGGAGTGTATATAATGGAAACCATTTATATTATATACACTCCTTAACTTTAATACAGCTTAAAATAATCAATTGATATAGTAATATGTGTGGGATAATTACCTTATTTGGTAGTGAGGTTGATATATCGTCTAATCTCCTAACGCACCGAGGACCTAATGATTACAGGACCAATACAGTAGGTAAGTGTCGGATGGATTTTTATCGACTAGCAATCAATGACTTGACAGACGCGGGTATGCAACCATTCGTACAGAATAAAAGTATGCTCGTGTGTAACGGTGAAATCTACAATCACAAGGAATTTAGGACGGGAGATGAAAAGGGTACGAGTGATTGTGAAGTTTTGTTACCCATGATCGAGAAGTATGGAATACTGAAAACAGTTGATAAAATTAATGGTGATTTTGCCATGGTGTATACGAGCGGCGACCGTGTGATTGCTGCACGTGACCCGGTGGGTGTACGCCCCATGTTCTACACGCGTTACGATGTAAACTCTATCGCATTCGCGAGTGAAGCGAAGGCTTTACTGTCACTGAAAACTGAAATCCACATTTTCCCACCCGGGCATGTATACGATTCATATATCGACGATTTCACGTGCTATTACAATACCTATTGGGATATAGTCCCGGGACGTAGACACGTTCCCACAAAAAACCTTAAACAGACACTTATTGACGCTGTACATACACGACTTGATAATACGGAGCGGGATATCGGGTTTCTCTTATCCGGTGGTCTCGATAGTAGTCTGATCGCTTCTATCGCAACTGAAAAAATAGGTAAAATTAAAACATTTTCGATTGGACTTGTCGGTAGCCCTGATCTCGCAGCTGCTCGAAAGGTGGCTGAATATCTTGACACGGATCATACGGAGGTTACATTTACGACACAAGAAGGTATCGATACTATTACTAACGTGATCAAGTCTACCGAAACATATGATACGACGACTATACGTGCAAGTACACCCATGTGGCTTTTATGTAAATATATCAAGGAAAAGACCAATTGTCGGTATATATTTTCTGGTGAAGGGGCTGATGAACTATTGGGTGGATATTTATACTTTCACAAAGCGCCCGGTGTTATTGAATTTGCACACGAGAATATGCGACGTCTAAAACTTATTCACCAGTTTGATGGGTTGAGAGCCGATAGATGTGCCGGTGCACATGGCCTTGATTTGGTTGTACCATTTTTAGATAAACGGTTCATCGATGCGTGTATGGGTATAAACCAAAACTTGAAAATTCATTCCATTGAAAAGAATGTTTTACGATCCCTGTTTATTGGGTATCTTCCGGATGAAATTTTATGGCGTAGAAAGGATGGTATGAGTGATGCGGTGGGCACTAACTGGGTTGACACCATAAAAAAGTATGCAGAAAAGAATGTTTCACCTAAAGAGTTTCGGATGATTGTAGAGAGAGCGCGTGGGTATAATGTTCCACTCACGAAAGAAGAGGCGATGTATAGAAACATGTTCTGGCAAAAATATGGTAACGATAGCGATTACCTCATTTCTGAAATATGGCGTCCTAAGTGGACCACAATAACTGACCCGAGTGCGCGGTTACTCAGTTAGAGAAATACTGTCATTTTTAAATACAATGGAAATAAACCTAGTCGATGTCAATAATGGGAAGTATACAGTATCTGTTATTGCTAACGATGAATACATAGGGCCTACGATCGCGATGGGATATGAATGGGATGGGTGGATGAGGACTGACGTATCAAAACATTATAAAGAGGGTACTGATATTTTAGATATCGGTGCAAATATTGGATACAATACATTAATGTTTTCTGACTACGGTCCGGTGAGTTCGTTCGAGCCTTTATTCCATCCAATAGTTACGAAAAATGCAAAGCAAAATCGGACCAAACACCCAATAAATATATATACATGTGCATTATCTAATGAAAGACGTGATGATGTAATACATTTACCTAGTCGTGGGTGTCAATCGGCCGACAAAATAAATTACGGGGGTACGAGCTTTCATCACACACCCGATATAAAGGGGAAGGGTTTACCGGTTAAATGTGAACGCCTAGATGACATATACAAGGGCATACCTTCAATCATGAAGATCGACGTCGAAGGACACGAATTACATGTTTTAGAAGGTGCTATAGAAACTATCAAACAACACACACCATCAATTTTGGTGGAAATACATAATTTTACAGAAGATAATGATGTACACAAGTTTATAAAGGCGTTTGGGTATGACGATCCTATATCTCGACCAGAGCACGTATATCTATACGTAAAGACCTAATATTTCAGCGACGCATGGGTGGCGTACAACATCATCATCGGTCATTTCTACACGGTCTATGTATTCTAAATCTATACCATTAACTAGATTTATAATATCTTCTAACCCGTTTCGCGTTTCAAGATCACTTTGTTGTAGATCTCCGAGTATGAGCATTTTGGAGTTATCACCGATACGAGTGAGAAGCATTTTCATTTGACTGGGTGTGCTATTCTGCATTTCGTCAGCTATGACAAATGCGTTTTTAAACGTACGACCACGCATAAATCCTAATGGCTCGATATATACACGGGAATTAAGTTGACCATGCGAAAGGGTCTGTTCGAAAATTTCAATCATTGGAACTGCCCATGGTTTCATCTTACTATCAATGTCACCGGGTAAGTACCCCAAGTCTTCACCCGCTGCAACTATAGGACGGGTACAAATTATACTATCATACTGACGTTTAGCTATACGGATAGACGCTTCTTGACATGCGAGCAAAGTCTTACCCGAACCCGCTGGACCAGTTGCTATAATAATGGGCTTTGGTGATTGAATGGACCGTAAATATGTACATTGCCCAGGGGTTTTCGGGAATTGCATATACAGTATCTTAAGGTTTTTAATCCTACAAATAATATGCATGACTGACTTCTATTTCGTAACCCTTGACCGAGTAGGGGCGTCTACCATTCTTGATGCCAAATCTGCACCTCGGTTTATATGCTTTAAAAATTTCAAGACTGCGCGTATATATACAAAATATTTATCGAAACACAGGGGGGAATTTGGAAAATGGCCGTGTGTAGATCTATCTAAACCAATGACGAAACTTGAACCAGACCTAGATTATATTCCATGTGACGGAGGTATGTTTGATGTCATGTTAAGTTTGAGTTATAAATCACGTGAAGATTTGGATAACATGACACTCTCATCAGGAATACAATATTTCTATTGTCACGAATTTGATTTCGATAGTTTATTATCAATTCGATTATCAGGACAAGATATAGACGGCGAAGCTGACAACGTTTTATATAGAGAGAACCTAGATTACAGTATAAAGAATATGTGAGTTGTATATATAAATGGCAACCGTCGTTACAAAGTTTGATCCCAGTGAAGAGAACCACGTCTTATGGTTACAGAAAGTCGATAATGCTATGGTCGGTGTTACCGAGCAGAAAAAGATCCATCTCGATAAGATCGTGAATGATAATCCATTCTTTTCTGGTAAAATTGATATGCTTGAGTGGGCGTTTACTCATTTTCAACTCGCACTTAAATATTCACAAGCTGTATTACGTGGTAAAGCATTTATTCCGACGACGTTTCTTTGATAAACCGTAAATACTCTTCTAGCGTGAAATCTTGTGGTTCGGAATCCGTATCCATTCGTATAAGAAGTATCTTACCCATTAGATCCTCCTTGTGAAATGGTTTAGGTAGTGAATTGAAATTAGTCGTTTCTGTGATTGTCGATTTCATTATAACTACATCTATAACAGGCCATTGCCCAATAAACGTGGGAGGTCCTCCGAGTACTTTAAATACTTCATTCTTCGCTGGGTTGATATCCAGCTCGATTTCTGTCACGTGATGTATATCTTCATGTATTAATACCGCAATTGTCATATGAAATGTACAAATAAAAAAAAGTGGTATTAATATATGCAATTAACAGTACAGACCGCGATTTTCACACTCTTAGCTATCATACTTTTAAGCGCATGCGCTGAAAGGTATACGATGTTCGGTCCTACTAAGGTGTATGAGGGAATAATCGACAATAAAAATGCCCATCGCAAGTTTCACAGCCTGGATACTCCCTGGAATGTAGACCGCTTGTCAAATGACCGTAAACAAACAAAAGATCCATTTAACGTGTGTTCGCCTGAATCGTATGGGGATTGTGCGAAAACTGACATGCCACACCTAAGTCGGTACTAAAACCTTCATTTATATTAGTAAATATGTCAAGACAATTTGTCATAGAGCGATTCGCAGAACTATTAGATTTACCAGTAACGGATACAAAGTGTATCAATCTCGAGAAAACTATACATAATTGGGCTATACTTAAATCCAAAGAGGTTTGTGATGTCCCGGCGTCTGATAACCATAGACATGTAAATAGATATAAAACCAAGTTTCTCGAGATTCAAACATGTATACGAAAAGCACGTACGCTTAAGGATGATATAGTGACAGGTAAATTAAAAGTATGTGATATTGTAACTACACCACCTCATATCCTATGGCCGGATGGTCCACTCGCCATCCAGATAGATGAGAATGTGAAGAAAAGTATGAAAAAGGATTATAATGTCGCGAATGAAATCAATTACAAGGGTGCTTTCAAATGTGGGAAATGTAGACAGTGGAAAACAACATATTATGAAATGCAAACGCGGTCGGCAGATGAACCCATGACAGTATTTATTACGTGTCACCTGTGTAACTCTCACTGGAAACTTTGATGGAATATTTAGAATCGGTTAAATCTGTATCCATGTCTCCAACTGAAAGAATATAATTATATTTAGATTCGCGTTTGTAAATGGCTTTACTTTGCGGGGGTGTAAATACTAGTTCGTCGTATGTTAGATCTATATCTTTCAATTGTTTTTGTGTCCATATTACATTCTTGTAGAATCCAGGACGGGCTGTGATTATAACCATCCTATACCCCTTTTTCTGAACATTCTTGTATAATTCATATATATCCTCAATAATTTTACCAGTTTGCGAGTTAATTAGGGTATCGTCTATATCAAACATAACCGCATCTTTCGGATTTATTGTTTTGGGAATGATCATATGTATATACTAAGAAAATGTTACTTTAAGAATATACCTTGTATTAAATGAATGGATGGGCAGATTGTGGATGTTGAATATGAAGAGGGTCTCGTAGATATATGTAAAATAGTTTCCACACAAATCGAAACATATACAGTAAAGCAATTGGTATATGATTCGGATATTTTTCTATATAAATTCAGTCATTATACACATCAGGTTCCAATTGATTCGATTTCAGGATTTTATGATACAACTGAACTCGCGGAAACGGGACACTTCGTAAAGGAAGGCGAGACTATTCATTATAGAAGTTTAGATGACTCCGACCCCGAATATGAAAATGATACAGATGATCAGTATGATAGTGATAGTGAAAGTTATGAAGATTCGGAAATAAGTTTACATGAATCTAATGAATATCAGTATGAATAAAATATTTATATATATAAAATGAAAAACTTCGATCCTCGAATTGTTATTTTGATTATCTTGGTTGGTATCGCGATTTATAAAGTGACAGCAAAAGAAAAGTACATGTGTGGCGGTAAGCGTGAGGGGTATGTGGCACCCAAAACTGCGATGAAGTCGGGTGGTAAGCGTGAGGGATACGACGCAGGAGCACCCATTAAGAAGTCCGGTGTCTGTCCCAAGTGTGGGTCGACTGATCAAGTGTATGGAAAGCCATGTAAATGTTCTACGGGGGGTACTGAAGGGTACTGTAGTTCTTGTGGTGTGAAATAAACCTACTTAAAACATAGGTCATTTATAGATATAAGTAATCAACATGGCACCCTATACTCCACCTAATACTCATTACAGTCAAATGGATGTTTCGGCATATTCAGAGGAAGAGATGTTTAAATTTGTTGGTAGAAACGGTAAGCGTTTTTATTGGCTCACGAGATTTCTCGAACTTTCGTACATCTGGTACGATAAGAAACGGAAGGTTATCGAATTATGGGGACCATTTAGTTCTCTTCAAAATTTCCAAGCACACCATGTTATTGGTTGTGAATTAGATTATAGTAGTAATAGGGTGTAGATTAGACTTAAGTTATTTTTTTGTAATGTTATTTTATACATGTTGAAGCGTCCGCATAAGCGAATTCCCGTTTCACCACATATAAATGATGGACTACCCGCCGTCGGTGGTTTAGTACATTCTATTATTAATAATAGACAGGTTACGAATAGACCCCCATTGAAATCTCGTTTTGGATACCAGAATGTTGAGTTATATAAGAAATTATTAAAAACTAATTACGCGAATTGTAACGTGCCTTACAAAGAACCGGACGTGATAGAAGCACGAGGTAAAGATACGTACACCGTATATGAAGAAGAGTGTTACGTCGATTATCTTGATAAGCTTTATGTAAAACTTAACATCCTAAAATCGGGTAAAGTTCGTGTAAAGATCGTTACAAACTTTTTGTATTTATGGAAGACATATTACTCGAAAGGGAAGTCGCCAGAGTATAAAATACTGGTGGCGGCATACAAGGCGTTGGGGTATTCGCCGGCGTTCTTGAAAAAAATGAACGACAATTTAAAAGTGCGGCAGAAGTTTGGAGTCAAACTGGAAAAGGTGATTATTGATATTTTCGATAAGACAGTATCACGAAGGAAGGTTGTAAAAAAAACTGTCAAGGTGGCACCTATAGATGAAGATACGCCAGATATCAAAAATGTCGATGAAGTCGTCGAAGATGAAGATACACCAGATATCAAAGATGTTGATGAAGTCGTCGAAGATGAACCTATAGATGAAGATGGTCCAGAAGAAGATGAGGCGATAATTGAAGAGGATGCCGAGTGTGAAGTTGAAGAGGATGCTGTAGATGAAGAATATGTAGATAAAGATGATTAGAATTTAAGTTGTCACACATATAAAGAGTATTCATTACAAAAACATAAGATGGGCTACATTGCATGGGATACAGAAACATCCGGTAAACCTCCGATTATCTCGGGGGGGGTTACACCCGAAAACTATCACCTCTTTAGTGAATGTAGAATGGCTTCAATCGCAGCTGTTCACTTCTCGCTACACGGTCGAGAATTGTCAACATATCATTCACTCGTATATCCAGATGGGTTTACGTTAGGGTCGCATGATGAAGATACGGTGGGTGCTACACATATACATAAAATTAAACACGTTCAAGCATTGCAAAGAGGGTTACCGTTTGTGCAGGTGTACAATAAATTTGTAGATGTTATTAAAAGTGCGAGAGTGGATACACTTGTTGCGCATAATTCCAGTTTCGACAAGACTGTATTATTCAGTGAGTGTTACCGGTATGGTTTATCGGTAGAACCATTCAAAAGGTTGAAATTTGTGTGTACACTGGATTTATCGAGAGGTGCGTTCTTTGACACTGCAAATTATAAACTGGAAACTGTTTATAAATATATAACGGGTGATGTATTCCGAGCACATGATGCGTTGGAAGATTCGCGTGCATGTGGGCTTGTATACTCGGTCGTGAGGGATATCAAATTTAACTGTAAAAAAATCGGTATTAATAAAATTTCGATTGATGTGAGCGATGTTCCAGCGATCAATGGTAAAATATGGTTCACCAAACCCGTTGATATCGCGAAGAGTATTCGCGCGTCTTATATTCAAACGACACCTGATGGTATTGATCGTGAACGCATTGTTGAACAGATCGCAACAGACGAACCAGTTGTACGTGTTATGATAGATACAGCGATACAGTTCCAATCCCGCAGAACTCGCGATTTGGAAATGAAATTGAATGCGATTAAAGTTCAACTCATTTCGAAGTGTCGATTGAGTAAAAAGAACTTGACACTTTTATTTGGGTATATTGGCGACATTCTATACAGTAAACTTACTGTTCGAGAGTATACACATCTTGATAAGCGTGAGTGTAGATATTCTATGTTTGATATCTGTGGAACAACATACGAATTGTATGGGCGAATAGGCGATATCGTCGTTGATAACGGCGGGGGTTTGACAATATTAAACGTAAAGCAGTATATCGAACACGCGAATACTGAGATCACTAGTGCGGATGTGATGAGATCACAAGTGTTGATGGAGATGTTGGGTGTTGATAAATGTCGATTTGATAGCCCTACCGGCGTTGTGACTATCAAAAGGGATATGAGTGTGTGGAAGGATGAAATCAAACCAAAACTCCGAAAGTTTTGCGAATACGTGCATAGCAAGCTTGGTAAACCGACTTAAAGTTTTTTTAATATATATAAATACAATGGCTACTCCTAGTTCTCCACAACCTCTTAAAAAAGTTATCATCTCTTTACCTGGTAAAGAGTATTCATCTACATTTCTTATGGGTTGGTCTGAAACCCTATTGAAGCTCACGCAACAGGGGTATCAGGTTGCGCTCACGAGTGATTATTCTGAATATACACCATTCACTCGAATGAAGTCATTGGGACTTGACAACACTCGCGGTGATGATCAGAAACCTTTCGACGGGAAGGTTGATTACGATGTATGGGTTACGATCGATTCGAACATCATTTTTTCACCAAAACAAGTTATTGAACTGATCGAAGATACTGATAAATATCCCGTCGTTGCTGGTGTTTATAGACTACCCGATATGAGGAGCATTTCAGCCGTTCGTAAGCTTGATGATGCGTACTTCAATGAAAATGGTATGTATGAATACATCAAACTTGATACGCTCGATAAGGAGATTAAACACGTCGAAGTTGAATATTCGAGTATGGGATTTATGGCGTGTAAGAAGGGTGTTATCGAATCCCTCGTACACCCGTATTTCAATTACCCCGTGAAGGTACATGAAGTTGGGGATAAGCGTATCTCTCAGGTATTACCGGATGACGCTTCGTTTTGTAAACGCCTTACTGATGCGGGTCATACGATTACATTGAACACTGATCTCTTTGTCGGTAATGAAAAGAGATTAATCATTTAATGAATGAGTATAAAAAGGAGAACTATTATTAAAATAAAAATGGAAGGTTCTGATTACGATCATGACGATTATTCACACGAGACACCTTCCGAGAAACGTCCCTACGTGCGTCATATAACATCAGAGCTTAAGATATATACCATAGCTACGTGTATGACTGTATATTTTCGTACACCACAATATATTCTTAAACTTATTGAGTGGGTGTGTATGGCTGTCATAGATGCTCCTAATAAGTTTAAGGATGATCTAAACCAGACTATCATTAGTGTCCGGAATGCGAACATCAATACGAAAACCGAATAAATACTATTAAAAGCATATACATGTTTTTTATGAATACAACCTTATTCATAAATTTTTAAATATGACCTAAGTCGCGTACCTTGTAGAATAGTTAATGGTTTATTACACACACGAATTCGCAGTTGCGTTCTTCCAAGCTACAAGACCCCTGTGTCCAGACGTACAACGAATTATCTGGAGTCAAGTATTATCTCGAGAACTAGTAGTACCTACTGCACCGATCAAAAAATGTTTGAACTCATCCAACAGGTTCTCAGAGCGTTCTTTGAGTCGAGACCGGGGACATTAAAAACAGGGAAATACATCTTCGCACATAATGAATGTGATGAGACTATAATTATACATGATCAGTCAGTGATCGAATATAATGATCCATGTGAGGACTTGCTTTCTATTTTATTGAAATGTGAACGGTTAATTTCGTATTCCAATTCAAAAATGAAATCTACATATAATAAACATGACACCATCGCGGTAAATAATAATTTGGTAGGACTTGTACATAAGATAATGGACGATATTGAAATGCGAGACACGAGACGGGTGGATGTATATGTCGATCAATATTCGCGTATAAGAGCGTTTCTCACTTTGACATCCATGTCATGTATAGATTTATTTGACACTGAAGTGAATACGAAATCGGTGTAAAAACAACTTAAGTTAACAATGTTGAATACAAATATAAGTTTGTCTTCGACATGGAGGATGTTAGAGAACTTATGTCACTCATTGATACAAACTCCGATAAAATCCCGGAGGGGGATTATCTCACGATGTGTAACAAACTGAAAAGTATTTTTACAGTTATAAAAAACCCGATGGATGTGGGGAGTGAAAGTGAAGGTGATTACGAATATGAAACAGATGAAGAGTACACTCCCTCGAATGTCACGGTTAATGTTATCCCGTTCACACCTACACCAGCACAAGATCCGCGTATTCGTGACGTGCATATGGCTGCTAGACGACATACACTGAATCAAGAATATCTCACGATTATCTATCAGTTAAAAAATTTAAAACGGACAATTAAACAATATACATTTAGACGTAATATTACAACACGTGTTAAACGTGAAGCGGTAAACGTTTTTTGTTCGGATAGACTTATGAGACTTAATGAATATACATTTTCAGAACTCGTTGGAACGTATCCTCAGTATATAATTTCTGATGAACGTCAGTTTTATTTAGAATATATTACGTATCATAACAATAATGTACGAGAAACTACAACTCAGTTAGCTTGTGAGATTGAAAGACTCGAGTTCTCTAGAGACGAGTGTATTGAGCAATACGAGGAGTGTCAATAAGTAGATTTACACCACCACTCATTTCCACCAGAATATTCAAAAACAATGTGAATGAGAGCCCCCACTATGATTAGCCTTAATGGTGTAGACAGTTTAATTAAACGAGTTAATATCATGAAAAATACCAAATTCATCACACCTATTATCATAGCTTCTGTCAGGACGGACTGTACGGGTCTCGCTTTCATTTAATATAACTACAGAAAAAAATATTGATATATAAAAATGAAATTTGCTTCTAAGCTTAACCGGTCGCACCTGATTGTTTCGCTTGGCTCTATGTTTTTTGTTTTGGTCGTCATGTATGTGCTCGGATATATTAAGACTAGAGAAGGATACGAATCTCCTGAAGTTCTCGAAGCCGAACTCAATGACCTACTGAAAGAGATGAGCAAATCGCCGGTTCTCAAGGGTATGAAAAGTGGTGAAGAAAAGATGTAATACGTTTTAAAAAAATTATCTGTATAGAATAAAGAATGTCAGAAGGTCAGGGTGACTTCAAGAATAAGATAGAGGCAGCCAACGAAAAACTGAACAAGGCACTGACGGAAGCCATCGCAAAGGTTAAAGAGGTTATTGCTACAAAAAATAGTTTATATTCGGTCGACGTGGAAGATCTCGACTTTGAAGCGTTGAAGAAGCTTGAGGTTGAATATAAAAACGCATCGGATATGGCGTCAAAAGCTCTCAGTATGCGTGAGCAAGTTAAATTTGCAAGTAAACTTGATAAATCTATCACAAACATTGAAAAAACTAGAGATTTATCTGCAAAGTTAGTCGCCATTGACTCACCTGAAGCTCAGGAGAGTGTTGTGAAAGAAATTAACACAACTTTAAAAGCCATGTAAGATCATATCGATACTTTATTCTATCAAACATACCAAAACCCTGGTACATTTGAGAGAAATTAAGATATGTAATATATTATATACGTGTAAATTAAGAATGTCCACGTCCATGCCAATGTTACTTGTGATAACATTGATGACATTGGGTATTATAATTGTTTTGATTCGCCAGACGGGTGTACAACTAGACCCCAATTTCGATAGAGGAGATGATTCTACAGATAATACTGTAGGTCCGAGTGACTTCACTGGTGAATCGAACCCCGTCGAAGATATAGAGGCAATATTCGCATCGGTTGGACCTACCGGACCCACACCTACGGATGAATCAATTGGTACGGCTTCGGGATCTATTGGACCCACACCTACGGATGAATCAATTGGTACGGCTTCGGGATCTATTGGACCCACGCCTATGGATGAATCAGTGGGTACGGCTTCGGGATCTATTGGACCCGCACCAGCACCTGTGAATACAGATGCCATTGTTACCCCTGGACAGTTGAATGATATACTTTATAATACAACCAATCCAGATGGTACACCATTTACTTTATCCGAACAAACTGAAAATGCCGAGCGAGTTGTAGATGTAATTCATAAAATAGAGACTCATAATGCTGCAGTAGCTATTGATGATCACGCGGAGGCTACATTAGATGAGATTGGTGAAAAGCTAGAGGAAGCAGAGACCGCTATAGAAAATGTATTAGAAATACAGAATGTAAATATAGAATTAGATAAAACGGATACATCTAAAATATCCGATTTGAGTAAGGAAATTGCGGATGTCGAGATAGAGGCGGCAGCAAAGCAAGCAATTATAGAGGAAGAGTTTCAGCTACGTCAAATGGATATACAACGCCAGTTAGATGAAATAAGAGAACAACAATTATACGAGGAGAGGCGTGTAGCTCTAGCCGATGAAAAGAGAAAAAATGACCATTTATCTAAAATGTCACAATATGAACTTGATAATGAACAGCGTCAAGATAATGTGGATAAAATGAAAAATGAAATTTCACAATATGAACTTGACGAGACTCGATTAAGATTGAGTATAGCTAATATACAAGCGGAAGTGACACTGGCAAAAGAAATAGAAGCTAAGCGTTTAGAAAATGAATTACTCAAACTGGATGTTACGGGAGATGCTCAATCGATCGAAAGTGAAAGGTCTCGATTACAGCAAGCATCCGACAATTTCACTAGAAATTTAGGAGTAGAAATAATACAAGCTAACGCTGATCTTGTAATGTCAATTAATGCGAGAGCGTTAGTATTTGAAAATGTCACAGCTAAGGAAGAAGAAATACAAGCATCTCTTAATGACGCAGCGGCGCTGGATTCACGATATGCACTTTCTGAGAGTGAAAGGTTTAGTGCTATAGATGCTGATGCGCGATATAGAGGTGAGGAATACGATGAGTTGTATAAATTGAGTCAAGATGTTCAGACAGATCACACGAATATTACATTAGCGGCTGCGGGTGACCTGTCAGAATCGATAAATGCGTTAGAAGGCGACCGGAGACGTATAACAGATGCTATACAAGCTCGTAAAGATGAAAATGACAATTTATTAAAACAGGCGGAGGGTGATTTAACGGAACTACAAAATGAGTATCTCGAAGCCGAAAACGATAGACTGGCGGCAGCAAAAGCCCGACTCGGTACACAAGCCGCTATGAAAAGAGGTTCGGATCTATTGATGTATGAAACGAGTATCACGTATATATCTTCAAAGCAAGTTGATATGATAGACGATATCAACAGTGGTCAAATAAGCGATGGTGCGCGAGTTCATTGTTTAGATCAGACCGAGAAGTATAATACATGTCGTCTAGAAGTAGACACTCTTAATAGACAATTAACACTTGATGCCGAAAAAATTAAAATGGATCATGTATATAAAAAAGCTATAGGATTTGATATAGATGTTGATGTTCATACGAACATGGTAAATATTCACGCGTATAAGACATATATAGGTTTTGATATTGAGCCTTCAGACCACAGTCTCCTCGCAACTAATCAAGATACCGTTAAGGTGATTAAACCCGTAGAAGACCGAACAATAAGAGCGATTGATGGTAAATGGTTTTATGTAGGAGACGGTGGTATCGATAATCCGGAACGTTTTGAAATTACTGAAACTTTAGTCGGTGTACACTCGGGACCCATTTCGCTTGAGCCTCTTCTAGAATTGGATCTAAAGGAAATGGGATATGAAACATACTCTGGTCTGGTAAAAACCGTTACATTCGACGGGGTTCAATCCACCAATGACATCATCGAAGTTTTATCTCCAGAATATATGGAATCGATGGGATATGACCGATATGAAAATACTAGGATGGATGAGTATCTAGCGAGAAATGCAACACCAGCTGAAATTCTCAGATTGAATGATGCCGATTTCGATACAGTCGAGGTTCAGTGTGTATCGCAATCGATTGCGCTCGCGAATTGCCAAGATGGACTGACCCCCGAGGGTATACCTATGACAGATGCGGAGAGGGCGGAGTATTTATCTAATCAATTGAAATGGGATCTTAGATGTAAAAGTGACCCGAATATAGAACCTATTGAACCACAGGATTGTTATATTACATGGGATGAGTCGACTTGTAAAAAACCGAAAATTTTGGGTGTTGAGTGGGGATTATCGCCACTGCCCGCAGATTATGGAACTAAAACAGCAACTGTTGAATATCCTCCAATGTTCGGTGGGTCGTGTGCGTATAAGACTGGAGACGTGATAAACTGTTCTTATGACGATACGTCAAGTGAGGCGCGTGATAAGATTGATCAGTTCGGTCAAGTGCTTGGCTCCATGCTCGGGATTTGAGAGGAAGTTGTCATGCTTCTTAAATGAAAAAAATAATATTTATAAACTATAGAGATGGTGTTTGTGACAGAGGACATTTGTAACAATGGGGATATTCATGGTCGTGAATTGTCAGAGTTCGACTGGGTTATAGATCCTATACAACCCGAAGACACACGAGACATGTCAAGTATCAGTGCTCGGTATTTAACAGCAGATAGAGACGGTTGGTACAGACGCAAGTCGTATGCTAAGGAGTCTTTTGATGTGATTTGCTCTACAGCGAATGAATACGAATACCCCCCACCTCGGGGTTGTATATATCGTAAAAAGGGGGACATGCTTCTGACGGGAGATAAATCATATTTACGCCCCGAACCTGTCATGTCGTGTATGGTGAATGATGATATTCGCGAGGATTATGTACGAGTTTTATATACTGGAACCTATACTCCTCCTCAGTTCGACGATGAGATTGTTGAGTCGGAAGTGAAAGAATTATATATAGATGTAAAAGTAAAAGCTGGCACCACCGCATCCAATATTCTTGATAAGTTCGATGTTGATTTGTCCACCGCGGTCACTGCAGGGCGTCATCACGTATCGCTATCGGGGTTTAATCTTTCGTTTGCAGATCGCCAATTTTATAATCGCGTTGAAACCTTCATGGATACATATTTTGTTGAAGATGGTTTTCCGAGTGAACATTATAAAGATATTACGAGGCTGAAAGAAGTTACAAATCAAACCATAGACACATCTCCAGTGGTTGACATTTACGGAAATAAACCCGATGCGACACCAGATTACATGATGCAATGTATGAAAGCCGGTGGTGCTATTGATATGGATGTGATTAACATCCAACCCGTCCAACAAACCGTGGCTTCTTCACCGTGGGACTGTTTCCCATACCCCGAGGAGAGTGCAGCCTGTGTTGAAAGAAAGGCTAAATATTTAGAGGGTTTGGAAAACTGTGACCCAGAATTCGTGAGTGACGCGGCCACTTGTCAATTTAATAAGGATAGAAATGATAGAAAGGCGCGACGCGAAAAGGAAAAACGAGATATTGAGGACAGAATGCGCCAGGATGCGGCGGCGACAGCGGCGAGACATTGGAGATTCACGGGTAGTGTATTAGCGACCAATTGGGTAAAGGATGAAGGTGAGTATACAAGTGCTGGTACCGAAGACCTCGTATTCGCGTATGGACCACTTGAGAGCGACACTTATCAGAAATGGGACGGTGTATTTGCTAAATTTAAATTTGGACAAGCTGATGACTTTAGTATGGAGAGATACGTGGAAGTGGCTAAGTCTCTGAAGGCACTGCAAAGTAGACTTGAAGATCTTGAACTAAAATTTGCGTATGGTGAGGATGTGGGATCTGAGAAAAATACTGTAAAGGGTGAGTTGGACGCACTTCAACCCGAATATGATGACTTGTATGCTAAATGGTATAAAACGACACAAGAAATAGAGGACGTAAATGCGAGTGGATGGAATGGGGGGAATCACATCGCGTCTCTTAAGACGTGTCTTAAACACTGTGCAGTGTTAGATGATTGTATAGGTGTGAGAATCAATAAAGATAGGACGAGATGTAATGGGTTGGCAGGCAAAATTACTGGGTACCTCGGGGAATCTGGGACAAGACTACCAACTGGTATGCGTATATACCCGGGTAATTGGCAAGGGGGTGGTGATTCATATGATTATTTTGATAAAAGGCCTAAAGATTGCGGCGACGATCCGAAATGTGAAGGTGATAAATTTCTCTATATTACTGAAGAGCACAATATAAAAAATAAGTCGTACGCCAAATTTCCACTAGAATCACTCGATAAACCACTCTTAGTTCAAGTGGAAGATGCAGATAAAGAACGAAAAGTAATACGCGACGCGGATGAATTGAAGGCGGCGCAAAAAGAACTTGATGAACGAGCTGCCCTTCCGGAGGCGGTTCAAAATAGATGTGGTACAACAGATGGATCTAATGGGAGATGTCCCGGTGCCACGTGCTGTTCGGTGAATGGGTACTGCTCGGGTCAACGGGGGGTACAAGATGGTACTTATTGTAAGAACCGCCTCGATGTACCGGAAGGTGTATCGGATTATTTGGATGCATTCGAGTTTGATACAACGAGGAACGTGGTGAATGCCCCTTACATACACCCATGGTTATCAACACTCGCAGTTGTCCGAGACGCACGCGTTGGGACAGTAGAGTGGGGTGGGACGAGGAGTGGTAAATATGATGGACTGGGTACTGCGTGGGACTCGGAGTTGGCTCAGAAAAAGGAACAACAGTTGCAAGAGGATATAAACTATTGTCTAGATGAGCGCGCAGCTAACCGCTGTAAGACGGAGGAAAGGTGTATGAACCTGAAGAACGCTGACGATGAATTTGTATGTCCACAAAAACCGGTGATTGATGATCTTGACTCTCTCAGAAGTTGGGGTAGCATGTCAGATGTGGGGAGTTGGTATGAGGGTGTGAATAATAACAAACATGTTAAATTACAAAAACTTCAAGGGTATCCCATGATTGTGGACGAAACTAAGAGTGGTTGGAAATCAACAGATTACAATGTACCCAGTGGTAAGACTAACAGTCAGGCGTATGATCACTGTTTAGGTAAATCAAAAGTATGGCCTTTGTCACCTGGATTTTCTATGTGGAGAGAAGCGTCGACTACATCGAACTTTGCGGTAGACCATGATTTTAAGTGTAGAGTATATACATCGAGTAATGAAGAACCGGAGTACGATGATGTATGTGTGCATTCGCCGTGGACTGATCGGGGAAAATGTATGAAAGAGCCTAATAATGTTTTCGCACACGACGTAGACGGAACGGATAATAGTTGGGCAGCGGGGGGTCTTTATTGGAGGAGGAAAACTGTCGGAGATCTACAAAATGAAGATTCTATCGGTGTATCGCAACCAAAACCAGGTAAACTTAACGAGCCTGGATTTATCATGCACCGCGACGATAAAACATGTGTGCGGAGAATGCGCTTACGGCGTGTAGACGGTCCTGAAGTATGCGAAACGCCAGCAAGTCTAAAGAGGAACTGGGACGGTAGTTATGTCCGCCCATTTGAATGGGTATCCGCGAGAGGTTGTTTCAAAAATAACGGCTGGGGTAATACTGCCTACCTGAAGTGTTCAGATAGAACACTTGACTTTGGGACAAAAGACCCGGGGACGTATTCAGCCGCTGATACATCAAGATGGGTAGACGCGACGGTTGGTCCTGGGACCTGCCCAAATACTATTCGAGGAGATGTTAAATTTAATGTAGAAGTGTTAGACGACTGTATCACCGACGGTGGGTATGGCGGCACCCAATACTTTTATAGGAGCGATTGACCACGATCTATGAGTATACCACCTAAGTCGGGTGAAGTTCCGTGATTTTCTCATCATTTCATCTACAGTCATGTCAATACCACTAAACCTTACCAAAAACGCGGACTATATGAACATACACAGGCATACACGAAACCTTACCAAAAACGCGGACTATATGAACATACACAGGCATACACGAAACCTTACCTATGCTCATATAACCCGTAAAACACGCTGCCCTGGGGTTTGCGAAAAATCTC
>Ga0222662_1000457_pt1 | contig 32996 bp, 24 predicted proteins | sample AntAcemetagen600_FD_179821 | JGI IMG/M metagenome (GOLD analysis project Ga0222662, IMG submission 179821) | Saline water microbial communities from Ace Lake, Antarctica - #600 | ecosystem: Environmental > Aquatic > Non-marine Saline and Alkaline > Saline | place: Antarctica: Ace Lake... | reverse complement strand
GTCGTCGTCGTCACCGGTCGCGTCGTCGTCGTCACCGGTCGCGTCGTCGTCGTTGGCCGTCGCGTCGTCGTCGTCGCCCGTCGCGTCGTCATCGTTGGCGACGGTGTCGTCATCGTTCGGGTTCGTGTTGCTGGGACAGCCAGACAGCGGGACGCAGAGGAAGAGCCCCAGCAAGACAAGCAGAAGTCGATTCATTCGGAGTACCAATCACCGGTCCCACCCAGCTTTGGCGCGCCTCCACGATACATGGGGCGGCTCTGGGCGAGGAACCGTCGGACCCTACTCGGGGCGCCCTGCTCGGTCGACCCACAACTTCACTTGTCGCCAGCCCCCGGCGATCGCACGCGGAGTTGGAGCACGTCGGGCACGTCGATCACGGCTCTTCGCTTCCCGTCGCCCGGCGGGTAGACACGCAGCCGGAGCTTGCCCGCCTCAGTGCGCTGCAAGAGGACCGAGTGGCTCGCTCTCAACTCCGCGGAGAGCAGCACGGGCTCGCCTGGACCCACCACCACGACGTCTGACCCCGCGGTATCGGGGCCCGGCAGCGAGCCCAACAACGCCTCGAGCGAGCGCCAACTCCCCTCCTCGGCGGGACGCTCGGGATCCGCGACCGGCGGCAACGCGTTCAGCGCGCTGTCGGCGACGCCGTGACTCCAGCCGTCCAGAGTCCCCACCATGAAGAACGCCACGGGCTCCTCGAGGTCAGGCAGCCGATCGATCGGCTCGACCGGCTCGACCGGCTCGATCGGCTCGATCGGCTCGACCACATCGACCCTCGCCGCTGGGCTGCACCCGAGCACGGCGGCAGCCACGATGAGGGGCATGGCCCGCCGGAGCGAGAGCGTGGTGAGTGCAGAGGCCATCGAGCGCGCAATGTACCCCCCCTGCTATTCCACCCACATGACTCCCGCCCAGGTGACCCAACTCATCGACGCCGCGCTCCTGCGGGTCCGCGAGCGCTGCGGCCCCGAGCTGCACGGCGCGTTCGACGCCCTGATGACCCGCCACGGCTGGCTCGCCGGCGACGATCCTGACTACTACCTGGGCGTGAACTCCCAGCCGGTCGCCGTGCTGCCGATGTGGCTCGCGGCGCGCCTGGAACCCTCGGCCGAGGTGCTCTCTGCCGTGCTCGAGAGCTCCTGGCTGGGCTACGCCGCCGTCCGCGTCCAGGACGACTTCATGGACGAGGGGCTGGGCGATCCTGTGGAGTCCATGTTCCTCGGGCAAGCGTTCTTCGCCGCCCACCAGAGCGCGCTGGCCCGCGTGCTCGGCCCCGACCCTGTGTTCTGGGAGACGTTCGAGAGCATCTGGGCGGGCTATGGCGCCGCCATGCTGCTTGAGCGACGCTTGCTCTCGCAGAACGAGGTCCTCGACGAAGCCGCCTACGACGCCATCCTGCACCGGTCGCTGCCGCTGCTGCTGCCCGCGGCCGCGCTGCTCCGGGTCCACGGAGCGTGGGACGAGCTCGCTGACCTGCGGCAGCTCGTCATCTCCGCGGTGCGCGCCGCCCAACTATTCAACGACGGCATGGACGCCCGGGACGACCTGCGCGGCGGGCGCTGGACGTGGGTCGTGCGGCGCTTCGGGGGGGACAAGGGCGAGGCGCACCTCATGCGCACCATGGTCCTGGGCGGGGGCATCGACACGGTGTTCAAGGAGTCGTCCGCAGATCTCGACCGCGCCGCCGACGCCGCACGCCGCCTGGGACTGCCGGACGGAGTGGCTTGGATCGAGCGACGCCAAGAGATGATGCAGACGGCACTGCGCACCGCGCTGGAGGCCCTGTTCGCCCGATTGCTTTCCCCCGCCCCCCCGGAATAGGGTGGCGAAAACCGGATCCTTGAGGAGGACCCCATGATTCAGCTCCCGCCCGAGGTCATCGGCAAAGCGATGTCCGACGCCGACTTCCGCAGCAAGCTCTTCGACGACCCCCGCGCCGCCCTGACCGGCATGGGGATCCAGCCGTCCGACGAGGTGGTCGATGCCATCAGCAAGCTCGACCGCGCCGCCGTGGAGTCGTTCATCGGCAGCCTGGGCGAGGCCGTGGGCGACAACGCCGCGGGCTGACCGTGCCCAGGACCGACCCTGCCGAGACCCACGATCCGGCGTTCTTTCGGATCAAAACGATCGCGGCGAGCGATCGCGCTCTTCACCCCGACGCGCTGCGCCGCATGGTGGACAGGGATGGGCTCGATGGAGTGGTCGTGCGCGGCGTGATCACCCCTCTTGAGGCGGCCACCCTGGACGCGGCCATCGAGGCTGGCGACCCGCCGTTCCCGCGCTTCGAGAAGTCTGGTGCGGCGGGCCCCCTGGGCCCCGCGTGGGCAGCGGGTCCCCTGATCCACAACGTCGATGAGGGCATCGGGCGCTACCTGAGCCTGTCGCTCATCTTCCGCCTGATGCTGCAGTACCTGTTTGGCACCCACGTCGGAGCCGGGCTGGAGGAGCGCATCGAGCAGACCTTGTCGGCTCTGGGCGGCGGCCGACCGGCAGGCTTGCCGACCTCGCCCGAAGGCACCTACATGCCGGCGAACCTGCGCACCCTGACGCCGGGGACCGCGCTGTCCGTGCACTGCGGGAACATGTTCGCGGCCGATGCTTCGTACGAGCACCTCAACGGCATCGTCAACACCATCGACCAGTGGAGCTGGTTCTTTCAGATCGCCAACCCCGAGGGCGGCGGCGAGCTGCGCATCTACGAGGGCGACTGGAGCCCCGACGACGCGTTCATCCCCACGCTGCACGTCGAGCCCGAGCACGACGTGATGGCCGGGCGACGCTGGCGCACAGTGGAGCTCGAGCCCGGCGACCTGCTGATCTTCGCGGGCGGCCGCATCTACCACCGCGTCACCGAGGTCTCCGGCCCCAAGAGCCGGCGCACCCTCGGCGGCTTCGGCACCTTCAGCGACGACGGCACCGACATCCTGTACTGGGGATAGCGCTCCATGACTGACCCCCACGATCTGGACGCCATGCGAGAGAGCGTGCGCGCCGTCTATGACGCCCACAGCAAGACCTTCCTCGACTGGGCCGGGCCCACGTTCCAGTCCGGCCTGCTTCGCACCGGATCGGACGGCACAGAGGACCCCGGGCGACACAATCTCGAGATGGCCCGGCGCGCCGGCGTCACGGACGGGGAGCAGGTGCTCGATTGTGGGTGCGGGGTTGGTGGTCCCGCGCTCGACGTCGCCGCCGCCTACCCAGCGCTTCAGATCCAGGGCGTGACCATCTCGCCGGTGCAGGTGCAGCTCGCGACGGAGCTGGCGGCCGAGCGAGGCATGGCGGACCGGGTCACCTTCCAGGCCGCCGATTACCACGAGCTGCCCTTCCCCGACTGCACGTTTGACGGAGTGTGGTTCTTCGAGTCCGCCGAGTACTCGTGGGATCCCGAGACCCTGTTCCGCGAGGCGCTGCGCGTGCTCAAGCCCGGCGGCTGGCTGTTCCAGAAGGGGCTGTTCCGCAGGGACGGACCCATCTCGGGGGCGCCGCTGGAGCACCTGCGCGAGCTCGAGCGGGTCTGGGGAGTCAGCGCGGGTCTCCCCGCGCCGTCGGAGACCTGGGGGACCATCGAGGCGGTGGGCTTTGACCTGCTGCACACCGCGCTGCTCGACGGCGAGGTAGGCCAGGAGCGCTACGTGGGCGCCATGGTGGAGATCGGCCCCACCGGGATTCCCCGACTGAATCCGTTTGGCGAGGTCGTCTTTGTGCCCCACGCGGACATCCCCCTTTGCTACGCCGAGTGCCGCGCCCGAAAACCTGGGTAGAGTGGGTGTGGGGCCCGGGAGAGCCACAGCAACGGGGGAATCAGAGGACCAATGGCGGGGGAGACCTCCATCGATGCGCTGGCCAGCTATCTGCCTCGCCGCTTGGTGGAGCAGCTCGCTGGGATCAGCGCGACGCCCACCGAGGGCCAGCCCGACACCTTCCCTGCGGCGGCGTTCCTCGCTGATCTGACCGGCTTCACCGCGCTCTCGGCGGACCTCGCCCATGATGGCGCCGAGGGCGCCGAGAAGCTGACGAGCATCCTGGACCGCTCCCTGGGCGGCCTCGTGGATCTCGTGTTCGACAGCGGCGGAGACGTCGTGAACTTTGCGGGCGACGCGGTGATCGCCATCTGGCCCGCCGACTCGGACTCCGACCTACGGCGGTGCGTCTACGACGCGGCGAGCTGCGCCCAGCGCGCCCAGCACGAGCTGGGAGGATGGGAGGCGCACCCCGGACACGTGCTGAACCTGCGCATCGGGGTGGGCGCGGGGAGCTGCACCCTCATCAGCCTCGGCGACGACACCCAGCGGTGGGGCTGGGTCGCCGCCGGGGAGGCCATGCTCGAAGTGGGCAACGCCGAGCGCTCCGCCGAGCCAGGCCAGACCATCCTCTCGGCGACCGCCGCAGGCCTGCTCGGCGAAGCGGCCTCCGGTGACCTGCGCGACTCGGGCTCCCTCGTCCTCGCGACGCTCGCCGACGAGCCAGAACCCTCCTTCGCCACAGCCCCCAGCGTCGCCGAGACCGCCATTGACGACAAGCTCCTGCGCGAAGCGATCCGGGCGTACCTGCCCGCCGCGGTGCTCAGCCGCATCGACTCGGGACACACCGAGTGGCTCGCAGAGCTGCGCACGATCACCGCGGTCTTCGTCAACCTGCCCGGGCTCGACCCGGCCCAGCCCGCCCAGCTCCAAACGGCCCGCGCGCTGGTGGGGCGCATCAAGGAGACCCTGGAGCTGCTGGGCGGCACGCTCAACAAGATCCTCGTGGACGACAAAGGCATGACCGTGGTGCTGGGCTTCGGCCTGCCACCCTTGTCCTACGAGGACGACGAGGTCCGCGGCGTGCGGGCAGCGATGCGCATCGAGGAGATGCTGCGGCGGTGGGGGCTCACCTTTGGGATCGGGGTGTCCACCGGTCGCGCGTTCTGCGGTGCGTACGGCAACGAGCTGCGCCGCGAGTACACGATGCTCGGCGACTCGGTGAACCTCGCGGCGCGGCTGATGCAGATGGCGCACGGAGCGGTGTGGTGCGACGCCGAGACGGCACGGGTGGCCGTCGCGCGCATCGCGTTTGAGGACCTGGGCCACAAGAGCATCCGAGGCAAGTCCGTGGACCAGCGGGTGCATCGCCCGCTCGGCGCGCTGGACAGCACCGGGCGACACTCGGTCCTGCTGACCGGGCGAAACGAAGCCCTGGGGAGCACCGGGCGCGCGGATCCGCTGCGCACGAGCTCGTGGGATGTTCTGTCCAGCGACGGCGATCTCGGGATCAGCAGCCGGGAGATCGAGACGCTGGGACCCGAGGCAGAGACACCGAGTCCGGGCCTCGGCCAGCGATTGGTGGGGCGACAGGCTCAGGAGCAGGTCCTGCGCGAGCGGCTCGATCGCCTCCGGCGAGGCGAGCGAGGGCTGGTCTTGGTCGAGGGCGAGGCGGGGATGGGCAAGTCCTTGCTGCTGGCGACCTTGCAGCGCGCCGCGAACTTCGAGTCGTTGACGTACTTCTTCGGCGGCGCGGACCCGGTGCGCACCCTGGAGCCCTACCACGCGTGGCGGGAGGTCTTTGTGGGCTTGTTCGACGTCGCCGACGGCGGGTCGCCGGACCTGACCCGCTGGTTCTCGCCGGGCTCTCACCTGGCGGACTGGGCGCCGCTGCTCGGTCCGGTCATCGGGCTGGCGGTCGCGGAGACCGAGAGCACCCTGGCGATGAACGGTCCCCAGCGCGCCGATGCGACCCGAGACCTGCTGGTGGCCGCGCTGACCCGGGCCACCGAGAATCAGCCGGTGTTGGTGGTGCTCGATGACTGCCACTGGCTGGACGCGGCGTCCTGGCAGCTCGCGGTCAGCGTGGCCCGTCTCGTGCCAGACATGCTCCTCGTGCTCAGCCATCGTCCCATGAAGCTCAACCCGCCCCGGGCGTTCACGGAGCTGTGCGAGCTCCCCACCGTGCGCCGGGTGCGCCTGGACGCCCTGCCGGACAGCAGCGTGACGAACCTGGCGTGCCGCTTCCTCGGGGTGGAAAGCCTGAGCCCTGCGGTCGAGCATCTGTTGGTCTCGCGGGCCGCCGGCAACCCGTTCTTCTGCGAGGAGATGGTGCACGCGCTCCGCGACGCCCACGCCCTCGATCTCGGCGCCACTGCCACCTTCGCGCCCGGACACTCGGCCGACACCGTGAACCTGCCCGGCACGCTGCAGGGCGTGGTCGTGAGCCGGCTCGATCGGCTGCCGCCGGAAGAGCAGCTCACGCTCAAGGTCGCCTCGGTGCTGGGGCGCACGTTCGGCGTCAAGACCCTGCGCGCGATGCATCCGGTGGAGCACACCGAGGCGGACCTGAACGGCCAGCTGGAGCACCTCGCCGAGCTCGACCTGTGTCCTCGCGAGCGGGGCGAGGGGGAGCACTCGTTCAAGCACGCCCTGGTCCAGGAGGCCTGCTACGAGCTGCTGGTGCTGTCCAAGCGGCGCGCCCTGCACGCGGCCGCCGCAGAGTTCTATGAGGCCTCGCCTCACGCCGGGAGTCGCAACGCCGCCCGACTCGCTCACCACTGGCGGCTCGCGGGAAAGCCAGTTCGCGCGCTGGTCCACCTCGAGGCGGCAGGCTTCGAGGCGCTCGAGAACGGCTCGGACCGTGACGCCCTGGGCAGCCTGGAGGCGGCGCAAGAGCTTCTGTCCGGCATGTCCCAGACCCAGAAGATGGAGGTCGGCACGCTGCGCGAGGCGGAGCTGCTGCGCGGGATCGGCACGGCGCTGCAGGGCGTGGGCCGCCCCGAGGAGTCCGCGGAGTCCCTGCGCCGCTCGCTGAGTGCGCTCGGCAGACGCTTGCCGTCCACGACCGCCGGTTGGGTGGCCCGACTCCTTGTCGAGGGCGCGCGCCAGGTCGTGTACCGGGTCCTGCCCGACTTCCTGCGGTGGACCGCGCAGGAGCGGCGCCGCGAAGCGCTCAAGGCCGCGTCCCAGGCCGCCAGTTGGTACGCCAACGCGTCGTACTTCCGAGTGGACGCGGTGCCGTGGCTCGCCGCGGGGCTGCTGTCGGCGAACATGGCCGAGAACGCGAAGGCGCCGGAGATGGCCGGCACGGCCTACGTCAACCTCGCCAACATCTTTGGAACCCTGCACCTACGCCGGATCGAGCGCATGTATTTGCGCCTCGCAGCGCTCTCCCCCGAGAAGCGGGTGGAGATCATCGCCCACTCCGCCGAGGCGGTCGTGGACATGCTGCACTGCTCATGGGACGCCGCCCGGGCCACCATCGCCTCGGGCACCGCCAAAGCCCGCGCGTCGGGCGACTGGTGGGCCCTGGGCAACGGGCTCATCATCCAGGCGCTGGTGCAGTACCTGACCGGCCCCATCGCCGACTCGCTGCCCATCTTCGACGACACGGTCCGGCTGATGCGCGAGCGCGGCCACCCCGCCCAGGAGGGGTATGGGCTCGTGTTCTCCATCTCCGCGCTGCTGGCCCTCGGCCGAGTTGACGAAGCCTGGACCCAGCTCGCAGCAGGGGAAGAGGACCTGGACGAGTACGACTACTTCGGCAAGGTGGCCTGGCACGCCGGACGCGCAGCCGTGCTCTGGGCCCAGGGAGACCAGGACGGAGCGGTGCCCGAGGCCGTCGCCGCGCTGCGTATGTTCAAGGAGAAGCCGCTGATGCTCTTCACCTACGTGGGCCCGTTCTCCCTCATCGCCGATGTGCTGCTCGCGGCGTCGGCCCAAGGGCGGCCGCTCGCGGGCATGGGGCCGATGGAGATCACGGAGCACGCGAAATCAGCGGTGGCCAACCTCGGTCAAGGGGCTGGCTTGTTCTGGTACTTCCGGCCCCGGGCTCAGCTCGCCCGGGGAACCTGGGCCCTCGCCGAGGGGAAGCGCGGCAAGGCCGCCAAGGCCTGGGACCGCGGGCTGAAGTACGCCGAGGAGTACGGAATGCCGTGGGACGCCGGACGCCTGCACGTCGAGATCGCGCGGCACGCCGAGCCGGGTTCGCCGCGGCGCGAGGAGCACGAGCGCGCCGCCCGCGCGATCCTCGAGCCCATGGGGGCCCTGGGCACCCTGGAGTTGCTCGCTTGACGGGCACCCCAGAGAGAGGGCTCGCGTGATCGCGGTGGCCACCATCGAGGAGCCGCCCGACCTGTTCGAGCTGGGGCAGCAGGCGTTCGCGGCGTACACCGCGGAGCTGGCCGAGCGCGGCGTGCCAGTCAGCCCCGATCTCGAGCTTCGCCGAGGCGAAGGGGTCATCTGTTACTACCAGCCCGACCACAACGCCATCTACCTGTCGATGCCGTCACCGTCAGAGCCGATGTATCCCATCCACATGATGGTGTGGGCCTCCATCCTGAGCGTGTCGGACCAGCTGGAGCTGGAGCGCTTCTTGCGGCTGTTTGTGCAGCGCATCGTCGCCCACGAGCTCGGCCACGCAGCCCGGGACCACTACGGCAAGTACGGCAGCAACCTTTGGGAGGAGGAGCAGATCGCGAATCAGCTCGCCGTCGCGTTGCAGAACCGTCGCTTGACGCCGGAGGACCACGCGTTCTTCTTGCGCTTTGTGGACGGGGCGGTGGCGGCGCTGGTCGCGCGGGTGGGGACCATCGACCGGGTCCGGGCCAGCTACACCGACCAGCTCGAAGCCATGGTCCAGGCGGGCGAGTTCGGAACGTCCACGATGATGAGCCTCGAGGCCCTCGCCGGCGAGCTCGATCTACCGCCGTCCGAGCTGCTCGACAAACAGGTCTCCACCGGCGCCCAGCGCGCCCTCTCCGAGCGGCAAGCCACCATCGAGCACTTCAACTCCGCGTACATGAGCGACCCGGTGCCCTACTTCTACTTCCAGCTCGGCTGGCTGCAGATCGATCTCGTCGCCCGGCACACCCACTACGTCGAAGAGTTCGCCGCGAAGCACCTCGGCGTGCAGCCCGCGCTGCTGCCCCGCGCGGAGCTCGGTCGGTTCGACGAGGACGGCGTCATCGCGTGCCATCAGGCGTACCGCGCCTGCCGGGGCACGGACCCCTGCGCGTCCCGCTGGTTCTACAAGCGGTATCGGGCGCAGCTCATCGCGCTGCTCGAAGGCGCCGACTTGAAGAGCGTGGAGACCGCGGGCGCGAGCACGCCGCTGTTCCGAGGAGACTCATCCGTCCTGCTCGAGGCCTGGGACGAGGAGCGCTCGGACCGCCTCGACATGCTGAGCGGCGTCGCCCCACCCGCGCTGGCCCACCTCTTCCCGAGCACGATCGGCGAGCGGACGGTGGATTCCCTGCTCGCCGCGCTGCCCAACGCCGGGGATCGGTCTCTGGCGCGGCTGGTGCTCGACGGCGCCGACGAGCCCGCTGCCGCGCACACCCTGCATCGGCTGCGGCTCATCGACCGCGCGTCGGTGTTTCGCGCGCTCCCCGCGGCGGTGGTCCTGGACCTGGCCGCGATGCTGATCGAGCTCCCCCTCGCGCCGGACGAGCCCCTGATGTGGCAGGGCGACCAGCACAACGATGTGTTCATCGTGTCCGAAGGCGAGCTGGAGTGGGCGGTCGCAAGCGAAGCCGGAACCCGCACGGGACGCATCGGCGAGGGCGAGGTGGTGGGCGAGATCGCGTTCCTGACCCAACAGCGCCGGACCGCCTCGGTGCGCGCGGTGGGCCACGCCCGGGTGTTCGTCGTCAAGGCAACCGACCTGCGCCGCCTCGCGCACCAGCACCCGAGCATCATGGAGCACATCGCGGCAGCGCTCGCGAGGCGCCTGGCGGCCATGACGGCCGGTTGATTCACTTGCCCGACCCAAATTCCCGCCCTAGCTTCTTACCCGCCGGTCCGACATCGGCATTGAGGACCACGATGACCCAGAGTTTCGCCGCCACGGTACGCCCCGCCCTTGCCCTCGGGCTCGCCCTGGCGCTGCCCCCTTCTGCCGCTTCGGCGGGCTGGTCGACACCCATGGGTGGCGCCGGGTCCACCAACCGTGCGTCGGGCACTGCCCTCATTACCGGGGACGCCGCGAACAGCCCTGGGATCGCGTGGTCGATCGCCCGGTCTCCACAGCCGCTGTCCTCGGCGGAGCTGCGCGATCTCGACGGAGACGGAGTCGCCGAAGTGGTCTTCATCGGGTCGGGCAAGGTCTGGGCGCTCAGCCCGCTCCTCGCGTCCGCCGCCTGGGTGTCTCCCGCCCAGAGCATCGATGGCCTCGTTGGCTACGGCGAGCTCGACGGCGACCCTTCGTCGCAGGAGCTGGTGGCGAGCTCGAGCACGACCGGCGGCGGGTTCCTCATCATCAACCCGGAGGGCGGCGGCGTGCTGGGCTCGCTGGGGCCTTTCCCCACGCTGTCTGGCGCTGCGTCCAATGAGTCCGTGCTCGCGGACCTCGACGGGGACGGCATCGACGAGATCCTCCATCCCCCGGGGCGATTCTCCGTCAACTCGATGTGGGTGAGCACCCTCGGCAGCGGCGTCTCTTCTCCGGGCTTCCTCGAGGTTCCCCTCGGTGGATACGCCAACTTCACCCCCGCCTTCGTCGGTGACTTCCTCGCCACCGGCGACCCGGTGGTCGTGGTTGATCAGGGGCCGGGCATCACCCTGTATCCCACCTGCGAGCCCACCGCTGCAGACGCAGTCTGTGACGACGCAGCGGGCACCGTGTGTCTCTGTGCCCCGCTGAGCGTCATCGGCGTGCACGCCAACTACGCGTTCGGGCTTCGCTGGATCATGGACACCGACGACGACGGCCACGACGAGCTCGTGCAAGTCGGCTTCTCGGCGCCGTACATCAAGTCCATGGCGGTCTTGGACTTCGCCGATGGATTCGCGGGGGGCACCGGAGACGTCAGCGCGCTGCATCAGTGGTACCGCCGCTACAACGGGCCGTCCGTGCGCATGGAGCCGTTTCGCGAGGGGCCGATCGACCTCGACGGCGACGGCGACCTCGAGCTGATCGCCTCGTTCTACGACAACGACGGCAGCGACAGCGACTCCCTCGGCACGACGCCGAACGACGACGGCATCGACCACCCGGGCGCCGTCTCGGTAGGGGTGTTCGACCTCGCCACCGGTGAGCCGCTGATGTCCGTGCTCGACGGGGTCGCCTGGGGCACCACCGACCTGGACGGCAACGGAATCCTCGAGCTGGTCACCTCCCCCACCAGCGGCTTCGCCTTCCAGGACGGACTGTCTGGCTGGGAGCTCGACTGCTCGACCACGCCGTGCACCGTCACCCAGGTGTGGTCCGCCCCGAGTCACTCGCTGGATCCGCTCCTCGACACGTTCAGCAACAACGGGCTGCCCATCCCGAAGCTGTTCACGGTGGACACCGACGGCGACGGGATCGGCGAGCTGCTCGCCTACGATGGGACGACACTGGACGCGCTGACCGCGGATGGCGCCGGTGGGGTCAGCTCGCTCGCCAGCCGGCTGCTGCTCCCGGACGAGGTCGTGTTGGCCGCCGACGGCGACACAAACAGCGCGGTGCTGACCTCGGCCACCAACGCGACGGTCCTCGACAGTGACCTGAGCACGATCGGCGCCGCCATGCGCCTCCCGGCGGTCGGGTGGCAGCGCTTCCACGCGGCCTCATTCGACGGCGGGACCCGCGAAGCGCCGGTCTTCTCGGGCCGCGTCTTCATGAGCGACGAGACGCCCGCGACCATCGCCGACGGCGACCACACGCTGCTGCCCGGGTTCGGGCTCGCCGAGGACCTCGATGGTGATGGCGCCGCGGAGCTGGTGTCATACGCAAACCCCGGCAGCCTGGACAACGACGACGACTCGTTCGAGATCCGGCTCGACCGATGGGACACCAACACCAGCGCGTTTGTGCCCGTGTGGGAGTTCGACTCCGAGGACTACCAGCAGTTCACTGGATTCGTGGTCCAGTCCGAGCTGCACTGGGCGAGCGGCGACTTCGACGGGACCGGCTCGCGGGACATCGTCGTCGAGTTCGGTGGAGGCGGGGTCTACCACTACGCCGTCATCGACGGAGACACCGGTGATCTCGACGCCACCCTGACGGCGGCGCAGCGGGTCGCGACCTCCTCGGGCCTGCTCGTGGCAGATCTCGTGGACGCCAACGGCAACCCCGCTCCTGATGGCATCGATGACCTGCTCATCGACGGCGCCCAGATCATGAGCCTGCACACCATCGCCCAGGGCGAGCTGTGGAACGTGACGGTCGGCGGGTTCATCCACGGGGTCGGGTCGTACGCCGACACCGACGGCGACGGGCAGCCCGAGCTGATCGCCACCCTCTCGGTGACGACGAACAACCAGATCGAGGTCATCGACGACCTCGCGAGCCCCACACCCGCGGCGGCCTGGGGACCATCCCCGCTTCCGCTCCCCACCGACCAGGTCCAGGTGATGGCGATCGCCGACCTGGACGCAGTGTTGGGGCTCGACGTGCTCTATGCCGGCGGCGACGGCGGGGTGCAGGGCTTCTCTGGTGCGACGGGCGCACCGGTCGCCGGGCTGCCGGTGTACCTCGCTGCTGGCGCGTTCACCACGACGCCGCCGCCTTCCGCGGCGAATCTGCAGGCCATGATCTCGCTCGACGTCGATGACGACGGCTACGAAGAAGCCATCGTCGGTGCGGCGGACGGCTGGATCTACGCGGTCAACGTGTCGGCGGCTGACCCCGAGGGACCCGGCCTGGTGTGGAGCTTCTCCAGCGACGCCGCAGTGCGCGCGTTGGCGGCCGCCGACACCGACGGCGACGGCTACGACGAGATCCTCGTCTCCACAGACAACGGAACGGGTTCGGTCCTCGATGGGCTCGGAGTGGCGGTGAACATCACGTCGCCGACCGGAGTCGCGTGCATCCCGTCCACCGTGTTCGAGGTCACCGGCACCGCGGTCGGTGTGGCGACGGTGGAGGTGCTCGTCGGCGGAAGCAGCATTTCTGGCGATGTCGGGGCGTCGTCGGGGAGCTGGATTGCGCTCGCCGAGGCCCGCGGGTCCGGCACGTTCGCGCTGGTGGCCCGGGGCAAGGACTCCGATGGGGTCATCACCGCCTACGCCACGCGCCTCATCCTGGTGGGAGACGATGTCGATGAGGATGGTTGGTTTGCCTGCGCGGACTGCGACGACGAAGACGCCGAGCGCTACCCCGAGGCTGAGGACGTCTGCGACGACGGCATCGACCAGGACTGCGACGGCGTAGACGCCTCCTGCGGCGACGACGACGACTCGGCCGGCGACGACGACGACTCATCCCCTGGCGACGACGACGACGACGACGACTCTGCCGTGGATCCAACCGGGTGCGCAGGCTGCGATGGATGCTCCGCGACACCTCAATCAGGGGGTTCAGCCGCGCTCCTCCTTTTTGGAGCGGTTCTTGCCCTTCGCCGCCGCAGAGACTAAGAGACTCGCGCGAATGACCGAGGAGTGCGACCTGTGAGTACCGTTCTGAGAGCGGCGGACCCCGCCGATCCCCGCGTGGAGCTTTTGCCCCCCCCTGTCGACGCAGGTGGGGACGGGCTCCCGTCCTTTGAGGAGTTCATCGAGCCGGTGCGCCGGTTCTGGTGGGTGATCGTGCTGATCATGGTCGCCGCAGTGACGCTCAGCCTCGCCATTACCCGCGTGATGCCCAAGGAGTACTCGTCCGAGGCGACGGTGATCATCGGGGTCGAGGCTCCGCAGTTCCTCGGCAGCGAAGAGATGGACGTGCAGCTACAGCGCGGTCCCCGGACTCGCTTCGAGTACACCCAGTACCTCGAGACGCAGTACCACGTCATCGTGAGCCGGCCGGTGCTGGCCCGGGTGGCAGAGCGCCTCAAGCTGGACCAGGACGACACATTCCTGGGGCCGGCCGATGACCCCGAGGGTCCCCCGTTGACCGCCGCGGAGCGCAGCGAGAAGGCCATCGACATCCTGAGCAAGCGCGCCCGGGTGGTCCCGGTCCCGGACACCCAGATGGTTCGCGTCGTCGCCTGGGACTTCGACCCCGAGCAGGCCGCGCTCATCGCCAACTCGGTTGTGGCCGAGTACATCGCCTATACAAAGTTTCAGCAGCAGGAGTCCGTCAGTGGCGCGCTCGACTGGCTGCGGGAGCAAGCGGTCCAGCTCAAGGCCGAGGTGCTCCTGGCTGAGAAGGCCCTGTATACGTTTCGGACCACCTATGGCCTGCTCTCCACCCCGCTGGCCGAGCGCCGGACGACCGAAGCACAGCGGGTCGAAGACCTGGGAGCGCGCCTGACCGAAGCCGAGGTGCGGCGCATCGAGCTGTCCGCTGGATGGGAAGAGACCTCGCAGCTCCTCGCGGAGGGAAAAGTGGAGTCGGCGTCGGTCGTCGTGAAGGACCCCACCGCGAGCCGGCTCAAGGCGCAGCTCATCGGGCTCGAGCAGAAGGAAGCGGAGCTCGCGGCCTCCCTCGGTCCGAACCATCACCGCGTGAAGACGCTGCGCGCCGAGCTGGCATACACCTCGCAGCGTTTCGACAGCGAGGTCCTCAAGCTCGTCGATGGCCTGCAGGCTGAGCTGCTCACCTCGGAGCGGTCCGAGGCTGCGCTGAGAGCCCGCCTGAGTTCCCAGACCCGCAGCGCGGTGGAGGTGTCCAAGCTCGAGACAGAGTACGACTCGCTCCAGCGCGACATGGAGAACTCCCGTCGTCTCTTCGAGGTCGTGTCGGAGCGGCTCAAGACCATGGAGTTGGCTTCGCTGCTCGACACCTCGAACATCAAGACTCACGAGGTCGCGAAGGCCAGCGTGTGGCCCGTGCGCCCGCGAAAGTCGGTCAATGTGGTGCTGTCGCTTCTCCTCGGCCTGATGCTGGGGCTCGGCTCAGCCTTCGGTCTCGACCAGCTCAACCAGACGGTCCGCAACGAGCACGAGCTCGAGGCGCGGCTCGGGCTCAAGGTCATCGGTGCGATTCCGCTGGTGCGCGCCAAAGACCGCCAGAAGGCTGCGCGACAGGCAAAGAAAGGCGAGCGGGCCGGCGAGACCGACCGCTATGTGTCGCGCTATCCCCGGTCGCAGATCGCGGAGGCGTTCCGAGGGCTTCGGACCAACCTGCTGTTCATGCGCCCGCGCCCCGACTTCAAGTCCCTGCTCATCACCTCCGCAGGTGTGCGAGAGGGCAAGACCACGGTGTCTACCAACCTCGCGCTGTCGTTGGCGTCGGCGGGCCGCCGGGTCTGTGTCATCGACACCGACCTTCGCCGTCCACGCGTACACAAGGTCTTCGACCTCGACAACGACGAGGGCCTCACCCTGGTGATGATCGGTGAGCAGACGCTGGACGAGGCGATGGTGACGGTCGAGGAGAACCTCGACATCCTGCGCTGCGGGCCCACCCCGCCCAACCCGTCTGAGCAGCTGGCGTCGTCGGCGTTCGCCGCCATCGTGACGGAGCTGCGACGCCGCTACGACATGCTCATCTTCGACTCGCCGCCCGCCGCGCTCCTCAGCGATGCCTCCATGCTGAGCCAGCGCGCCGACGGGATCCTCCTGGTGGTCCGGGCCGAGTCCACCCAGCGAGGGATGCTCAAGCGCGCGGTGCGCAACCTCAAGGCCGTGAACGCGGAGATGCTCGGCGTGGTCGTCAACGGGACCGCCCGGCAGGGCGGCAAGTACGGCTACGGCTACGGCTACGGCTACGGCTACGGCCCGTCGGAGTACATGGACGACGACGCAGAGGAGCCGGTCGAGGAGTAGCCCCAGCGCCATGATCCTCGAACGCTCCAAACTGCGCCCCCTGGTGCTCGTCTCCACGCTGCTCGTGCTGCTGGCGGGTGGCGTCGTGCTGGCGAACGGGATGCTGCAGACCGTTCTCTTCGTGATCTTGGCCTTCTCGGCCATCGTCGCGTCGGCGGCCCTGTGGCCCGAGGTGCTCGTCATGGCCTTCCTGTTCGCGGGTCGGCACGACTTCGAGCCCCGGCTGGCCCCGTTCGACGCGCCACTGAGCCTGAACCAGCTCATGCTGGTGGGCCTGGTGGGCCTCGCTCTCGTCAACGCGGCACACCTGGGGAGGGTCCTACGCACCTGGTCGATGGCCACCATGCTCATCTTTGGCCTGACGCTCGCGCTCGGCCTCGGCTGGAGCTACGGGCTCGACTACGGCGTCTCGAAGGTCACGCGAACGTGGCTGGTCGTGATCCCAGGCGTGCTGATCGCGGCGACTCTGGTGGAGCGTCGCCGCTCCCTGCTCCCCTTGGTCGGGGCGACCTTCATTGTGGGGTTCGCGCTGAACGCGGCGGGCCTGCTGACCTTTGAACAGTCGATGGTGGGCAACCGCCTCTCCGCGCTCGGCAGCGGTCCCATCATCTTCGCGCGGACCGTGGGCCTCTCTCTGCTGATCAGCCTCCTCAGTCTCGTCTGGTTCGTGCAGAACGGCGCACGCACGGCGCGGGACCGGCTGATCGTCGCGCTCTGCCTCGGCTCGGTGGCCATCGTGCTGCCAGGATTTGTGCTGGCCCAGTCTCGCGGCCCAGTCCTCGGGCTGGCCGCGGCCATGACGACCGTGCTCGTGCTCGCGCTGTACGGGAACTGGCGGGTGATTTTCGCGGGGATCGGTCTCGGGTATGCCCTCTTCCGAGGGTCCGCGATCATCCTCACCACGATGCTCGACCGGACCCGGTTCGACCTGACCCAGAAGAGCAACCAGGCCGGCCTCGACGGCCGAATGGACCACCTGTCGTCGTCGTGGAACCTCATCGTGAGCCACCCCCTGATGGGGGTCGGGACGGGCGGCTGGCCAGTCAGCATCTACGGGATCGACGAGCGCGCCTATCCGCACAACTTCTTCGCCGAGGTCGCGTCGGAGAACGGCGTGCCGATGATGCTCTTGATCACGGGGCTGTTCGCGTTCGTGATTCTGCGCGGGTTCCTGGTCTGGTTCCGCTCTCGGGCACAGAAAGAGCGCTTCGTGCTGATGTGCTCGCTCGCGACGTTCATGTACTTCGCCGTGAACATCTCAGTGACCGGCGACTCCATCGACAACCGACTCGTCTGGTTGTCCGTGGCGGCCGTCGAGCTCAGCGCTCGGTTCGCGAAGACCTCGACTACTCGCTATCGGACGAGCCGCGTCGCTTCGCCAGCCGTAGCCTGGCCCAGGCCGCCAGTGCGTTGACGTCGTCTCGGTCGAGAATCCACCGGAACGACTCCCCGGTCGCCTGCCGGTAGGCACGGGCGGTCAGGACCAACTGCACCGCGTAGGCGATCACCCGCACGACGGCCACGCCGCGCCACCCGAAGAAGTGGGCCGCGATGGGGCTCCCCACCGCGATGACCGCGATGGCCGCTGCGCCCGCAATCAACACCGGCCGGAGCACGCTGCGCCCCATCAGGTACGTGCCGATGAGCGCGGTCGACCCTCGGAGCTGGGCAGCCGGGAGGAGAATGAGCAGGCCGATGTAGGCCGGCGCGAACTCCTCGCCGAACACCGTGGGGATGATGTACCAGCCAGTCGATGCGGCGAAGATGGCCGCGACGCCGACGACGAGCAGCAGCGTGCGTACGCCGAGGCCGAGCTTCCAGCGCGCTGCGTCTCCTGCCCGATCCGACGAGCTCTCCGCCAGCATCATCCGCCCGGCCACGAGGCCTCCCCAGGCCAAGACGGTCGCGATCTGGTCGGCCACCGAATAGAGCCCCAGCGCTGCGACTCCGATGATGGGGGTGACCAGCAAGTAGTCGAGGCGGATGATCAGGATCTCGACGAGGTGCGTGCCGGTGGCCTTGACTCCGTATCCGACCTGGCTCTTGCGCAGCTCTTTGGGAGGCCAGCTCGCCTCGGCGAGCTTGGGCACGTGACCGAGGAGCACGATGAAGGCGGGAACCCAGTAGCCGATCACCAGTGTGAGCAAGACCGCCTGGGGGCCGATGCCGAGCAGGGTGAGGTTGGCGATCAGCAGCGCGATGACCTGAAGGGTCTGCACGCCGTTGTATCGAACCACCTGGCCCAGGCCGAGCATGACTCCGCGGGCGTTCTCGCTGTACACCGCCGCCGGCAACGTGATGAGCGCGACGAGGCCGACCAACGCCCACTCCACTTCGGGCACGCCCTGGAACCGGAGCAGAGCGCCGCCGACGAGCGTCGAGCAGATGAGCAGGACCACCGCGGACCAGAGGTGGTTCAGGCTGACGACCCGGGGGATGGACTCACCGCGACCGATGGCCCACGTAGACGCGAAGCCGAGCCCGAGGTTGGTCAACGGGATCAACACTCCCAGGACCGCCACGCCGAGCGCGTACAGGCCCCGGCCCTCGGCGCCGACCCACCGGGCGATGACGATGCTGTTGGTGAACGCGAGGGCCGTGAGGAGGCCCGTGAACGCAAAGGAGATCAGGACGTTTGCGCCAAAGGACCTGCCGCGCCGCTGTGTCATCGCGCCGACTCCCGCGCCGCCGCGAGGCGCTCCGAGTAGCGCCTCACATCGGGACGCAGGCCCACCGCGGTGCTCAGCGACCGCACCGCCTTTGCGATCTGGCCATCGGCCAGGAGCAGCTCCCCGCGAGCCCATGCGCGCGCCGCCTCCTCCGAGGTCCCCCCGCCGCTTCGCAGCGCCAGGAGCTCATCCAGGCTCGCGGGCGCGTAGGTCAAGCGATCGTCCACCAGCCCAAAGAAGGCCCGGGAGCGCCAGTGGTCGTCGGCGAACGCGTCGTCGGCCAGCACGCTGCGAAGCGTCTCCCGCCCCGCGATCCGCTCGTCGGCAGCCATGAGGGCTTCCCCCTCCAGCACCGCGAAGCGACGGTCCTCGGGATGCCCCGTTCGGCCTGCCCGCGCCAGGGCCAAGGTCTCCTCGGGCCCCGCCAGCGAGGGCTTGCGCACCAGCGTCGCCAGCGCGTCGAGCGGCGGCACGGGGCGACGGGCCAATGCCAGCCAGCCCTGGCTCGCGCTGATCCGGGCGCCTTGAGCCTCGAACTCCAGGACCGCGCGCACCGCGGCGTCGCCCTCGGTCGGGAGCAACGCGACCTGATCGGCCACCTCGGGGAACAGCTTCTGCACATCGGTGATGAACCGAGGCAGCTCGTCCGCGGTCGCGCCGCCGAGCGCCCTGCGAATCTCCCCGCGAGCCTGCTGATCGAGGCCGGCGGCCATGAGCACGTTGGCCGCCGCCCGATGGGGTTCCGCCCCATACAGGTCGAGGCGCATCGACCGATTCACCAGGGACAGCGCCCTGGCGGGGTTTGTGCGCCTCAGCAAGATCCCCGACCACGCAAAGCCGTAGGGGTCCGACGGGTGCAGGAGCGCGACCGCGATCGGGTCGTCGCCTTCCTCCAGCGCGTCGGCGAGCAGCCGGCTCCCAAACCACCGGTCGGTGCTGGTTTGGCGACGGGGCTCCCCCCACTGCAGCGCCGCGCCGGACGCCAGGAGCAGCGCGAGGGCAACCAGTGACCAGCGGGACGCGCGCCCGATTCCGCGCGTGGGCCCACCTCCGGCCAGGAGGAACAGGTAGGTAGCGACGACCGCGTTCGCCGGCTGGCTCAGGGTCGCGGTGAACATGAAGATTGCGAGCAGCGCGCCGAGCCCCGCGAGGGCGCCCAGGGGCTCCATCTCGCCTTCCCGGGCGGAGCGCATCGCATCCCGACTCACCGAGCCGAGCACCCAGGCGGCGAGGAGCACGAGCACGACGGTGAGCGGAATCCCCAGCGTCGCCAGCATGTTCGGGATCGCGCCCTCCGCATTCTGGGGATACACGTTGTCCACCTGGTCGCGCGCTGCCCACCAGGCCGAGCCGAAGGAGCGCGCGCCCACGCCGGTGAGCCAGTGGTCCTGGGCGATGCGCCACGCGACGTTCCATATCCCGAGACGCCCGTCCATCTCGGTGAGGGAGTCGAGGTTGACGAGGTGGCCGACGCGCTCCGTGAGCCGCCCCACGGCGGCGATGAGCACCGCCACGCTGACGACCGCGCCGCCCACGAGAGTCGCCGCCCGCAGCTTGCGGCCCGCCACGAGCATCCCGAGCATGACGATGCCCACTCCGACGAGGAGCCCGAGCGTCGCGGAGCGAGCCAGCGTGAGGATGGCGACGCCGGCGAGGGCGATGGCCAACACAGCGAAGGCGACCCGTGCCATCCCGTCACCGCGCATGGCGTTCACGACGGCGAGCGGCACCAGCGCGCAGCTGAGCGCCGCGAGGTCGTTGGAGTTGGTGAACGGACTGATCACGGGGCTGAAGTCGCGCGGCAGCGTGGGGAAGACCCCGTAGATCGCGCTCAGCCCCGTGACCGCGTGCACGAGGATCACCGCCAGCACAACGACTCCCAGCACCGTCAGCGCCCGGCCCGGATGCTCGAGCACGGGTCCGTCCGGCAGCATCCGCAGGAACAGCAGCGTGGCGAGCACGAGCCCGGTCCGCGCGATGCCAACCCCGGTGTCCCCGGGCGCGAGCGACCAGGGGCCGCCCGTCCAGTCGAGACCGGCGGCGAGGTATGCCTCCTTCGACATCTCCGCGGCGGCGGGGGACAGCGAGGTCAGGAGCCCAGGCGGCAGGGGCACCAACGAGCCCGCCATGGCGAGCAGCGCGAGCGAGAGCCCGAGCACGAGCGGGCCAACGTGCACGGTGCGGCTCTGCCCCGCGCCGACGACGAGCGCACCGATCCCCACGATGGCAAAGCACGTCAGGAGGATGAGTGGGGGCGTGCCGCCCAACCCGAGCAAAGCCGTGGCTGGGAGCAGGTAGAGCGCCACCACCGCGGAGGTCCGGCGTCGTTTGCCCAGGCGGGTCACGGGGTCGGTAGGGGGGCTAGATCGGGGATTCGGGCACGAACACGATGTCGCCGACGGCGAGCGCCTGGTCAGGGCGGCGCCCGTTGACGATGGCGGGGACCGCCACCTGAATGCTGTACTCGGTCCCATCGACCTTGCGGGTCACCGTGGTCTTGCCAGCCTGCCCGGTCTCGATGACCCCGCCCGCGGCCGAGATGGCGTCGATGACCCCCATCCCATCGGTGTAGCGGTAGCTCCCTGGGTTGCGCACCGAGCCCAGCACGGTGACCGTGCGCGAGTTGAACTCCTGCACCAGGACCGTCACCACGGGGTCGAGGAAGAAGCCGCCCTCCTTGAGGTCCAGCTCGAGCTTGTCGGCCACGCCCTCGGGCGTCATGCCGGCGACCTTGAGCGTGCCCACATAGGGGAAGCCAAGGTTGCCCGAGGCGTCGATCTGGTAGGCGCCGGAGATCTCAACCTCTTGCAAGAGGCGGATCTCCACGACGTCGCTGGGACCGAGCGCGCCCTCGAGGGAAGCAGGGGCGGAAGGAAGCCGGGGTGCCGAGGCACCGGTGGTCACGCAGCCTGCAGCGCTGAGCGCCAACAGGACCGCGAACAACGAGGAATGGTTCAACAGATAGTCCTCTCCAGGGCGAGGGCCCTCGATTGCGCGGCTAAGGTAGTGTCGTCTTCGGAGCCCGTCAACACAGGTTGCGGGCCTGCCGAAACCCGAGGCGGGACGCGCATTTGACCATCGAGTTCCTGGACCTGGCCGCCGCGCGCCAGCGCGATGACCTGCTCTGGCCTGACGTGTACTTCTCCCCCGGATATGGGGCGGTGTCCGAGCAGAGCGATGGCGGACGATGGGAGCTCGCGGTGGGAGCCGGGGGACGCATCCTGTCGCCCTACCTGCTGCGACCGGTGCCGGCCGAGCTGTGTGACGGCCTCTCGCTCCAGGACATCTCGTCTCCCTACGGCCTGGGCGGTACCTGGGTCTCGCCGGAGGTTTCGGTGGATGAGGTCGCTGCGTTTCGCGTCGCGTTTCGGGCGGCTCAGGTCGCGCGCGGCGTGGTGGCGGAGTTCCAGCGCATCGGCGGGCTGCTGCCCGGTCGTGAGGCGCTCATCGCTGCCGAGCGCGACGCGGAGATCGTGGACTTCTCCGAGACCATCGAGCTGGTGCTGGAACACACCTACGAGGCGTTCTGGGCCGGGGCCCAGGGGCGGCACCGCACCTCGGTGCGCAAGGCGCGCAAGACCGGATTCACCTGGAGCGAAGGGCCGGCGGCGCTGACCGGGCTGCTAGACGGCGGCGAGTTCCGCAGCCTCTACGACGCCACGATGCGCGCCGTGAACGCGAAGCCCTACTACCTGTTCGCGGACCGCTACTACGAGCTGCTCAGCGACGCGCTCGGCGACGGCCTCCGCCTCGCCGTGGTGCGGGACGAGGCCGGACAAGCGTCCGCGGCGGCGCTGTTCATGCGGTGGGGCGACCGCTTGCACTACCACCTCGCCGGGTCCCAGCGGGAAGCGGCTCGCGCCGGCGCCAACAACCTGCTGCTCGACGGGATGATCCACTGGGCGTTCGCCGAGGGAATCCAGTCGCTGCATCTCGGGGGCGGCCTCAGCGCGGGCGATGCCCTGTTCAAGTTCAAGGCGCAGTTTGGCGGGCGGCGGATCCCCTTCACGCTGCTGCGCGCGGTGCACGATCGGGAGCGGTACGACGCCCTCGTCGCCCGGCGTGCCGCGCAGACCGACCGGTCGGTGGACACACTGCGCAGCTCGGGTTTCTTCCCGGCCTACCGCGCCTGAGCGACCACGGAGAGTTCCCAGTTCGGGAACTAGCGACCGCCGGCGATCGCGGTCAGCAGCGTGCGCTCAAAGCCTTCTACGAGGTTGGTGCGGGCGTACTCACCCTCGGCCAGCGCCCGGCCTCTCGCACCCATCGCCTCGAGCTCCTCGCGCGGCATCGCCGCCAGCTCCATCAGCGTGTCCGCGAACCCCTTCGGGCTCATGTCCGGCGCGTAGCGGCCCGCGCCCTTGCCCTCCAGGATCTCCTTCATGTCGCCTGGCAGGTTGGCGACCACGGGCTTCCCCGCCGCCAGGAAGTCGAACATCTTGTTGGACAGGATCGAGTCGAGGATGCGGCACTCCTTGAGCACGCCGAGCCCCACGTCGATCTCGTCCACGATCTTGACGAGCTCGGTCTTCGGCACCGAGTCGAGGAACAGCACGTTGCGCAGGCTGAGCCGCGCGGCCTGCTCCTGGAGCTCCGCCTTCTTCTGCCCGCGCCCCACAAAGACGATGTGCACGTTGCTGTCGCGGTCCTGGAGCACCTTCGCCGCGTCGATCACCTTGTCCAGACCGTTGGCGACGCCGTGGGCACCGGGGAACAGGGCGATGAACTTGTCTTGCAGGCCGTGTTCAGCCCGGAACGAGCCATCCGAACAGCCCGGGTCGAACAAGTCGGGATCCGCCCCGAGCACCACCACGTCGATGATGGACGGGTCGACGCCACGCTGGACCAGCCGGCGCTTCGCTCCAGGGGTCGTCGCGATGATGCGGTTCGCGGCGCGGTAGGTGACCTTCTCGAGGACCTTGCCGGCCATGATTCCGGGGTGCCGCTCTGAGATCCCGCCGAACTCCACCAGCGACTCGGGCCACAGGTCCCTGATCTCGAAGACCATCGGCACCCGATGAAGCCGAGAGAGCGTGATGCCCGCCACCGAGATGGGCAGCGGCGGCGAGGTAGCCAGCACCAGGTCCACGGGCCCCGCCTTGCGGCCCGTACGAATCGCGCCGGTCACGAACCGTTGGAAGCTCGACAGGCGCTTGAGCACGTTCTTGGACTGCTCGTAGCTGTCAGGCACGGTCATGACCTTGATGCCATCCCGCATCACGGTCTGGGGCCGGTCGTGGACCCCCTTGCCGAGCCACGGCTCCAGCGCAGCGGTGCCGGTGACGATCGTCACCTCGTGCCCGCGCTCCACGAGCCCACGCCCAAACTCATAGCTACGCGTGCCGGTAGCCGACTCGGGCGTGGCGAAGAACTGGTGCAAGTAAAGAAGGCGCATGGGGTCTCCGGGGAAGGGCGCATCTGAGCGGCGCCGGGACCGCCGGTCAAGCGGCCCGCAGCTCAAGGTGGGTCGCTGCGCTCACCCCGGCCACCCGACCCACCGGTTTGGTTGCCGGCCCCCGATCACCGGCCCTACCATGCGCCCCGCATGACTACCCCCACAAAGATCGTCTTCGTCGTCGGTGCTCGACCCAACTTCCCCAAGGTCGCGCCCATCCTCGCGGCCCTGCGGGACAAGCCAGACCTGCAGGCGCTCCTCGTGCACACCGGGCAGCACTACGACCCCGAGCTGTCGGCGATGTTCTTCGAGGACCTCGGCATCGCTCCCCCGGACGTCATGCTCGGCGTGGGCAGCGGGAGCCACGCGGTCCAGACCGCTGCGGTGATGGTCGCCTTCGAGCAGGTGTGCCTGCGAGAGAAGCCCGGCGCCGTCGTGGTGCTCGGCGACGTCAACAGCACGGTCGCCTGCGCCCTCGTCGCGAGCAAGCTGCAGATCCCCGTCGCTCACGTCGAGGCCGGCCTGCGCAGCGGCGACCGCACGATGCCCGAGGAGCTGAACCGACTCGTCACCGACCAGCTGTCCGACCGCCTCTACACCCACTGCCGTGAGGCCGACGACAACCTGGCGAGCGAGGGCGTCGATCCCAGCAAGGTCCGGTTCGTGGGCAACGTCATGATCGACACGCTGCTGCGGCTGCGTCCAAAAGCCTCGCGCCCCGATCTGGGCAGCTTTGCGCTCTCGGAGCACGGATTCGGGCTCGTCACCTTGCACCGGCCCGCCCTGGTGGATGACCCCACTGCGCTGCGCGCGATGGTGGACGCCCTGGTCAGCATCAGCTCGGACCTGCCGCTGCTCTACCCCGCCCACCCCAGGAGCATGGCCCGACTCGTGGCCGCCGGCGTGGTCCCACAAGGCACCCGCGCCCAGGACCTTCCTGCCGTCGCTGGCTCGCGCCTGCACCTCGCTCCGCCGGTGCGCTACCTACAGTTCCTGTGGCTCATGGACCACAGCCGGCTGCTGCTGACCGACTCCGGCGGAATCCAAGAGGAGACCGCGGTGCTCGGCGTGCCTTGTCTCACCATTCGCGACAACACAGAGCGCGCGGTGACCATCGAGCAAGGCACCAACCGACTGGTCGGCACCAACCCAGAGGACGTGCGCGCCGCCGCCGCGCAAGCCCTCGCGGGGCCGGCGCGCCCCACCCGCCCGATCCCCGAGCTGTGGGACGGACGTGCTGGCCAGCGCATCGCAGACGACCTCGACCGTTGGCTGCGGCCCTGAGGGACCCCGCAAGGCACCTTCCCTTCCCGCAGCCGTTGGAGTATCACGCTGCCGCGTGCGCGAGCCCCGATTCATTGGTCGCGCTCGCAAGGTGGCCCTAGGTTGGAGCCTGCAACGCTCCACGGAGATCCGTCGATGACAGTCCGAGTCCCCATCATTCGCCCCACGCTGCCCCCGTTCGAGGAAGTCGAGGGCGCGCTTCGCGAAGTCTGGGCGAGCGGGATGCTCACCGTGGGACAGCACGGCCGAGACCTCGAAGCGGAGTTCGCGGCGCGCTGCGAGACCCCCCACGCGGTCAGCATGTCGTCGTGCACCTCGGGACTCATCCTGTTGATCCAGGCGATGAACCTGCCCGAGGGCGGCGAGATCATCGTCCCCGCCTTCACGTTCGCGGCCACGGCGCACTCGGTCGTGTGGAACCGCCTCACTCCGGTGTTCGCCGACTGCAAGCGGTCGGACCTCACCATCGATGTCGCGTCCGTGCGCAGCCGGATCACCGAGAACACCGTCGCCATCATGGCCACCACCATCTTCGGCGTGCCGCCGGACCTGGACGAGTTGACCGCGCTGGCCGCCGAGATCGAGGTGCCGCTCATCCTGGACTCCGCCCAGGCGCTCGGGTCCACCTACAAGGGTCAGGTGATGGGTGGCTTCGGGGTCGGCGAGGTGTTCTCCATGAGCCCCACCAAGGTCGCCACTGCCTGTGAGGCCGGCGTGATCACCACGCGCGACCCGGTGCTCGCCGAGCACCTGCGGCGGGCACGAGACTACGGCAAGGCCACCGATGGTCAGGACATGGAGTTCATCGGGCTCAGCGCTCGGCTCTCTGAGTTCCACGCGATCGTGGCGCGGGCCACGCTGGGACACCTCGATGAGTACATCGCCCACCGTCTGCGCGGAATCGCCACCTACAAGCGGCTGCTGACCGGACTGCCAGGGGTCAGCGTCGTGGAGCCCGGCTCCGACCGGACCACGTCGTGCAACTACATGGTGCTGCGCATCGGGCCCGACTCGCCCGTGTCTCGCGACGAGCTCTATGCGGCGCTGGCCGAGCAGGGCGTGCAGACCAAGAAGTACTTCTACCCGTCGGTGCACCTGCAGACCGCGTTCGCGCCGATGCACGACGGCCTCTCGCTGCCGGAAGCTGAGGCCGCCTCGGCCGAGTGTCTGGCGCTGCCTCTGTTCGGGCACATCGACGACGAGACGCTGGAGCTCGTCTCCGATGCGGTGAAGCTTGCTCTGAGGCCGTCGGCGTGACCCCCGAGAGGACCCGATTCGCCCTGTACGCCCGCCAGGGCATCGCAGCGCTCTTCCAGATCCTGCTGTTCGGCGGCGCCTGGGTCCTCGCGTTCGGAGTCCGGTTCGACTTCCAGATCCAGTCGCACTACGTCGAGCTGCTCGTGGCGTCCGGCGGAGTGGCCGTTCTGGTGAAGGCGCTCGCGTTTCTGGGCTTCCGCCTGCATCGGCACTGGTGGCGCTACGCGGGCATCCGCGATCTCGAGGCCATCCTGCAGGCGGTGGTGACGTCCTTCTGCGTGCTTCTGATCACCTTCTCCCTGCTCGACTCCGGCGATGGCTTGCGGGTCCCCCGCGGGATCTTCGTGCTCGACGCGCTGCTCTCGGTGTTCTTCCTCGGCGGGCTGCGTCTGCTCGGCAGGGTGAGCCGCGGCCGGATCACCGGTCTGCTCGCCGGACGGGAGCGCCTCCGCATCGCCATCTTTGGCGCTGGTGACTCGGCCGAGCAGCTCATGCGGGAGATCGACCGCAACCCGTCGATGCAGCAGCGCGTCGTCGCCTTGTTCGACGACGACGCAGCGCTGCGTGGCAATCGGGTGCAGGGCGTCTCGGTGGTCGGGACCACCGCGGAGTTCGCCGCGTTCGCCGCGGTGCGAAGCGTCGATGAGGTCGTCATCGCGACCCCGCGGGCATCCGGCGCCGACATCCAGCGCATGGTGGCGGTGGCCCGGGTCTCTGGGACGCCGACCCGGGTGCTGCCGGCGTTTGGCGACCTGCTCGATGGGCGGGTGTCCTGGAGCAAGCTGCGCGAAGTGGACATCCAAGACATCCTCGGCCGCAAGCCGATCGAGCTGGACAGCGAGGTGCTCAGCGGGCTGCTCAAGGGCAAGACCGTGCTGATCACCGGCGGCGGAGGCAGCATCGGCTCGGAGCTGGTGCGCCAGATCGCCGCGTGGGCGCCGCGCCGGATCCTCGCTCTCGACCAAGCCGAGCACCCCATCTTCGAGCTGCAGAAGTCGCTCAAGGAGAACAACATCACCGTGCCGGTGGTGCCCATCATCGCCGACGTCTGCGATGTCGCACGGATGGAGGCCCTCTTCCTCAAGTGGATGCCGCAAGTCGTGCTTCACGCAGCCGCCCACAAGCACGTGCCGCTGATGGAAGAGAACCCCGTGGAGGCCGTGCAGAACAACGTGTTCGGCACCCGCACGGTGGCCAACCTCGCCGGGAAGCACCAGGCGACCCACTTTGTGATGATCTCCACCGACAAGGCCGTGAACCCGACCTCGGTGATGGGGACGACGAAGCGCCTCGCCGAGCTCATCGTGCAGGAGATGAGCGCGATCCACACCCGCACGAAGTTCGTCAGCGTGCGCTTTGGCAACGTGCTCGGCTCCAACGGCTCGGTGGTCCCCATCTTCAAGGAGCAGATCGCCCGGGGCGGCCCGGTGACCGTCACCCACCCCGACATGATGCGGTACTTCATGACCATCCCCGAGGCGTCCCAGCTCGTGCTGGAGGCGGCGGGGCTCGGCGAAGGCGGCGAGGTGTTCATCCTCGACATGGGCGAGCCGATTCGCATCGTGGACATGGCGCGCGAACTGATTCGCCTCAGCGGCCTCAAGCCCGACGAAGACATTCTCATCGAGTTCACGGGGACCCGGCCCGGTGAGAAGCTCTTCGAGGAGCTGTCGCTGGAGGGTGAGGGGGCGCACAAGACCCACCACCCAAAGGTCTTCGTGGGCACGGTTCGGCGGCTGGACGCAGAGCTGCTGGAGAACGGGCTGGACCGAATGAGGCAGTGCATCGCGAACCAGGACCCAGCCGCGGTGGTCGACCTGCTCAGCGAGTTGGTGGTCGAGGCTCAGCTCACGGCGAAGCCCCGGGTCGGCAGCTCGAGTCGCCGGCTGGCCGTGGTCCCCGGGGGCCGCGAGGGCTAGCGAGGTGAACCGCTTACTCCCGCTGCGCGAGATCGGCAGCGAGTTCGACCTCGCACCGCCCGCCGAGACACCGGCGGCGCCGCCGTTTGGCTGGGTGCAGTCGGCGGACACGCGGCGGCTTCGGTCCGGCCGCGACGGGCTGCGCCTGCTGCTCCGTGACCTGGCCTCGCAAGGGCGGCGACGGCTCGTGCTGCCCGCGTATCTGTGCGACAGCGTGGAGCAGGCAGCCGACGGCGCCGGCGACTGGGACGTGCGGTACACCCCGGTGTCGGGCGACTTGACGCCGCTCCCTGGCCTCCTCGAGGCCGCGCTGGCTGACCAGCCCGAGGCCACCGTGTTCGTGCAGGTCGAGGTGTTCGGGACGGCGTACGGCGCGGCGACCGGCGACGTGTTGGCCGAAGCCGAGCGGCGCGGCGTCGCCGTGGTGGAGGACCGAACCCACACGCTGCTGTCCGCTGCGCGCCCCAGCCGAGATCTCGCCTTCGCCAGCGCGCGCAAGTGGCTCCCGTTGCCGGACGGCGGCCTCGCGACAGGCAGCGCGGCGCCGGTGGCCACGCCCGACCAGGGGTTCGCAGGTCTGCGGGCGGGCGCGATGGAGGCCAAGCACCGCTATCTGCTCCGCGGCGGTGACAAGGACGCCTTCCTCCAAGGCATCACCGACGGGGAGCACGCTCTCGACGCGAGCCGCGACGTGCGCGCGATGAGCGCCCGCTCGGAGGCTCTGCTCGCGAGCGCGGACCTGCGGGAGATCGGCGCTCGGCGGCGAGCCAATCACGACGTGCTGCGCGCGCTGATCGACCGCGACTCCATCCGCCGGGTGTGCCGCCCCCTTCAAGCCCCTCTGCCAGCCGGGGCCGTGCCGCTCGGGCTGCCGGTCGTCTCCCCCGTGCGGGATGCGCTGCGCCGCTACCTCATCCACAACCAGGTGTACTGCCCGGTGCACTGGCCCCTGCCAGATGCGGTTTTCGGCGGGGACTTCCCGGGTGCTCGGGGCCGCAACGCCGAGTTGCTGACCCTGGTGATCGACCAGCGATACGACGAGAGCGATATGGAGCGCGTCGCGGCGTTGCTCGCCCCGTTTGGCCAGCAAGTCTGAGGGTTCCGCCCGGCCCCCACTGCATTCGGTTGTCGCAGCAAACACCGAGGCACTATCTTGTGCCGCGCTCAGGCTGGGACGAGGAGTCACCAGCATCGACGCACGGAGAGTTGCCATGAATCACACCCGACCCGTCCGCGGAGTGACCCGACTCAATGACTTGAAGTGGGACACCGCCCTGCTGCAGGCCGACCTCGCTCAGTTCGAGGACTCGGACTGGGACGCCGTGCACTACGGCGAGGAGTGGAAGCAGATCATGCTCGCCCACCCCGACGGCTCAGGCGAGACCACGCTGCACCCCAAGGTGGCGCAGTGCCCCACTCTGCAGGCCGTCTTCGCCGCGTTCCCGGGGAAGCTGCTGGATGCCACGCTGGCGTCGCTCGCGCCGGGGGGATCGGTCGGGGAGCACCGCGACATCTCGGGCGGCACGCCCATGGGCGTCGGCCGCTTTCACGTCCCCATCGTCACCGACCCCCGCGTCGAGTTCTTTGTCAGCGGCAACAAGCTCTTCCTCGCTGCGGGCGAGACCTGGAACCTCGACACGTCCTACCCGCACTGGCTTCAGAACCTGTCGGACATCACCCGCGTGCATCTGATCGTTGACGTGAAGCTCACGCCCGAGGTCGCCGCGATGATGCCGCCGACCGATCTGCGAGACCGCGCGCATCAAGTGCACTTCGCCGCGATCTGCGCCGCGAAGGGTGTGGAGCTGGCGGCGAAGGACCCTCGGGCTCTGGTCCAGCGGGTGCGCAAGTTCTTCAAGCTGCTCGTCTTCAAGCAGTCTGTCTTGCGACCGGAGGATTGATCTCCGCCTGGAGGCACTCGGCTCCCTCGTGACTCGCGGCCGCATCACCCGCCTCAGCGCAGCCCTCCTCGTCGGCGGACTCGTCTACGTGCTGGTGCGCGAGACCGGCCTGTCGCTCGCATGCGCGATGACCGAGGTCGAGCGGGTGCGCGACGCTGGACCCGCCGGGTTCGTGGCCTTCCTCGGGCTCTACGCGCTGGGCACGTGGGCGATGCTGCCGGCGTCGTGGCTGTCGGGAGCGTCGGGGTTCTTGTACGGGGCCCTGCCGGGCATCGCGCTCGCCTGGACCGCCAGCACGTTCTTCGGCTGGCTCGCGTTCGAGGGCACCCGAGGGCGGCTCCGCGAGCGCTTCATGGGCTGGATCCACCGGCGTGGCGCAGACCGATTCGATGCCATCGATCGGATGATCGCGCGCCGGGGCCTGGTGGCGGTGGTGCTGCTGCGGCTGTCGCCCTTGGCGCCGTACAACATCATCAACTACCTGCTGGGCCTCACTTCGGTGAGCCGCGGCACGTACCTGTTGGGCACGGTCATCGGCGGCGTCGTGCCGGCTCTTGTCTACGGCCTCGTCGGCTCCGCGGTGTCCGACCTCGCCACGATGAACGAGGCCGGGCGCGGCAACCCCATCGCCACTGCCGCCGTCATCACCACCACGGTCATCGCCAGCGTGGGACTCGCCCTGTTCGTGCGCGGGGCGCTCAGCGAAGGCGAGGAGCTGTAGAAGTCCCCTCCCCCGAAGTGGCCCCTGTCGCGGGGCCCTCAGAGTAAGCCGCAGTGCAGTCCCCTCCCGGGGCGTCCGGTCGCGTCTGAAGCTCCAACGTCACGTGGCTGATGCCTGCCGCCTCCAGGCGCTCGCGCACCGCCTCCACCCGCTGCATGGCGTCATCGAGGCTGCACGCGTCCACGAGGACTTGCCCGCTGAGCACGTGGCGCTCGCCCTCCAGCGACCAGACGTGTACGTGGCGTAGCTCGCGCACGCCGGGGACCTGCCCGGCGGCGGCGCACAGCGCGGGCACGTCGATCTGGTCCGGCACCGCCTGCAGGAACACGTCCACGGTGCGGCGTAGGTTGCCCACCGCGTGCCACACCACCCACAGGGTGATCCCGATGCTGAGCAGCGGGTCCAGGATGGGCGCGTGCACGAACATCATCACGACGCTGACCACCAGCACCGCGACCCAGCCCATGACGTCCTCCATCAGGTGCCAGGTGACCATGCGCTCGTTGAGCGAGTTCCCAGAGCGAACCCGCAGCACGGCCGCTCCGTTGACGATGACCCCCAGGATGGCCAACAGCAGCATGCCCTTTGCGTCCGGCGTGGGCGGGTCCCACAAGCGCGGGACCGACTCGTACAGCACCACCGCGCCGCCCACGAGCAGGACGATGCCGTTCACCAGGGCGCCCACCAACGACAGGCGGCGGAACCCGTAGCTGAACGTGTCGTCGGGCTTCTTCTTCGCCAGCCCTTCCATGCCCCAGGCAAAAGCGAGGGCGAGGCTGTCGCCGAGATCGTGCACCGCGTCGGCGGCGATGGCGGCGCTGTTGGTGTAGTAGGCGCCGACGAGCTCGATGAGCGTGAAGATGAAGTTGAGCGCAAACGCCAGGGCCAGGCGACTCTGGGACGCGCCCTCGTGGCTGTGGCTGTGGTTGTGGCCGTGGCCGTGGCCGTGGTCTCCGCTCATCGTCGTGGCTCCTGCACGTGGGCGATGGCGTCCCGCACGATGTGCGCCACGTGGTGGTCCGCGAGGGAGTACAGGCGCCGCCGACCCTGCACCTCCACCGTCACGAGCTGGGCCTCCTTGAGCACCCGCAGCTGATGGGACAGCGAGGTGCGCTCGATGCCCAGCAGCTCCTGCAGCTCGCCCGACGAGCGGGGAGCGCTGTTCTCGAGAGCGACCAACACCCCCAGGCGTCCTGGGTGGGACAGGGTCGAGAACAGGGCAGCGGCGCGGTCGGTGGCTGTGTCGGGCGTCATGCACAAAAGAGTGCGTCGTGCTTCAAGTGAACACAACCCCACATATGAGAAGGAGCCGCTCCCTTTCTGCTCCCGTCCCGTGTAACGCCCGCTGGTATGAACGGACCTCTCTCCGTCGCGGCTTGCGACATCCGGAGCCCGATGATGCGCCTGTTCCTCCTGCTGGCCCTGCTCCTGACGGGGTGCCACGCCGACGCCACCACGACCGAGCGGCGCACCTTGGTGCTGACCGGCTCCAGCACGGTGGCGCCCCTGGCGGGCGAGCTCGCGCGGCGCTTCGAGGCCACCCACCCCGGCACCCGCGTCGATGTGCAGTCCGGGGGCAGCTCTCGGGGCATCGCGAACGCGCGGGATGGGGTGGCGGACATCGGCATGGTGTCGCGGGCGCTCAACCCCTCGGAGTCCGACCTGCGGGCCCGCAGCATCGCTCGGGATGGGATCGGCCTCATCGTGCACGCCAGCAACCCGGTCACCGAGCTCAGCACCGAGCAGGTCGTGGGCATCTACACCGGCGCCATCTCCCGCTGGAGCGACGTCGGCGGCGCCGACGCTCCCATCACCGTGGTGAACAAGGCCGCTGGGCGCTCGACTCTGGAGCTGTTCGTGCAGCACTTCGGCATCGACGAGACACGGATCCAGGCGGACGTGGTCATCGGCGACAACGAGCAGGGAGTCAAGACGGTGGCCGGCAACGAGCACGCGCTGGGCTACGTGTCCATCGGGACCGCGGAGTACAACATCGGTCATGACGTGCCGATCAAGCTGCTCTCCCTCGACGGGGTCGCCGCCTCCACAGGCACGGTGCGCAGCGGCCGCTTCCCGCTGGCTCGGCCCTTGAACCTCGTCACCTCGGGGGAGCCCACCGGGCTGTCGGCAGAGTTCATGGCGTTCGCGAGCTCGCCGGCGGTGCACGATCTCGTGCGGGCCCAGTTTTTCGTCCCGCTCGACGCCGCCGCGCTCCCCTGACGCCCGAGCGCCCATGAAGGACCGAGCTCTGCTG
>Ga0222662_1000456_pt1 | contig 33043 bp, 26 predicted proteins | sample AntAcemetagen600_FD_179821 | JGI IMG/M metagenome (GOLD analysis project Ga0222662, IMG submission 179821) | Saline water microbial communities from Ace Lake, Antarctica - #600 | ecosystem: Environmental > Aquatic > Non-marine Saline and Alkaline > Saline | place: Antarctica: Ace Lake... | reverse complement strand
CCGTCGCGTCGTCGTCGTTGGCGGTCGCGTCGTCGTCATCGGCGGTCGCGTCGTCGTCGTTGGCGGTCGCGTCGTCGTCATCGGCGGTCGCGTCGTCGTCGTCGTCTCGACCGAACCCCACTCCGGGGGCCGCGTCGCCCAGCGGCCACGCGGGCAGGCACCCGCCCAGCGAGATCAAGCCCAGCAACAAGAGCACGCGCATCAGAACCGCCCCCACACGCCGAGCGAGAGCCCATCAGGGCTCGGGGCGATGCCCGCGCTCACGCGCACCCGGGTCTTGCCGGCGTTGGGCGCAGTGGCCAGCAGGGCTGCCCCGACCGCTTCGAGCACGATCCCGGTGATGAGCACGGGGGCGCCGATGGCCGCCCAGGTCCCGCTCTGTACGCCGTTCTGGGCCCAGTGCACGTCCGTCGCGACGAACCAGATCCCCACGATCGTGGGAGCCGCCCCGCCAGCCAACAGTCCGATGCCGCCCGCGCGCTGCTGCCGCGTCGCCGCCGACACCGCCCCGGTCGCACGGGGGACCCGCGCCTGCTGAGGCGGAGCACTCCTCGGCGCCGTCGGTTGCTCGACTCGACGCAGGGCGGCAACAAGACGGTTCTTGACCTCCACTCCCCGCTCCCGGTCCCGATCGAGCAGCGGCAGCGCGAGGTAGTTGTCGATCTGGCGGTCTGCCGCCGCGAGCTCGCCCAGCGCCTCATACGCCCGCGCCAGCACGAGCCGCGCCTGCGCCGTGGTGACCGAGGCCTCCTTCTCCAGAGCCCGAATCGCGAGCTCCTTGGCTTCCGTCCAGCGCTCCTCGACTGCCGCCGCGATGGCGTCGGCCTGCAGCGCTGCGGCGCTGTCGATCGCGTCGAGATCGATGTCACCTCCCTGCGCCCAGGCCGGCGCGGCGAGGGCGAGGGCGCACAGCAGACAAAGACCGAGAAACGCGCGTGGCAAGGGGCTCTCCGAAGGGCGCCCGAGCATAGGCCGGGCCCTCACCGAGTCAAGGTCCGCTCGGTGCCCTGCGGGCCTATGCCCGAGTGGGCCCAGAGATCCGCTCAGGGCGCAGGCGGCCGGCGTCGTCGAACACCGCGCGCACGGCGAGCTGAATCGACACCAGGGCTCCCAGGCCCGTCGCGGCGGCGATGAGGAAGAGGATGAGCATCTGGTAGGCCGCAGCTTGCAGAGGTGGGGTGCCGCCGAGGATCTGGCCGGTCATCATTCCTGGGATGGTCACCAGTCCCACCACGCTCATGGAGTTGAGGATGGGGATCATCCCGGCGCGCAGGGCCTCGGCGACCACTGGGCGGGCAGCCTCGGCGGGGCTCGCTCCAAAGGCGAGGATGGCGTCCACGCGGTCGCGGTGCTCATCGAGTTGTTGCAGGCAGCGGTCCAGTCCGAGCGAGATGCCGGTGAGCCCGTTGCCCAGGATCATCCCGAGCATGGGGATGAGGTAGCGAGGCTCCCACCATGGATCGACCTGCAAGATCGCCGCCGTGCCCAGCACCGCAGTGCTCCCGGCGCTCAGCAGCAGCGCCAACAGCGTGGACCGCGTCATCCCCGGGAACCCTCGCGACGACCGCTGGGCTGCCGCCCGCGACGCCAGCCCCACCATCGCTAGGCAGATGGCGCCCACCAGCCATGGGTTCTCCGCCGCGAACACCGGCTCCAGCACCACGCCGAGCAGCGCCAACTGCACCACCGAGCGCACCGAGGCCACGGCCAGGGTCCTCTCCAGCCCGAGCTTGAGCCAGATCGAGAGTCCCCCGTTCACCAGGACCAGGGCCGCCGCCGCCCCGATCTGCCACGGCGCCAGCTCGATGGGGCCGCTCACGAAGCGCCGCCCAACTGCAGCCGCTGCTCGCCCGCCCGCGCCGCCTGCCCCGTGTCGTGGGTGATCCACACCGAGGTCCGCCCGCGCAGGGACTCCTCGACGGCGCCGGTCGCGCCCTCGTCCAGCGCCGAGGTGGGCTCGTCGAGCAAGAGCACATCGGGATCTGCGGCCAACGCCGTGGCCAGCGCCGCCCGCTGCCGCTCGCCGCCGCTCAGCTCCGACCAGGGACGCGCCCATGTGGATCGGGGGAGCGCCCAGCCCTGCGCGATGGCCAGTGGGTCTCCTAGGGGCCGACAGTCCACGGCGAGCGCCTGGATCCGGGCCCAGAACTCCTGGGGGGTGCCGGGGTGGACCGGGGGGTCCTGGCCCACGAACAGCACCCGCCGCCGCCACTGCTGCCAGCCGATCTCCTCCGGCCCGCGTCCGCCGAGGGTGAGGAGCCCTGCGTCGAGCGGCGCTAGCCCGGCGAGCCCCCGCAACAACAGAGTCTTCCCAGACCCCGACGGCCCGGTCACCACCAGGGTCTGGCCGGGCTCCAGGTACAAGGACACATCGCGAAACAGGACGCGGTCGTCCACGCTGCGGGAGAGGCCCTGCGCCGCAAAGCGTTCCATGGTCTTACTGATCGGCGCCCATGGGCTGGGGGCTGCGCCCGTAGGCCTGGGCCTTGTACTTGTTCTGCAGCTCGCTCCACTCCTCGATGAGGAGGCGCGCCTTCTCGTTCTCGCCAGCGTCCACCAGCTCCTTGCTGCGCTTGAACACTCCCTTGATGTCGTCCTGGTGGTCCACGGTCACCTCGCGCCACGAGTCGGGGTTCAGGGGCGTCAGGGCGAGGATGTCCTCCTCGTAGGCGCTGAAGCGCTGCTGGGCCTCGACCGATGGGTCGTAGGTCTCGCTGCTGGGGTCCATCTGCAGCATCGACGGCTGGTTCATGGCGTCTTCAGTGAGGGCACGCCCGTCATCGAGGAACTGGCCAAAGGGGTTTCCCTCGGCCGCGCGCTCGGCGACCCGGGCGTCCCGGCGCTTGAGCGCCTCGGCGACCCGCTGGTCCACCCCGTCCTTGCGGTTGCTGATCACGACTGAGCCGTCACCTTGCCGCTCCACCACCTTGAGGTGACCGTCGTCTTTGTCGCGGGTCAGCTCCTCGACCTTGGCGTCGACGGCGGCCTTGGTGGCAGCCTCCTCCTCTTTGCCTTCGGGCCACCAAAACGCCAGGGCGAGCACTCCTACGATCAGGGCGACCAATGTGCCCACGACGATCTTGCCGTTCATCTCAAGCCTTCCTGACCGCGTCGTTCCAGCGGTCGAGGTGGGACTGACGCTCGGCGTCGTCCATGCGGGGGGTGAAGGTGCGGTCCTCGTGCCAGGCGGCCTTCGCGGCGTCGGTGCTGGGCCAGATGCCCACGGCGAGTCCGGCCAGCAAGGCAGCTCCCAGCGCCGTCGTCTCCAACATACGGGGCCGTACGATCGGCACACCGAGCACGTCGGCCTGGTACTGCATCAGCAGGTTGTTCGCGGCGGCTCCGCCGTCCACCTTGAGCGCCGACAGCGACACGCCGGAGTCGGCGGTCATGGCCGCGAGGATGTCGGCGTTCTGGAGCGCGATCCCCTCGAGAGTGGCTCGGGCGATATGCCCGCGAGTCACGCCGCGATGGAGACCTAGGAGGACCCCGCGGGCGTGGGGGTTCCAGTGGGGTGCGCCGAGGCCGGTCAGCGCTGGCACGAAGGTCACCCCGCCGTTGTCGGGCACGGTGTTGGCCAGGGCCTCGATCTCGGCAGCGTTGGTGATGAGGCCAAGTCCGTCGCGCAGCCACTGCACGGCGGCGCCCGCGATGAACGCGCTGCCTTCGAGCGCGTAGTTCACTTCGTCGCCCACCTTCCAGGCCACGGTGGTGAGCAAGCCGTGCTCGCTCGCGACCCGCTTGGTGCCGGTGTTCATCAGCAGGAAGGCCCCGGTCCCGTAGGTGCACTTCGCCTCGCCGGCCTCGAGGCAGACCTGGCCAAAGAGCGCGGCCTGCTGGTCGCCCGCCATGCCCGAGATCGGGATGCCGTCGGGCAGCACGTCGAGCCCGCGGGTGTGGGCGTAGACCTCGGAGCTGGAGCGCACCGACGGCAGCACGGAGCGCGGCACCGTGAGGTGGCCGAGCAGCTCGTTGTCCCAGTCCAGGGTGTCCAGATCCATGAGCAAGGTGCGGGACGCGTTGGAGACGTCGGTGACGTGGGCGTCGCCGGCGGACAGGCGCCACACCAGGAAGGTGTCGATGGTCCCGAACGCAAGGTCGCCGGCCTCAGCCTGCTGGCGGGCTCCGGCGACGTTGTCCAGGATCCACTTGACCTTGGTGCCGGAGAAGTAGGGGTCGAGCACCAGGCCGGTCCGGTCCCGGAAGAGGGTCTCGAGCCCCTGCTCCTTGAGCGCTGCACAGATGTCGGCGGTGCGGCGGCACTGCCAGACGATGGAGTTGTGCACGGCCTTGCCGTCACGGCGCCGCCACACGGTGGTGGTCTCGCGCTGATTGGTGATCCCGATGGCGGAGATCTCAGAACCGTCGACGCCGGCCTTCTCCAGCGCACCGGTGATGGTCGCGCGGGTGGTCTCCCAGATGTCCTCGGGGTTGTGCTCCACCCATCCGGGGCGTGGGTAGATCTGCGGGAACTCCTTGTTCACCCTGCCGAGCACGGTGAGCCGGTCGTCGAGCACGAGCACGGTCGTGCCGGTCGTTCCCTGGTCGATGGCGAGGATGTGGCGAGTCATGGGCGCTCCTCCCTGGGCCTGTGGGGCAGGCGGGTCAATCGAGGGCGCGGATGATACGGGATCGACCGAGCCCAGCGAGGCGCGAGGCCGACAGCGAGGCGCGAGGCCGATCCTGCCGTCGTGCTCAGGACTTGTTGTGGTAGTGGCTGAGCATGAACCGGACGATGTCGCGCCGGTCGATGATGCCGAGCAGCCCACCGTCCTCGCCGACGACCGGGATGATCGTGAGGCCCTTGTCCACCATGAGCGAAGCGATGGACGCCACCTTGGCGTCCGGTGCCACGGTGATCGGCGGTGACGACATGGCCTCGGCGACCAGGCTGGCCGTCATCTTGTGCAAGTCCTCTTCGATGTCGGACTTGCCCGCGCCCCAGAACAGCAGCGCGTCGAGGAAGAAGACCGGCTCCGGGGTGCGCAGCTCCTTCTCCTGGTAGAGCAGGTCGGCGAGGGTCAGGACGCCCTGCACGTACCCGTCGTCATCGAGCACGGGCGCGCCGTCGATGCGGTGGGTCAGCAGGTGGCGCGCAGCACCGAACAGGTCGTCGCCGGGCTTGAGCGGGTAAGAGTCAGTGCGCATCAGGGTCGCAGCGGTGGTCTCGTTGGGCATGGGGTCTCCTGCAGCAGGGTGTATCAGGGACCGGTTGGGCCAGCAATCGGGATCCCCTGCATGATACCTTCCGCCGATATGGGAACTCGCCTTGCCACTCTGTTTGTCCTCGCTGCGCTCCTCTTGCCGACGGCGGCCTGCGAGCAGCCCGTGCCGTCCCTCGGGTTCAACGTCGGCGACCTGTTCCCGGCGTCTTCTGACCGGTACTGGCGATACAACAACGATGGCCGCACCGACGTGACGTATTGGATCTCCGAGGGCATCACGACGCCCGTGGACGAGCCGCTGACCACCTTCCGGCTGTGGGTGGGGACCGAGCAGTCCATCATCGACGACTACGGCGACGAGCAGAACGAGTGGACTGTGGCGCTGTACTTCCGCCGCGTCGCGACCGGCTGGTACATGGCCGGCTGGGAGGCGAACCCCGACGGCGCCTCGGCGTCGCTGGGCACCGAGTTCTTCGAGGGGGACGGCGTGCCGTTCGCGCTGGGCAACGTGAACATCGGCTCCACGTTCGAGGCGACCGCTGGCGGCGTCGAGTGGACGACCACGTTCGTGGACGAGGAGAACGGCCCGTTCGAGTTCAACGGTCAGTCCTACACCGACGTGTGGCACGTCACCATCGAGTCGTCGGTGGGCAACATGCCGTTCGAGGGCGAGTACTGGCTCAAGGCGGGGCCCGGCATCATCAAGTACGACGCGGTCGCCTACCGCCCCTCTGGGTCCGACGAGACCTGGAACCACATCCACAACGACATCCTCGCGAACATCTTCGGGATCGACTGATCCCCACCCCGTCGCGAGGGGAGACCATCATGGCTGATTCCGACGAGCGCTCGGTGCTGCCTGGCGCGCTGCAGTTGTCCATCGACGACTCCGTAGCCAACGGCATGTACTCCAACTTCCAGGTCGTGGGGAGCAGCGAGACCGAGTTCATCCTCGACTTCGCATTCCTGCAGCCCGGCCCTCCCCGCAACGGCCGTCCAGGTCCTCCCAAGGGCAAGATCCGCTCCCGGGTGATCATGAATCCGAAGCAGGCGAAGCTGCTCGCGCGGCTGCTCTCTCAGCGCATCGCCGACTACGAGCGCCACTTCGGCCAGATTCCCATGCCCCAGGGCTCGGTGATGATGTCCGGTTCCGGCGGTTCGGGGTTGCCGAACTAGCACCTGGGGGACTCCCGGCGTATGCATGCGCCCTTGCAACGCCTACTCCTGCTCTGCGCGCTCCTCTTCGCCCTCACTGCCGGGCCGGGCTGCGCTGCGCGTCAAGCGGAGGTGCGTCTGGACGTGCCCACGGTGCTCAAGGTGCAGATCAAGGGCAGCAAGACCTTCGCGGCCAGCGCCATCCGCTCGGAGCTGGCCCAGCGGCAGACGTCGGTGCTGCACTTCATCCCGCCGTTCACGTTCTTCCAGCCGCGGTACTACCTCCAGGGGAACGACTGGCGAGACGACAAGAAGCGGATCCTCAACTTCTATTCGCTGCGGGGCTTCTTCGACACCGAGGTCTTGTCCACCCAGATCGCCACGGTGCGGGTGCGCGAGGACGGGGACCCGAAGTCGGTGCGGGTCGTGCACACGGTTCGGGAGGGCGAGCCGTCCAACGTGCGGATCGTGCGCATCAACGTGGTGGCGCCGCCGGGGATCAAAGAGGAGATTCACGCCCAGCTCGTGCCGGAGCTGGCGTTCACTCCGGGGACCCGCTTCTCCATGGACGCGGTGCAGGCCACCGAAGCAGCCTTCGTGCGACGCTTGCAGAACAGCTCGTACGCCTCAGCGGTCACCCGCTCGATCGTTGACGCCTACCCCGAGGAGTCTGCGGTCGAGGTCACGTTCCTCGTGGAACCAGGGCCCGAAGCGGTGTTCGGCGAGGTGACCATCGAGGGGCTCGACAAGGTCCGCGAGCGCTATGTGCGCACCCACGTCTTTGCGAAGCCGGGGGAGCCCTGGAGGGCCTCCGACGTGGAGCGCACGAAGCGCGAGATCTACGGGATGGGCGTCTTCACGATGGTGACGCTCGTGCCGGACCTCGAAGGGCCCCCGAAGCTGACGCCCGGCGGCGCCTTGATCGTCCCCGTGGCGATCACGCTGAGGGAGCGCAAGCCACGCTCGGTGACCTACTCCCCGGGACTCGAGTGGGACGTGCAGGGCTTCACGCTGCTCCCGCTCGACCTCACCTTCGAGCACGTCAACCTGGGACGGCGACTGCTCCAGGCCAGCGCGAACATCCGGGCGGGCTACCGCTACCTCTCCACGAGCGACCACTTCCCGACCGCCGGCACCAAGCTGGAGCTGCGATGGCCGGACTTCCCGGCGCGCAAGCTGACCCTGCGCGGCGCGATCGAGGCGGAGCTCGGTGTGGAGCGCGGCTACAAGTTCTTCACGCCTGGCGCATCGGTCGGCCTGGGGATCTCCATCATCCCGGGGCTCCAGGCAGACCTCTCCTACAACCTCGCCTTCTACGACATCCTGCCCGCGTCGTGGCGCATCGGCCCCGAGCCGGTGGTGGTCTCTCCCTGCCCCGAGGTCGGCAAGGCGCCGGGCGACTGTTCCCCGCCCAGTGACGCGGTCGCCCCCGAGTTCGATGACAACTACCTGCTCTCCTACACCCGTGAGAGCATCGTCTTCGACAAGCGGGACAACCCGCTGGCGGCCAACAAGGGCTTCATGCTCCAGCTGGCGTCCGACCAGGCGTTCCCGCTGGGCCGCAAGCCCGACGGCTCGATGCTGGGCTTCCGGTACATCAAGCTCGAGGCGGACCTGAGGGGCTACCTGCCCGTCGTGCCCACCCGGGTGGTCGTGGCGAGCCGCATCGGCGGCGCCCACATCATCACCTGGGGAGACGAGCACAACCTGCCGGTCAGCAAGGCCGTGTACCTGGGCGGCGACGGCAGCGTGCGCGGGTTCCGCAGCCGCTACCTGGGTCCCCGGGCGATCGAGGCGGGCTGCACATCCAACGACTGCATCGTCCCGCTGGGCGCGCGCTCGGCGATCAGCGGCTCGGTGGAGGTGCGCTTCCGACCGGTGGGCGGCCTGTGGCTGGCGGGCTTCACGGACTTCGGCCGGACCTGGGGCGACGCGTCCACGGACTCCAACGTCGCCAGCGAGAGCCTGCTCGAGTACCAGCGCCTGCTCTACAAGGACGGCATGCAGTTCTCGGTGGGCGGCGGAGTGCGCTACGACCTATCCATCGGCAGGGTCCGCATCGACTTCGCGGCGCGCATCCGCAGGTGGCCCGAGGAGCTCGTCTCGACCAAGGGCCCGCTGCCCTGGAACATCCACTTCAACCTCAGCGAGTCGTTCTGATGGACGAGGACGACATCGTGGAGGAGGAACTGGACGCCGACGGCGAGGAGACCCCGCGCGGTCCGCTCTATCGGGCGTGGCGCTTTCTTCGCGCGCTCGTCTTGCGCTCCGGGGCGCTTGTCATCGTGCTCGCGGCGTTGGTGCTGCTCGCGGTGTTCCTCCTGCTGCGCTCCGAGACGTTCGGCGGCTACGTGCTCGGCAAGGCGCTGCCCGCCGTGAACAACGCTCTGCCCGGGGAGATCAGCTACAGCGGCTTCCGCGGCGGTATCGGCAGCCACATCGAGCTCGACGATGTCGTGATCAAGGATGAGACCGGCGACCCGTTCATCACCGCGGACCGCCTGGTGCTCGAGTGGAACGTCTTCGACCTCGCGTTCAACAGCCTCTCCGCCTCGCGTCTCGAGCTGCACCGGCCCCAGTTCACGCTCAAGCAGCGGGCTGACGGCACGCTCAACGTCGTGACGGCCTTCGTGAAGCCGGGGCCGCCGAAGCCAGACGATGGCAAGCCTGCGAAGCCGCTCCCGTTCGGGATCAACGTCTCGGACGCGGTGCTGCACGACGGAGCGTTTGTGTTCGAGCGTGCGGACGGCTCCCGCATCGTGGACGTGCAGGCCATCGAGCTCGACGCGGCCTACTCGCTGCGCGGGTTCGAGCACGACGCGTCGATCCGCGCGCTGGGCGCGAAGCTGGACGCGCCGCTCGAGATCCCCAGGGCCTCGCTGACGGGCGGGGCGCGGATGGATGACTACGTGCTGGATCTCGACGGCGTCGTCGTCAGCTGGCTCGACGACGTCATCGGGGTGAACGGCACCCTGGGTCCGGTCGCCAGCATCGAGCCGAACCTCGACGTCACGGTGCGGCGCTTCGACCTGGCCGACGTGAAGGAGTTCGCCGAGAAGGTCCCCCTCCAGGGCGTGGTGTCGGGACCCCTGACCCTGAGCGGCACGCTGAAGAACCTGAGCGTGGCCGGCGATCTGCGCACCGCCAAGGGGGGCCGGGCCACCATCAAGGATCTGGGCGTGGGCCTGGGGAGTCCGCTGGAGCATCGGGCGGACCTCACCCTGGCGGCGTTTGATCTCGGCGAGATCTTGACCGTGGACGGCCTCCCCCCGGCGCTCACCGGCGAGGTCAAGTGGTCTGGGAGCGGCACGAACCTCGAGTCCCTCGGTGGCTCGGCAGTGGTGAAGCTGGACCGGCTGCGCTACCAGAAGATGGACCTCGGTCCGACCCGGGTCTCTGCGAAGCTCGACAAGGGCGTCGTGCACGTGGAGAAGGCGTCGGTCGGTCTGGCTCGGGGCACGCCCACGCTCCAGGGCCACATCGACCTCAACACCCGCTGCTTCGACGTGGACGTGGGCGGCGGCCTCGGTGCGATTCAGGACTTGCGCGACCGCATCAAGGCGCCGATCACGCGAGGGGCGGTCAGCATCGACGCTGGGGCTCGCGGCTGCTGGAGCACGCCGTCCGACGTGGTTGCGCTGTCCACTCAGGGGACGGCGCGGTTCTCGGGCCTCGCGCTCGAGCCCGCGGACACCACCGTGGAGGCGGGGACGGCGGGGTGGACGTTGGATCTGGCCATCCCCAAGGCGCCGACAGGACCGCTGATGAGCGGGCCCGTGACGCTGAGCGTGACGGGGCTCGAGACCGCGAAGCAGGTCGTGAACACCCTCGATGTGGCCGGCCGGTTGAGCAACACCCGCTTTACGTTCGACAGCATCGAGGCGGGTTCGGGGCCCGATCTCGGTCTCGGCCTCGTCGGCTACGTGGACTGGGGCAAGCCGGGCATTGCCATTCACGGCGACAGCTTGCGGGCCACCTACCGCTCGGTGTCCCTGCAGACCGCGCAGCCCTTCGACTTTCGGCTGCTCGATGGCCAGATCGAGGCCCGGGGGCTGGTGGCGGATGCCGCGCGGGGCGGCAAGGTCATCGTGCAGGGCATGTTCGATCCCAACGGAGACACCAACGCTCTGCTGCGCATCCTCACCTTCGATCTCGTGCAGACCGACGCGTTCCTGCCGGACAACGGCAAGCTGCGAGGCACGCTGGAGGACTTGACGGTCAAGGTGTGGGGAGAGGCGAAGCGGCCTGGGGTGTCGGTGCGCACTCGGCTGCGCAACTTTGAGACCCGCGGGCGTGGGCCCATCGATCTCGATCTCGACCTCGCCCTCGACGAAGGGGAGCTGACAGGCAGCGCGCGCCTGAACGATCTCGCCGAGCTCGACATCCAGCGGGTCCCCATGGGGTTCCAGCTCGACGGCCAAGGGGGACTGCCGTTCTCGTTGCCCGCGAATGAGGAGATGGACGTGACGTTGAGCTTGCTCGACGGTCCGCTGTCCCGGATCGAGGGGCCGTTTGGCGCGAAGCTCCCGTCAAACTACGAAGGCGGACGGGTGCGGGGGAAGGTCAAGCTCGGCGGCCTGACCTCGGACCCGGTGGTCGACGGCGGATTCCTGCTGCGCGATCTGGTCATCGACCTCGACACGCTGGAGACCCGCTCTGGCGAGAGCATCGTCGGCGGGCAGACCCGTTCCGCCACCCGCGAGGTCTCGGTGCAAGCGTCCTACGAGCTGCGGAACGGGGAGCTCGCGCTGCGCGACACCAAGGTCCGCACCACCGCGGAGGGGACCGTGCTCGAGCTCGGCGCCAAGGCCATCGTGCCTCTCGGGTCCTACCTGATGGCGGTCGCCGGGCCCCGGTTCCTGCGCACCGACGAGCGCCCGCCGCTGCTCAAGGGGCTCGAAGCGAACGCAGAGCTTCGGCGGTTGCCCATGACCCTGGTGCATCTGCTGTCGCCCGCATCGACCCCGGTGTCGGGCGCGCTGGTGGGCTCGCTGACCGTGGCCGGGGAGCGGACGTCTCCGGCGATTCAGGCCGAGTTCGAGCTCGTGGGCGCGCGGATCGACGACGTGCCGCTCAAGCGGCTCAAGCTGGTCGCGGGGGTCGAGGGGGGCAAGCTCGACGCCGTCCTCGACGTCATCCCCAGCTTTGTGGTGGCGGAGGCGAGCAAGAGCCAGACGGGGGCGGGCAAGGGCAAGAAAAACAAGCCTGCGACCGAGCCGGTCAAGAAGAAGGTCAAGGGGGACCGCGAGCCGCAGGTCATCCAGCAGACCTCGGAAGAGCAGGCGCGGGCGCTGCTCGCGACGAACGAGGACCCAGGGCAGCTGCTGATCCGGGCGCAGGCGCCTCTTCCGCTCGCGTTTGATGGCAGCCGCACGGTCAAGGAGATGTTCGGTCAGCCGGGCTTGCGCGGCGAAGTGCGCAGCGATGGGTTCCCGTTGCCGATCCTGCTGGCGTTCGTGCCCGGTTCGATGGACGTGGTGGGCGGGCTGAGTCTGTCGGGGACCGTGTCGGGCTCGCTGCTGGATCCGAAGCCCGACGTCCGACTTCAGCTCAACGACGGTGGCTTCAAGTACCAGCCCACCTCGGTGTCCTACGAGGACATCGCGCTCGATGTGTCGCTGACGAGCGACGCCGTGGTGGTCAACCGGGCATCGCTGTCCACGCTGCCGCTCATCCGCAACCCGCTCGATGTGGTGTTCAAGCCCAATGTCAGCCGGGACACTCGGCAGGACGGGAAGGCGTCGCTGACGGCGGCCGGGAGCATCGCGCTGGAGGGCTGGGCACCGAAGGTGTTCGACCTGAAGGTCACCGCGGATCGGCTCTGGGCGATGTACACGCAGGAGATCAAGGCCCAGGCCACTGCGGACATCAGCGTCACGGGGCGCTGGCCGGACTTGCAGGTGAACGGCACCGTCGATGTGGACGAGGTCAACGTGGAGATGGGTCAAGAGACGTTCGGGCACAAGGTGGGGAGCATGTCGCTGCCCGACAACCTGCGCGTGCACCGGTCGACCGACTCGGAAGAGAAGAAGAACCGATTCACGACGGTGGGCTCGGCAAAGCAGGCAGGCTTGCTCGATAGCTTTGATGCCAACGTGCTCGTGCGCCTGGGGAACAAGGTGCGGGTCAAGCTCGCCGTCGGGCTCGCGGAGGGGCGCGACGACGCGCTCAGGGCGCTGAACATGCTGGGCAGCATCGAGCCCGACGTGAACGTGGGCGGCCGGGTGCGGATCGAGATCCTCAACGGCCGTCCGCGGTTCATCGGCGAAGTCGAGGTGACTCGCGACAGCAAGCTCACCGCGCTCACCAAGAAGTTCGACATTCGCTCGGGCAGCTCCGTGCGCATGACCGGAGACCTCGTGGACTCCAGACTGCAGCTGACCGCGGACCACCCGAGCAGCTACGGCACGGTCACGGTCGAGGTAACCGGCACTCTCGGTTCTCCGGAGATCTCGTTCAGCAGCGAAGAGTTCGCCGATCAGGGCGACATCATGGCGGTGCTGATCACCGGCAAGCCGCTGTCGGAGCAGACCAGCGCCGAGGGCGGCGGGGTGATGAAGACGATCAGCACGGCCCTTGCGGGCTTCGGCACGAAGCTGCTGGGCAAGTTCACGCCGCTCGACAAGCTCGAGATCGACATCGGTGACGACGTCAGCACGGGCTCTGTGGAGGCAGGCAAGGCGATCACGCCCGAGCTCTTTCTCGTGTCCCGCTTCAAGTGGGGGGTGGAGGACGAGCGAGAGAATCGAGTGGAGGCTGAGGTGCAGTTCCGGCCTCGCGGGCTCCGGCGGTTCTCCATCGAGGCGGTGATCGGTGACCGGCTGGCCGGCGGCGTGCAGGTCGTATGGCGAGTGCTGTACTAGGTGCTGTACTAGGCTGAGAGTCTTGAATCCCGGACTTCAGCGGGGTTGGTGGAGGCGCGCGTGGTCCCAGTCTTGGTCGGAGTCATCTTCCTGTGCGCTGGTGCTGGCGTGTACCACTTCAACACCCAGTCTCACGATGGGCAGGTCGTCTTCCCCAATCTGACCCCGGATCAGACGGTCGCGGCCTTGTTCGGCATGGGCGTGCTGATGGTGTGCGTGGGCGCGGTGCGCTGGCTCAAGAGTCAGGGCGCGCCCGAGGAAGAGGAGCGACCCTTTTAGCACCCTGCTAAAGAGGAGCGACCCTTTTAGCACCCTGCTAAGGGGAACTGGCCCCCTACGGGAGCCCTGCCAGCTCGGCCACCTTGCCCACTCGGCGCCGCTCGCCGGAGCTGATGGCGATGGTGCGGGCGCCTCGGATGGCCTCGCGCCCTCGCAGGCCACAGCGCCGCAGCGCGGCCGCGATCCAGATGTACTCGCGCTCGCTGGGGTCCTCGCGGTCCGCCCGCTTGCGCAGGTCCTCCATGAGCAGCTTCACCGCGTCTTCGCCGCCGATCTCGCCCAGGGCCCAGGTGGCCTCGATCCGCACATCCTCGTCATCGTGGGCGTCCCGCAGCTGTCCGACCACGGGCGCCGCGCCCCGCCAGCCGAGTCGCCCCAGGGCCCGCAGCGCGTCGCGGGCTTGCTCCGCTCCAGCAGCCGACCGGGCCAGCGACGCCAGCGTGTCCACCGAGCGGGGATCGCCCTGGTGACCCAGCGCCTGCATCCAGCCCCGCGGCTCGCTCGCGCTCGCCAGCCCCTCCGCGAGCAAGCTCTGATCACGGTCCAGAGACAACATCCCCACCCTGAGCACGGTGCGGCGCAGCTCGTCCGCGGTGAGCTCTTTGCGCTCCAGCGACGTGCGCAGCTGCTGGGCGACGATGCGGTCTGCGCCCTCCATCGCGGGGATGCGTGGCCGGTCCTCGTCGCCCTCGAGCCAGGTCCGCGCCTTGCTGGTCCACCACGTGCCGCTCTTGTCTGCGAACAGGTTCTGCAGGACCAGCGCGACCGTGGCCGTGCCCGGTGGCAGCTTGCCCAGCAGCGGATCCGAGAGATCGCGCGAGTCCGGCGCCAACATGCTGGTTGGCGCCCATCCGCGGATGGCGCTCCAGTCCGCGCCGCCTCCCAGCGTCGCCAGGGCCCGGGCCGCCGCGAGCTGCACCTGGGCGGGTCGCTCGGCGTTGAGGAGGCGTCGAAGGGCGGGAGCGGCAGGCTCGTGGCGCATGCGGCCCAGGCCCTCCGCGCTGACCCGCACGCTGGCGGTCTCCGCATCGCCAGGCTGGGTGGCCAGGACCGCGAGGAACACGTCCACGGCGTCGCGATCGGCCAACTCGGCGAGCGCGCGCAGGGCGCGGAACTGCACCAGGGGATCCGAGCCCTCCTGCGCGAGCCACCGCAGGCGTCGTCGGTCGCGGCGAGTCACCAGCGCGTCTACGTCGTCGCCGGCGAGGGCGCGCTTGACGCGGCTCTTGAGGGGCTGTCGGAATCGGTCCACGAGGCTCGGCATGGCCGGATGATAGCGACGGGTGCGGCGGCTGCGCGGGCGCTGCCTCGTCCCCGCAGGCACTACACTCCCAGGAGTGGCTGAAGAACCCCAGATTCGCAGCGTTCGGCGCACGGAGCCGCGACCGACCGCGCCGCCCGCCGAGCCTGTGCATCGCACCGTGCTCTCGCTGCGCGCCCGAGTCATCCTCGGATATGTGCTGATGCTGGTGCTGCTGCTCATCGTCTTCGTGACGGTGCTCAGCCAGCTCCGCCGTCAGCGAAGCGATCTCGCGCTCCTGTCCGAGGGCTATCTCGTGCTCAGCCAGGAGATCGCTGGCGCCTCCACGCTGTCGCCCGAGCCCGAAGCGACGCCCGCGTCGGTCGAGCAGCGCTCGCGGACCCGCCGGGTGGACTCGTGGATCTTCAAGCGCATCGAGGGGCACCTCACCCGCGCGGACCGGATCTCCGACGCCATGCTCCGGGAGCCCCTGCGCGAGGAAGACCGCACGGCCCAGGAGCCCATCGCGGCCCGCATCAAGGTCACCCTCCGCATCGCCGACGAGCTGCGCGACACCCACGCCCTGTTCGTGCAGGCCACCGAGAGCGTGGTGCCCGAGGCGCTCGACGGCGCGCCCGACCCCACCCTGGAGGACCCGGCGGGCCCGGATCCGTCGGTGCACCTGCCGCGCTTGCTGGCGTTGGAGGCCGATCTCGACCGCAACCTGAGCGTGCTGACCGACTGGATCTCCCGACGCATCACCCGGGTGGTGGGCCGCACCCGCGCCACCCAGGCCGACGCGGTGGTCGTCGCGGGCTCGGTGTTCACCGCCGCCTTCCTGCTCAGCGTGCTCCTGCTCGTCAGCACCCACTTCGCCCTGCGACCCATCCGCCGCCTGACCGCGTCCGCAGAGCGCATCCGCGCCGGCCGCTTCGACGAGCGGGTGTCGGTGGAGACCCGGGACGAGATCGGTCGGCTGGCGAGGTCCTTCAACTCTATGGCCGCCAGCATCGAGGAGCGCGAGACGGCGCTGGAGAGCCGCAGCGAGCAGCTCGAGCAGGCGCTGCAAGACCTGCGCACGAGTCAGGACCGGGCCATCCGCACCGAGCGCCTCGCCGCCATCGGCCACATGGCCGCCCAGATCGCCCACGAGGTCCGCAACCCCCTGAACGCCCTGGGACTCAACGCGGACGTGCTGGGCGACGAGATCCGCGAGGGCAACGTCAGCGAGGCCGAAGACCTGCTCGCCGCCATCCGCAACGAGATCCGGCGCCTCGCAGAGATCACCGAGGCGTACCTGTCGGTGGGCCGCCTGTCGCCGCTGCGGGTCGAGACGCAACCCATCGGCCCCATCGTGGACGAGCTCGTGCGCTTTCAGGCCGAAGAGCTGGGCCACAACTCGGTCACCGTCGAGACGGACCTCGCTCCGGGGCTGCCCGAGATCGCGGTGGACGCGGATCAGCTCCGCCAGGCGCTGCTCAACATCCTGCGCAACGCGTCCGACGCCCTGGCAGCCCAGGGGGGAGGCCATGTGCGCTTTGTGGGACGCCTCGAGGCGCCGTGGTTGCTGTTGGAGATCGCCGACGACGGCGCGGGAATGGACGCCGAGCACGTCGAGCGCATCTTCGATCCGTTCTTCTCCACGAAGGCCACCGGATCGGGCCTTGGACTGCCGCTCACCCAGCAAATCGTTGCGGAACATGGGGGGCGCATCGCGTGTATAAGCAGCCCCGGCGTAGGTACGACGTTCAGCATCCGGCTGCCAGTCGAGCCCGCAGAGAGGTCTACGCGCCCAGTCCCATGAGCGACCCTCCCCGCATCGTCGTCGCCGACGACGAAGACTCGAATCTGTCGATCCTCGAGCGGATCATGGGCAAGGCCGGGTTCGACGTCCGCGCCGCCCGCAGCGGCCCCGAGGCGCTCGATCTGCTGCGCGAGGGCCCCCCCGCCGACCTGCTCCTGACGGACCTGCGCATGCCCGGCATGGACGGGCTCGAGCTGCTCCAGGCCGCGCGGACCATCGCGCCGGAGATCGAGGTCGTCGTGATGACGGCCTACGGCACCGTCGAGGTGGCCGTCGAGGCGATGCACCAGGGCGCCTACGACTTCCTGACCAAGCCGCTCGACAAGCGCTCGCTGCTCAAGACCGTGCGCAAGGCGCTCGAGAAGGGGCAGCTGCTCGCCGAGAACCGCGCGCTGCGCGAGCAGGTCGCGTCCCAGGCGGACGCCAAGGGCCCGCTGTCGTCGATGGTGGGCCGCAGCGAGGCGTTTCGAGAGCTGATGGAGCAGGTGGCTCAGGTGGCACCGTCCGAGGCGACGGTGCTGATCACCGGCGAGTCCGGCACGGGCAAGGAGCTTCTGGCCCGGGCGATCCACGCGATGTCGGACCGCAGCAAGGGCCCGATGGTGCGCGTGAACTGCGCCGCCATCCCCGAGACGCTGATCGAGAGCGAGCTGTTCGGCTACGAGAAGGGCGCGTTCACTGGGGCCGCCAACCGCAAGCCGGGCCGCTTTGAGCTGGCGGACAACGGCACGCTCTTCCTCGACGAGGTCGCCGAGATGAGCTTGTCCGCGCAGGTCAAGCTGCTGCGGGTGCTGCAGGAGGGCGAGTTCGAGCGCGTCGGCGGGACCAAGACCGTCAGCGTGGATGTGCGGCTGGTGGCGGCGACGAACCGCGATCTGGAGCGCATGGTCGCCCAGCGCACGTTCCGCGAAGACCTCTACTACCGGCTCGCCGTCATCCCGCTGCGCCTGCCGCCGCTGCGCGAGCGGGTCGACGACATCCCGCTGCTGGCGTCCCACTTCGTGACGCAGTTCGCGGAGAAGAACCGCAAGCAGCTGCGCGGCATCACGGATGAGGCCCTCAACGCGCTGTCGGCGTGGAGCTGGCAGGGGAACATCCGCGAGCTCGAGAACACCATGGAGCGCGCGGTCGTGCTGTCTCGGGGCGACGTGCTGGGCATGGAGGATCTGCCCGCCCAGATGCGCACCGAGGGCAGCGAAGTGGCCCGCAACCTGGTCTTCCCCATCGGCACGCGGCTGCGCGACATCGAGCGCACGGCCATCTTGGAGACCCTTAAGCACACCGGTGGAGACAAGAAGCTCGCGGCGCGCCTGCTGGGCATCGCGGCGCGGACGATCTACCGCCGTCTGGAGGAGGAGCGCGAAGCCGACGAGTCCGCGGACGGAGCGGCGACGTGAGGGCGCCGGCGGGGGATGAGGCGTGGATCGGGCTGGGCACCAACCTGGGCGATCGGGCGGCCAACCTCGACGAGGCGGCGCGGCAGTTCGGCCAGGCGGTGGTTGCGATCAGCCCGGTGTACGAGACGGCCCCTTGGGGCATCCGCGAGCAGCCGTGGTTTCTCAACGCAGTGCTGCGGCTGCGGTGGACCCACGGCGCGCGGGTGCTGCTCGCTCGCTGCCTCGACATCGAGCAGGCGCTGGGCCGCGTGCGGGCAGAGCGCAACGGGCCCCGCACCATCGACATCGATGTGCTCCTGGCGGGTCCCGGTCGGCTCGACGAGCCTGGTTTGTGCGTGCCCCACCCGGGGATCGCCGGGCGGCGCTCGGTCTTGGAGCCCTGGGCCGCCGTCGCGCCGGAGCTGCTGGTGCCTGGACTGGACGCCCCGCTCGCTGTGCTGCGGGACCGCGCGAGGTCGCTCGATGGACAGTCGGTTCGCTCGTGGAGCCGCGCAGCCACGCGAGCCTCCGGTACCCTTTAAGGCCCTCGGTGGGGTGGAGGACACATGGCGCGGTTGACGATCAAGTTCGGTAGCAAGGTGATGCGTGTGCTCGAGCTCGATGTGACGGAGCTCGTCATTGGGCGCGGCTCCGACTGTCAGCTGGAGCTGGAGCACGATCTCGTGAGCCGCAACCACTGCAAGCTGCGGCTGGTCTTCGACGGCTTTGTGGTCGAGGACATGGGCAGCACCACCGGGACGTTCGTCAACAAGGAGCGGGTGCAGGCGCACATCCTCCAGGAGGGCGATGAGATCGGCGTCGGGCCGTACAGCCTGGGCTTCTCCGGCCCGGTGAAGCGCGAGGACGTCAAGGACCCCGACTCCACCGCGCCGCAGAGCACGGGGGCGTTCTGGGCCCAGGCGGCGGCGGAGAGCGGGATCTCGACGGGCGCTCACGCGGGCGCTCGGCCGAAGAAGCAGCAGGAGTCCGAGGGCCCGGCGGTGCAGGCCTCAGCATTGGGTCCGCGGGCCGACGGCAAGTCGGACATGGACGACTACCAGGGGACGATGCTGGCGAGCTCGGACGAGATGGACCGCATCCGCAAGTCGCTCGAAGTGAGCCAGAAGCCGCACCTGACGGTGCGGAACAAGGGCAAGACTCGCAAGCTGCCGATCGAGGACACCACGTTCGAGGTGGGCTACTCCGGCGACGCGGACTTCCAGATGCCAGGCGCGCGGCTGTTCGGCAAGCGGCAGTTCATGGTGCGCGAGATCGGCGACGGCCACTGGGAAGTGGCTCCGCTCAGCTGGTGGGCCAACGTGACGCTCGACGGCGCGCGGATTCGCGGCCGCGGCAAGCTCAAGAATGGCTCGCTGATCGAGGCGGGCGGGCTCAAGTTCCGCTTCAAGGGAGGCGCATAGCCATGTCTGAGGAGCTGCTCGCGAAGCCAATGCTGGTGGTGCGCAACCGCCAAACCTCCCTGATGGACTTGCTCCAGGGCATGACCGCCCTCGGCGCATCGGACCTGTATCTGAAGACCGGCGGGCCGGTGCGCTTCAAGATCTCTGGCCGGGTGGTCAAGTTCGAGGGCGACCGCATGACCAAGGAGCGCATGGAGCACGTGCTGCGCTGCTTCATGCTCGGTGAAGAGCGGCTGATCTTCGGTGAGCGCAAGGTCGCCGACCTAGTCTACGAGTCGAGCACGGCGCGCTACCGCATCCACTTCGCCCACGGCCACACCGGCCCCTACTCGGCGATTCGCATCATCAACCAGGACATCCCGTCGCTGGATTCGCTGGGGCTGTCCGCTGGCCTGCGCCACAACATGCTGGCGTTGCGCGGCGGACTGCTGGTGCTGTGCGGCGCGACGGACGCCGGCAAGACCGTGACGTGTACGGCGCTGCTCAACGAGTTCAATCGCAACCGCGAGCAGGCCATCCTCACGCTCGAGGACCCCATCGAGTACGTGTTCGTTGACGACAAGTCGATGGTGCTCCAGCGCGAGGTAGGCGCCCACACCGACAGCTTCGCCGCGGGGATCAAGGCGGCGCTGCGCGAGAACCTCGACGTCATCTTCGTGGGTGAGATGCGCGGCCTGGACACCATCGAAGAGGTGCTGCGCGCCGCAGAGATGGGGCACCTCGTGATCTCGACTCTGCACGCGGACGACGTGTTCGCCTGCATCAACCGCATCGTGGGCAGCTTCCCGACCGAAGAGCAGAGCCGGATCCGGCAGAGCCTCGCTTCGGTGCTCCAGGGCATCGTGTTCCAGCGCTTGCTGCCGTCGGTGGATGGCGGGCGAGTGCCTGCGGTGGAGACCATCTGGCCGAACACGGCGGTGCGCTCGATCATCCGCGGCGGCGACATCACCAAGCTCGGCTCGTACATCGGCAAGAGCGCCGGGGGGACCAGCTACCGCGAGTGCCTGCACGAGCTACTCGATGACGGACGGATCTCCCGCGAGGTCTTCACCGAGCAGATGAGCAACATGCCGGTGTCCGGCTGAGCCAGGGCCTCCCCCGATGAGCCCGGACCCGGTCACCACCACCGAGGCGTGGCTGCGGGACTTCGTCGTGCGCCTGGATCTGTGCCCATTCGCCGCGGCGCCGCTGCGCGCGGGGCGGGTGCGCGTGGTCGCCAGCCGCGGGGAGAACCTGCAGGAGATGCTGGCGGAGCTCATCGGCGAGCTCGACCTGCTGCGGGAGGACGGGGCCGCGACGACGCTGTTCGTGGTGCCGAGCTTGCTCGCGGACTGGGAGGAGTTTCAGGACGTCATGGCGTTCGCGGAGGATCTGCTGGACGAGACCGGCGATGGGGACTGGGTGCAGATCGTCGGGTTTCACCCGGACTACGTGTTCGGCGACGCGCCCGAGGATGACCCCGCCCACGCGACCAACCGCTCGCCGCTGCCGATGATTCACCTTCTGCTCCGGGACGAGGTCGCGGCCGCAGTGCAGGGCCACCCCGATGTCGCAGGCATCCCGGCGCGCAACGTGGCGCTGCTTCGGGAGCTGGCGAAGGAGGGATGACGCGGGGGCGATGGGTCGAAGCCGCGCACCGCGGCGCGGTCTGGGTCGCCGTGGTGGCGATCGCGGGACTCGCGGTCTCGCGGCTGTGGAGCGCCTTGGAGGCCCTGCTGGGCAACGGCCTGCGCGCGGCCTTGAACCTGCGTCAGCGCCAGGACGAGGTGACGGCCTGGTTTGCGGGCGCGCCGGTCTACGAGACGATGCCGAGCGCGGTGTATCCACCGGGGTCGATGAGCTTGCTGTGGCCGTTGCTGGGGTTCGGCGGGACCTGGGCGACCGCGGGGTATCTGGCGTTGAGCTTGCTGGGCGGCCTGGCCATCGCGGGCGCCTTCGCGGCGGTGGCGTGGCGCGAGGGGTGCAGTGGGCCGGTGATCGGTCTGGCGGCGGTGGCGCCGATGACGGTGCTGGCGCTGGGGGATGGGATCGGCCTGGGCCAGCTCCACCTGTTCGCGCTGGTGCCGGCCGTCGGCGCGGGTCTCCTGGCCCGTCGAGAGCAGCCCGCCACCGACGTGATCGCGGGGCTGCTCTTTGCCTGTGCGCTGGTGAAGCCGAGCTCGGCGGCGGTCTTTGGGTGGGCGCTGCTGGTGGTGGGGCGAGGGCGGGCGGCGCTCGTGGCGGCGGCGGTGTACGTGGCGGCCACGGTGGTGGCGCTCGGGGTCCGCGAGGAGTCTCCGCTGCGGCTGCTGGAGCAGTGGTGGTTCCGGGCGACCGCGGGCGCGCGCTTCGGCGCAGAGGGCGTGGGGTATGGCTCGGCGCACGATCTCGTCGGCGCGATGGGCGTGCCCCGGGCGAGCGTGCTCGCCACGCTGCTGGTGGTGGGGGCGGCGGGGGCGCTCGCGTGGCGGGCCCGGGGTGGCGACGCCTGGGTGCAGCTGGGCTTGCTCGGGCTGGGCGCCCGGTTCGCGACCTATCACCGCAGCTACGACGACGTGCTCGTGTTGCCCGCGGTGTTGGCGGGGATCGCCCTGGGGGTGCGAGGGCACCGACTCGCGGGGTTCGCGGCGGCAGCCGCCGGGCTCGCTCTGGTGTTCCCGGCGCCGCCGACGGTGCGGGTCGCCTCGTGGATCCTGCTCGGGGCTAGCCTCGTTCTCGAAGCCTGGAGCGGCGCATCCCCAGCCAAAGCAGCGCCAGCAGGCTGAGCATCGACGGGCCCGGGCCGGCCGCCGACGAGCAGCCGCAGGCGCCGTCCACGACGCCGTCGCAGTCGTTGTCGATCCCATCCGCCACCTCCTTGGCGTCCGGGTTCACGGCGGGGTCGTTGTCGTCGCAGTCGCGCACGGAGGTGAAGCCGTCATCGTCGCAGTCGATGCAGGCGGGGGTGTCGTCGTCGTCGCTCGCATCGTCGTCGTCGCTCGCGTCGTCGTCGTCGCTCGCGTCGTCGTCGTCGCTCGCATCGTCGTCGTCGCCCGCATCGTCATCGTCGCCCGAGTCGTCGTCATCCCCGCAGTCCAGCTCACCGTCACCGTCGTTGTCGCCATCGACGAAGCCGCCGGTGTGCACCCGCATGAAGAACCCGCGGTTCAGGGTCCAGCTGGCGATGTCGTCCTCGACGCCGCCCGGCCACTCCAGGGAGACGCCCTCGTGGTGGGTTCCCCAGCCGGTGAAGGCGTCGATCTGGTCTGCCGTCGGGTCATAGAGCACCTGGGTCGGTGCGTTGCCGTTCGTCGGCGGGTGCATGTATGCGCCGATCACGTAGTAACGGCCAGGCTCCAGAGCTGCGTCGAGCCCGCCGGCCGAGACCCACCCGAGACCCCCGGCAGACGTCGTCGTGGTGGACGCGATGAGCTCGTAGGGGTCCTCGACGTTGGGGGCCCGGTAGACCAGCCACGTAACCTCGTTCCCGGCGTCGCTGTTCAAGCGGAGCTCGAGGTCGCTGACCCGCACCGACGACGCTGCGCTGTACATCCCTCCCGCAAAGAGCCCGGTCTCGTCTCCGTAGGCCGTCACCGTGTCGAAGAACTCGTAGGTCGCCTCGGGTCCGCTCCCCACCACCCCATCGCAGTCGTTGTCCAGCCCATCGCAGAGCTCCGGGAGCCCGGGCGCGACCTCGGGTCTGGTGTCGTCGCAGTCGCCGGTCAGCGCGCTCCCCGTGCAGGTGGTGTCGTCCTCGCAGAAGCCGTCGTTGTCGTTGTCGTCCACCTCGAGCCCGTTCGCGATGCACCCCTCGCAGAGCACCTTGGCCTGCCAAGAGTCGAAAGGGACCGATGCGCCGTCGGGCGCGCAGCCCGCGAGCAGCAGGGTGAGCACAGCGGGGGCGAGCAGGCGTCGAGCAGGAATCAGCATGAGGCACAACATGCCACCCCGTTCATCGAAGCTGCCATGCCGATCTCGGGTGAGCGCGAGTGCCTCCCCGCTACCCGCGCACCCCGACCTCGGGGAGCTGGCACATCGCCTCGGCCGGCGCCATACGGTCCTTGGGCGGCAGGCCCGAGCCCACGATCTCCTCGATCAGCTCGCGCTTCTTCGGCGTCGCCTCGCTCAGCACATCGAAGCCATCCTCGGTCACCAGCACGTCGTCCTCGATGCGGATCCCGCCGAGCCCGACCCACTGCTCCGCCACCACCCACTCCACCGAGTCGCCGAGGCGCGCGCGCAGGGCTGGCTCCCCAATGATCGCCGGAGACCAGTACAGGCCCGGCTCGATGGTCACCACCATGCCCGCCTCCAGATCCCGGTCCAGGCGCAGGTAGCCGAGCCCGAACTGGTCGCTGCGCTCCCGACCCGGCCCGTACAGCGCCCGGTCGCCGAACAGCTCCATGTCGTGCACGTCCAGCCCGATGAGGTGCCCGACCCCGTGGGGGAAGAAGATGGCGTGCGCGCCTTGCTCCACGAGCCCGTCCACGTCCCCGCGCAGCAGGCCCCAGTCCTTGAGCGCTTGGGACAGCACCCGCGCTGCGCCCAGGTGGATGTCCCGGTAGTTGACGCCGGGCCGCACCATCTCGATGGCCGCCACGTTCGCCGCCAACACCGCGTCGTATACGTCCGCCTGCCGCGGCGTGAACGTGCCCGACACCGGCCAGGTGCGCGTGATGTCCGAGGCGTAGCCGTAGGGGCCCTCCGCGCCGGCGTCCACCAGCAGCAGGTCCCCACGCTTCAGCGTCTCGCCGGTCGCGTGTCCGTGCAAGACCTCGCCTCGGGCCGTGACGATGGACGGGTAGGCGGTGGGCATGCCGTGCAGCGCCATCACGCCTTCGATGAGCGCCTGGATGGCCGAGTCGGTGACGCCCGGGCGGGTCGCCTCCATGGCCACGGTGTGGGCCTCCTTGCTGGCGAAGCAGGCCCAGCGCATGGCCAAGATCTCGTCCCAGTCGCGGGTCATCCGCTGGGCGACGACCGCCTGGGCCAGCGCTTCATCGCCGGAGCCGAAGATGTCCCGGGGATCCAGCGCGCGGCCCACGAGGCGCCCCGCCTCCGCGTTGGAGCCAGCCTCGGCCAGGGGCAGCGTCGCGTAGTCGCCGACCGCCAACTCTTGATAGGGCCGGGCGTCCTCGGCGCCGCACCCCGCCGCCACATCCGCCAGCGTAGGGAGCTGCCCGTGCCACAGCGCATCCGCCGCCGTGCGCTCGGTCAGGTAGAGCGTCGAGTGACCGTTTGCGCCGATCACACAAGCGGCGCCTGTCTCGGTGACGCCGGTGTAGTACAGGAACGTGCTGTCCTGGCGGAACGGCAGCGGGTTCGCCAGGTAGTTGCGCGGCGACGGGCGATGGCCCACCAGCAAGATGGGTCGCCCCACCGCCTCCGACAGAGCGCGGCGGCGCGCGTGAAAGACGGAGGGCTCGATGACGTGCTGGTTGGCGCTCATGGGGCGAGGGTAGTCCAGAAGGAGGCGGATCCCATCGACTGATATCGTTCAACGCAATGCGCGGCCTCCGACTTTTGCTTGTCTTCCTGGCCGCGTCGGCACTCGCGCTGCCCGGCTGCCCGCAGCCCTCCGCAGACGATGACGATGCAGCGGACGACGACGACATCACCACCGACGACGACGACTCGGGCGATGATGATGACGACGACGACGACGACGACGACGCCACCCCGGCCCCCTCGACGACCCTGACCATCCTCAGCCCCGCGCCCGGCGCGCCGCTGCAGGTCCTGCAGACGTTCCGCGCCCAGATCGACGGTGACGCCCCGGGCATCGCGACCTTCCGCATCGACGGTGACGTGGTCGCTCAGGGCTTCTTCAACGTCGCCACCGGCGTGTTCGAGGCCGAGATCGACACCGGGGCCTACCCCGACGGTGCCTACACGTTCGAGGCGGAAGCGTCGCAGTGGGGCCTGACCGACAGCGCCGTCCTGAGTTTTGAGAACGGCGACCTGCTCCGGTACGACTACAGCGCGGTGCCCTACACGTATCAGGCCCAGTTCCCGGTCCCTTCGCCGCTGACCCTGGTGCCGCCTGCCGTCTCGCTGCTCCAGATGGTGAGTCCTCAGCCCGGCGATCCGTACGCGGCGCTGTTCGGCTACGCGCTCAACCCCGACGGCGACTGGGCGATCGGCGGTCCCGAGACGACCGTCTACCCCATCGGCTCGTCGATTGCGTCGCCCTGGGCGGGCGGGATCCCCAACCACCCCAACGTGGACTGGCTGACCGGCGCCTACAACCTCTACCCGTGGGCCGACGAGAGCGGTGACGGCAACGACTTCGACGTGACCGCGCTGGTGAAGCGCTCCTTCGGCCCGGTCCAGGCTGGCCTGCTGCACGTCGACTTCTACTTCGGCGCGAGCACGTCTGAGAGCGCAGCCTCCGCCCAGAGCAGCGCCAACTTCCAGGGCTTCCTCGACGCGCTCGAAGGCGTCTTCCTCCAGGCGGACATCGGGCTGGGCGACATCGGCTACTACGACCTGGGCCCCGCGAGCCCCGCGAGCATCTCCAACTACAGCGATCTCGTGGAGCTGTTCGACAGCGGCATCCCGTCCGATGACCGCGTGCTGAACGTGTTCGTCGTCAGCGACATGAACATGCCCGGCTCGAATCCCCTGGGAGTCGCCTCGCACATCCCCGGCCCGGCGCTGATGAACGGCGAGGGCCAGTCTGGCGTCGCGATGGTGGACGACTACATCCAGAGCGGCGAGCCCGGCACCGCGGCGTCGCTGGCGGCCCACGAGATGAGCCACTATCTGGGCCTCTATCACGGCACCGAGGTGGGCGGCCTGGAGTCCGACCCGCTCAACGACACGCCTGCCGCGTGCAACGGCGGCGGGTGCTGGGCGACCAACCTCATGGACCCCTACCTGTACGGGAACACGAGCATCACGCCCGACCAGCGTTGGGTGCTGTTGCGCCACGCCCTGGTGGAGCTGGTGCCGGCGTCCCGGCTGCCGGCCCGCTCGGATGCCAGCTGGATCGACGGCGCTGACGGCCTGCCCCCCGGTGGATTCGGCGCGTTCTGTGGGGTCCAGTAGGGGGACGCCGAGCCGAGCAACCTCGGCCCCGGGTGTCGCGCTACCCTGTGCGGACTCGATCCCCCTGGAGCCTGCGATGTCGACTCATTCCGACTTTCTCGATGCCTTGAACCACGACTACGAGGCGGTGCACACCGCCAAGGAAGACGCGTTCTGGGCCGCCATGATGGGCATCGGCGAGGCGCCCGCCGCCCGCGCGCTGCGGCAAGAGACCGAGCTGGCCTGGGGGCGCTTCCTGCAAGATCCCGCGCGCCTGACCGGCGCCGAGCAGGCCCTCGCTGCCGCCACCAACGATCCCGACTGCCCCGCCGACGTGCTGCAGGGCCTGACCGGCTGGGTCACCACCCTGGGCGCGCACGGACTCGCCTCGCCCGAGGCCCGCGCTCTCAGCGAAGCCATCGTCGCCGCCGAAGCCGACCTCTCCGCCGCCCGCGGCGCCATGAACCTGGGCTACCAGGGCCCCCTCGGCTTTGTGGAGTCCAACTCGGTCGAGCTCGCGGTGATGAGCAAGAACAACCCCGACGAGGCCCTGCGCGAAGCAGCGTTCCGCGGCATGCGCTCCATCGAGGATCACGTGCTCGCCAACGGGTTCTTGGAGCTGGTCAAGCAGCGCAACGCGCTCGCGCGGATGCACGGCTTTAGCGACTACTACTCGTGGAAGGTCGAGCGCACCGAGCAGCTGACCATCACCCAGATCTTCGATTTGCTCGACGACCTCGAGGCCAAGACCCGCGAGCCCGCCCAGCGCTTCATCGACGGGTTCCGGGCCGAGCATGGGGCGGCCGCCACCACGCCCTGGAACATCCACTACCACGCAGTGGGCGACGTGGTCGCCGAGCAGGACCCCTACTTCGGCTTCGCCGACAGCGTCGATCGCTGGGGTCGCTCATTCGCGGCCATGGGCATCGACTACCGCGGCGCGGAGCTGGTGCTCGATCTGGTGCAGCGGCGCGGCAAGTACGAGAACGGCTTCATGCACGGGCCCGAGATCGCCTGGAGCGATGACGGCTTCAAGCCCGCCCGCATCCACTTCACGTCCAACGCCATCCCCGGCATGGTCGGCTCGGGCCAGCGCGCCACGCGCACCCTGTTCCACGAGGGCGGCCACGCGGCCCACTTCTCCAACATCGACATGCCCGCGCCGTGCTTCGGCCAGGAGTTCGCGCCCACCTCGGCGGCGTTCGCCGAGACGCAGTCCATGTTCCTCGACTCCCTGCTCAAGGACGCCGACTGGCTCGTGCGCTACGCCCAGGACGCCGACGGTCAGCCGATGCCGCTGTCGCTCATCGAGAAGGGCATCCGGCTCACCCAGCCCATCTCCGCCTGGGAGAAGCGCGCCTGGCTTTCGATCTGTTACTCCGAGCGGGCGATCTACGCCACCGCGGACGAAGACCTGACCGCCGAGAACGTCTTGTCCACGCTGCGCGACATCGAGACCCGCATGCTGTTCCTCGACGAGGGCTCCGTGCGCCCCGTCCTGTCGGTCCCCCACCTGCTCGCGGGCGAGTCCAGCGCCTACTACCACGCGTACGTGCTCGCCGAGATGGCGGTGCAGCAGACGCGTCGCTTCTTCCTGGCGCGGGACGGCCACCTCGTGGACAACCCCCGCATCGGCCCCGAGCTGAAGACCGCGTACTGGGCGCCGGGCAACTCCCGCCCGTTCTTTGACTACGTCAAGGCGCTGACCGGCACGACGCTGTCGGCGGACGCCCTCGCCGGGCAGCTGTCGCGGACCGCCGATGAGGTGGTGGCCCTCGCCCACGCGGCGGTGGAGAAGGAGCCGAGCCTGCCTCGCTTCCAGGGCGACGTGGTGCTGGGCGCGCGGATCCGCATCGCTCACGGGGCCGAGACCGTCGCCGAGCTCGGTGAGGGGGGCTGGGCGCCGTTCGCCGACCAGTTCCGCGGCTGGGTGAAGACCATGGCGACCGCGCTGTTGGCGTTGGCGGCCCTGGGCGCGCTGACCGTGCCCACGACGGCCTCCGCGCAGACGGGGCAGTACAACATCGCCTCCGCGACGACCTACGACTTTGTGGCGCTCGACGGCTCGGGCGGCATCGCCGGCACCGGCCTCGCCCTGACGGACGCCGACGCAGCCACCGTCACGCTGCCCTTCCCGTTCATGTTCTACGGCACGACATACGCGGCGGTGCGGGTCGGCATGAACGGGGCGCTCAGCTTTGATGTCACCAGCGACATCCCGGACGAGAACCTCGAGCCCTACGACTTGGACACGTCGAGCAACGTGGACGTGGGCGTGTACTGGGACGATCTGCTCATCGGCAGCGGCGGCGTCTACACGTACGACGACTCGCTCGCGAACGGGCGCTTCATCATCAGCTGGGAGGACGTGGAGCGGGCCGGCGCGACCACGACGAGCACCGGCAGCTTCCAGGTGCATCTGTACGACGACAACCGCATTCAGGTGCACTACGCGGACACCGACTTCGGCGATGCGCTGCTGAACTTTGGGCTCAGCGCGACCACATGCGTGCAGAACCAGACCGGCGTGGTGGCGGAGTGGATCTACTACGGCTTCAACTCGATGTACGTGGTGGACGGCACCGCGGTGCAGTTCGACGAGTGCGCGGACGGCGACGGCGACGGGTCGCTGGATCCCGCGTGCGGCGGCGACGACTGCGATGACACCGAGGCCACCATCTACCCGGGCGGCTCGGAGTTCTGCAACGGGCTCGACGATGACTGCGATGGGATCGTCCCGCCGGGCGAGATCGACGGCGACGGGGACGGCGTGCCGGTGTGCGATGGCGACTGCGACGACGCGGACCCGCTGGTGAGCCCGCTGGCGCCCGACGTCTGCGACGGCCTGGACAACAACTGCTCGGGCAGCGCCACGTTTGGCGGCATCCCCGAGGAGGACGCCGACGGCGACGGCGCGCTGAACTGCTTCGACTGCGATGACACCGATCCGCTCGTGGGGTTGGGCCAGCCCGAGATCTGCGACGGCGTGGACACCGACTGCGACGGCACGGCGACCGACGAGAGCATCGACGAGGACCTCGACGGCAGCACGCCATGCGAGGGCGACTGCGACGACACCGACGACACCATCGCCCCGGACGCCAACGAGATCTGCAACGGCGGCATCGACGACGACTGCGACCCCGCCACCGACGAGGAGGTGGACGACGACGGCGACGGTCTGAGCGACTGCGAGGGCGACTGCGACGACAGCACGACGGACACCAACCCGTCGGCCACCGAGATCTGCGACGGCGCGGACAACGACTGCGACGGGGTCATCCCCACCGACGAACTCGACCTGGACGAGGACAACCAGTCCCCGTGTGAGGGCGACTGCGACGACGACGACCCGCTGTCCTTTGAGGGCGCGGTGGAGATCTGCGATGGCATCGACAACAACTGCGACGGCTCCATCGCTGGCGAGTCCGAAGACGCGGACGGCGACGGTCAGACCCCGTGCGAAGGCGACTGCGACGACAGCGCAGCCGACGTGTTTGACGGCGCCCCGGAGGTCTGCGACGGAGTGGACAACAACTGCGACGGCGGCTTCGGGCTCGGCGAGGCGGACAACGACGGCGACGGCTACCTCGCGTGCATCGACGACTGCAACGACGAAGACGCGACCATCAACCCGGACGCGGTCGAGGTCTGCGACGACGGCCGAGACAACAACTGCGACGACATCACCGACGAGGAAGACCCGGACTGCGAGGACGGCCACAGCGGCGCCCACGACGACGACGACTCTGCCCACGACGGTGGACACGGCGACGACGACGACAGTCAGGGCGGCGGCGGCGACAACGGATGCAGTTGCCAGTCGTCCATGAACAGCAGCGGGTCGAGCGTGCTCGCGGGCTTGCTGGGCTTGTTCGCCATCGCCGGGCTGCGCCGCCGCACGAGCTGAGCTCTATCGAGCTGAGCCCTATAGATCCGGGCGCAGGGTCCAGTCCCACTGGATCCCATTGAGATCTGGGTGCGGCCCGCCATCCGGCGTGGACTCCGCGACGCCTTCGCAGTGCTCCGCCAGCGCGATCAGCCGAATCCCCGCGAGCGAGTCCACCCCCAGCTCCTGCTGAATCCCCCGCAGCAGCTCTGCGGCGGTCCTCATGTGAGAGCGCAGTCCGCCGTTGGTGCCCTGCCGGCCCTTCACGCCGGCTGCGGCGATGCGGATCAGCGCCTTGAGCAGTTCCGCGGTCGTGCCCTCGCGCCCCTCCGCGTGCCACAGGCCCTCCCACGAGGTGTGCGCCTCCCAGAAGTAGCCGTGGTTGAGGAGGTCAAAGCCGAACAGGTACTCCTCGGAGGTCGCCGGCGCGGCGGTGTCCAGCGGCGGCGGCTCAGGCTCGGGCTGACCGAACGAGTGGCCGGTGGGTTCGCGATACGGGTGCGGCGTGGTGCCCGGCATGTGGCGGTACGCGGGGAAGGGGCGCTTCGGTGCGTAGCGAGGTCGAGCCCGCGTGAACGGCCACATTCAGTTCTTGCCGCCCCCGAGGCGCGCGATGAGCCAGGTGGCGCCGTATCCGACGACGATCAGCACCACCGCGAGCACCCCCTGGATCGCGCTCGGAGTGAAGGTCGCCAGCGGCCAGTCCTCCGCGTCGATCTCGGGGAGCGACTGCGCGGTCACCACGGCGCCCTTCACCATCGAGCCGAGCTCCGGCTCCACGCCGTGCTGGAACGGCCACAGACCCAGGACCGAGCCGACGATGAGGCCCAGCAGGAAGCCCAGGGTGAGCTGCATGTGCTTCGCGAGCAGCCAGCGCAGCAGGTTGCTCAGGCCCACGACGCCCACGACCACGCCGATCCCCACGGGGATCACGACGTGCATCGACTCCATGATGATGCTGATGTCCCGGGCGCTGAGCCCCTCCTTGAGGGTGTGTACGGCGTCGAGGATGGGGATGTACTGGCCCATCAGCAGCAGCAGATAGCTGCCCGAGATCCCAGGCAGGATCATCGCCGAGGCCCCCGCCGTGCCCGCCAGCACCGACATCAGGTAGCCGCTGCCTGCGCCCTGGTCCACGCCGCCGATCATGGCGATGACGACCATCAGCGCCACCCCCACGCCCGCGCCGCCCCAGAACTTGCGGTCCACCGGCTGCGCCATGCGCCACACCAGCGGCACGCCGCCCAGCGTGAGCCCGATGAACAGGGAGAACATCACCCAGCGCTGGTTGACGACGAGATCCTTGATGGGGCCCGCGAACAGCAGGATGGACACCATCGCGGCGCCGACGATGGCGCCCAGCAACACCATGCGCCGCTTCTCGAAGCGCAGAATGGTGACGCTGGCGATGCCCTCGATGAAGCCTTTGTAGACGCCCGCGGCGAGCAGCATGGTGCCGCCCGAGATCCCGGGCACCAGGTTCGCCAGACCCATCAGCAGCCCGCCGAAGACTCCGCGGCCGGCGAGCATGGGGAGGGAGGTCTCGGCTGCTGGATCGGTGCTCTGTTCGGTCACTGGGCGCTCCAGGTGATGAGCCGCGGACGATACAGTGCGCAGCGCCGGGCATGGGCGCGCCCGATCTCTGTGGCCCGGCCATTGCGTTGTCACTGAGGCAACCCTTGTTTGGAGCCCCCATGAAGACCTTGTTGATCGCCCTGACCCTCCTCGCCTCGTCGGCGCCAGCCCTCAGCTTTGCGTGCTCGTGCATGCAGCCCGGGTCCACCAACTTCGTCGCTCCGGCCGACGGCGCGGTGGACGTGCCCACGAACGCTCTCGTCTGGGTGGGCGGCGCGTTCACCGGCGGCCTCTTCGATGGTGCCGAGCGCTTCGCCATCGAGGTCGTGTCGGCGGATCAGGTTCCTCTTCCTGGGGTCGAGGGCCGTCTGCACAGCAACATGGACCTCATCGATGTCTTCACGCCGGACATGCTGCTGACCTCCGGCACCCGCTACGAGGTCCGCGTGGGCGAGCAGGTGGTCTCGACGTTCACCACCGGCGACAGCGACGACACCGAGGCGCCGCCGATGCCACAGGAGACCGAGCGCTTTCGCTGGTCCCGCCTCGCCCAGCCGCCGGGATTCCAGAACTCGTGCGGCGGCGCTGCCTCCTACGGCTTCAGCTTCACCTACGACCTCGGTGACGGCGTGATCGCCATGATCGACCACGATGGCCTCGCCGACGTGGACATCGACCTCATCGAGGGCTCAGTCCCGAGCCTGACCCCCTTCGGGTCGGGGAGCCTGAGCCGGGGCGGCGGCTGCGGTGGCAGCAACTGGGACAACGCGGCGCCTGGCGTGAGCACGGACATGCGGGTCGGCTCGTTCGATGTCGCGGGAAACTTCTCCGGCTGGTCCGAGGACGAGAGCATCACCATCCCGCCGGCCGGCTGCAGCGCCGCGGGGTCGAGCGCGCCGGTGGGCATGCTGGCGCTGCTGATGCTGTCTGGGCTGATCGGCGTACGCCGCCGCAGCTAGCACCGCGTGGGGCGCCCGGGCTTGGGTTGCCCGGGTGCGGGGGGCGTTCGATCCGGTATCTTCCCGCCGTTGCGCTGGATTCTTGCCCTCTTTGCCGTCTCCTTGGTCGCGTGCAGCGCGCCACCTGAGATCTCAGGCGACCTGCCGCTGCGCACCACCGCTGATGGAGCGGTCGTCGGCGACATCGCCCTGAGCGTGGTCTCGGTGGGGCGCACCGACGCGGCCCGGGTCCCGGCGCGCGGAGCCTGGCGACAGGCCGCCCGCATCGAGCGCGACCTCGGTGACGGCGCAGCTCTGTGGTGGCGCGAGGTCCGGGGCACCGGCCTGCAG
>Ga0222662_1000455_pt1 | contig 33074 bp, 29 predicted proteins | sample AntAcemetagen600_FD_179821 | JGI IMG/M metagenome (GOLD analysis project Ga0222662, IMG submission 179821) | Saline water microbial communities from Ace Lake, Antarctica - #600 | ecosystem: Environmental > Aquatic > Non-marine Saline and Alkaline > Saline | place: Antarctica: Ace Lake... | reverse complement strand
CAGTTGCTGTTTGTTGTGGACGAGGCGCTGCTGCCCGTGGTGTGGCAGGCCGTGCCCGTGGTGCGCGGTTCGTCGTCGCGCGGCCAGAAAGACCCAGACGGTGGATTTTGCCGATCACCGCATTGCGGGTCACGCCGCCGAGTTGCTTGGCCACCTGGCTTGCGCTCAGGCCTTCTGCCCAAAGTTTTTTCAGAAGCTCAACACGTTCTTCCGTCCACATGGCTTATATCCCTTTGAATTGGCAACGACTTTTCAATAACAACACCAAAATCTGCTGCCGGCCCCATTTGAACTCACCCTCAACTTCTGCTGAAAGAGCGCCATTTCCCAAGTCTAAACAAGACTGAAAGGTTAACGGCAATGCTCCATTTTCACTAGATGTCGTGTGCGAGTGAGGTGAATATACAAAATAAGGCGTCTAAAAGGCAAGATATCGTTAACCCCAGAAGCGTCTTATCCACAGGAAATCTTACGTACGAGGCATAAAATGTGAGCTTTAGCTAGAAAAAGCACCCATTAGTCATTGCGATTTGGTGCGCGCTCGCCTATTTCCGCACCGGGGCAGCTTGGCTTGTACTATATTGTGACGACAATGCAGGGCGTTAAAGAAGAGGCGGCACGTAAAGCTCGTCGCGACAGACCCCAATGAGAGGGATGCCATGAGCAACGAGAATTTTCTGCCTGAAGGATCACGCCATTTTGGGTCTTTCAATTGGCTCGGCATGTGGACCCTTTACCTCAAAGAGGTAAGGCGCTTCATAAAGGTCATTACGCAAACAGTCCTGGCCCCTGTCATCACCACGTTGCTCTTTCTGGCGATCTTCACTCTCGCTTTGGGCCGCACTCGGCCAGACGTGAACGGGATCCCGTTTGCCGAATTTTTGGCGCCTGGCCTCATCATGATGACCATGTTGCAGAACGCCTTTGCCAATACCTCCTCTTCGATCATGATTTCCAAGGTTCAAGGCAACATTGTTGATGTGCTCATGCCGCCTTTGTCGGCAGGCGAGCTCAATATCGGCTTTGCCATGGCTGGCGTCACCAGAGGGGTTCTGTGTGGCACGGTAACGGCACTGGGCATGCTGCCTTTCGTGAGCTTCTCGATCGCTCACATTTGGGCCGTGCTCTTCTTTTCTGTCGGGGCGTCACTCATGCTGTCGCTACTCGGCATGTTGGGCGGTGTCTGGGCAGAAAAATTTGATCACCTGCAGGCGGTGACAAATTTTGTTATCACACCTTTGGCGTTTCTTTCGGGTACTTTTTACTCTGTTAAGCAGCTGCCCGAGTTCGCTTACATATTTACCCAGTTCAACCCGTTCTTCTATTTGATTGATGGATTTCGCTACGCTTTCACAGGCGTCGCCGATGGTTCCATCATGACAGGTGTATGGGTGACAATCGGCTGCAACGCCGTATTGTGGTTTATCTCAGACCGGGTTCTCCGACGAGGCTATCGTCTAAAAGCCTAACCCACTGAGAAGTCACATATTTTTCATGTGACACCCCTTTTTCAGCCAATTGACAAAGACCCCCTAAATAAGGATACTCCGGCGCTTCTCGAACTGCCGCCGGAACCAAGGCGGCTTTTTTTATTGGCGCTCGGGAGCATACCGATGATTACGCCCATACTGCCGACCTATGGTCGGGCCGACCTCGAATTTGAGAGCGGTGAAGGAGCCTATTTGACAACGCCTACGGGCGAACGCTACCTCGACTTCGGGGCAGGCGTTGCCGTGGTATCACTAGGCCATGCCCATCCACACCTGGTTGAGGTGCTGACGACCCAAGCGGCAAAGCTGTGGCACACGTCCAACTTGTACCGGATACCAGGTCAGGAGCGCCTGGCTAAACGGCTTGTCGCCAACAGTTTCGCCGACACCGTCTTTTTCACCAATTCAGGGGCTGAGGCCCTTGAGTGTGCGATTAAAATGGCGCGCAAGTTTCACAGCGCCAATGGAGCGCCAGAACGCGACGAGCTAATTACATTTGAAGGTGCTTTTCATGGCCGCACACTTGCCACCATTGCGGCAGGGGGTCAGGAAAAATACCTCGAAGGCTTTGGGCGCCCGATGCCGGGTTTCGTGCAAGTCCCTATGGGCGACCTGAAAGCGATGAAAGAAGCTATCGGCCCTAACACCGCTGGTGTGCTTCTGGAACCGATCGAAGGGGAAGGTGGCATCCGCCCGTGGGAGCTAACCGCGTTGAAAGCCATCCGCGAGATTTGTGATGAAGCCGGGATCTTGTTGATCCTGGATGAAGTGCAGACAGGCGTCGGACGCACGGGCTATTTTTATGCATATGAAATGGCTGGCATCACACCTGATATCCTGGCCTCTGCCAAAGGCCTTGGGGGCGGTTTTCCTGTTGGTGCATGTCTGGCAACGGAAGATGCTGCCAAGGGTATGACCGCTGGCACCCATGGCTCCACTTTCGGTGGTAATCCGCTGGCCGCAGCCGTTGCCAATGGAGTTCTTGATATCGTCCTGGAAGAGGGCTTCTTGGAGCTGGTTCGCGAAAAAGGTCTGCACCTGAAGCAGAAACTTGCAATGTTGGCTGATGAAAATAGCGACATCATTGAGATGGTGCGCGGCGAAGGCTTGATGCTTGGCATGAAATGTAAATGCCCAAACACAGATCTCGTCGCAGCTCTGGTGGATCAGCATGTGTTGACCGTTGGCGCTGGCGACAATGTTGTGCGCCTGCTGCCCCCATTGATCATTGACGACACTCATATTGAGCAGGCGGTAGAGGCTATCTCCGCTGCATGTGCGGTGCTCAGAGCCGCCAATACCATAAAGGAGGGCGCAGAATGAGCAGCGCGCCAAAGCATTTTCTAGACCTGAATGAAGTCAGTAAAGAGAGCCTGCGCGGTATTATTGATGATGCACGCGCCCGCAAGCAGGCACGCGCGGGCACACCTAAGGGCCTTGTTGATAAAGATCGCCCTCTTGAAGGTCGCGTGTTGGCGATGATTTTTGAAAAGCCATCAACCCGCACACGTGTCTCATTTGACGTCGGCATGCGCCAATTGGGTGGCCAAGCGCTTCTATTGAACGGCACTGAAATGCAGTTGGGTCGTGGAGAGTCTGTTGCGGATACGGCGCATGTATTGTCGCGCTATGTGGATGCGATCATGATCCGCACCACCAGTCACGACAAATTGCTGGAGTTGGCGGAACATGCAACTGTGCCGGTCATCAATGGTCTGACCGACAAATCGCACCCATGCCAGTTGATGGCCGATGTCTTGACCTTTGAAGAACACAAAGGCCCGATCAAGAACCGCTCTGTTGCCTGGTCTGGTGACGGCAACAATGTTGCTGTTTCATGGGCCCATGCAGCGGCGCAGTTTGACTTTGATTTACGCGTAGCCTGTCCACCGGAGCTTGCTCTGCCCAAAGACACGGTTTCGTGGATCGCAGACACAAAGGCACCTGTGAAGCTGACAACTGACCCTTATGAAGCCGTGGCTGATGTCGATTGTGTTGTGGCGGACACGTGGGTTTCTATGGGCGATCCAGAGGATCTCATTGCCTCGCGTCACAATTTGCTGGCGCCCTATCAAGTGGATGAACGTTTGATGGCGGCGGCGAAAAAGGATGCTGTGTTCATGCATTGTCTCCCTGCGCATCGGGGGGAAGAAGTGACGGCGGAAGTCATTGATGGCCCGCAATCGGTTGTCTTTGATGGCGCAGAAAACCGGCTGCATGCACAAAAAAGTATTCTGACATGGTGTCTCTCGTGACCACAGGCGATCAACCGATCAATGAAGAGACGCTTCATCTGGACGACATGGTCATCCCGTTTCAAATTGAGGGGATTGGCATTCGCGGTCGTGTGGCGCGTCTATCTCCGTTGGTCACAGACGTCATGTCGCGTCACGACTATCCAGAACCTGTGGCGACGCTGTTGGGCGAAGCGCTCACACTCGTCGCACTATTGGGCACTGCATTGAAGTTTGAAGGAAAGTTTACCCTGCAAACCAAAACCGATGGTCCTGTCTCCATGTTGGTGGCTGATTATGAAAGCCCGGGAAACTTGCGCGGCTATGCGCATATTGATGCGGATGCCTTGGCAAAAGTCATGGAATCTCGCATGGTCAAATCTGAAGACCTGACGGGTAAGGGCTATTTGGCACTAACCATTGATCAGGGCGCAGACATGGAGCGCTATCAAGGCATTGTTGAATTGGGGGATGGCGGCTTGGTCGAAGCTGCTCACGAATATTTCGATCAATCAGAGCAAATCGCCACAAAAATCCGCATGGCAGTGGGCCCGCTTTATGAGCGCAGCGCGGACGGTGAGAGCGACCCAAAAGTCACCTGGCGCGCGGGGGCCATCATGGTGCAGCATTTGCCCCGCGAAGGCGGTTTGACAGGGTTTCGTGAACCTGACGAAGAACGCGCGTTGACGAGCGAGGAGTTGAATTGGGAGCATGCAACCGTGCTTCTCCATTCTGTCACCGATGCTGAACTGCTAGATCCTGACGTTACAGCGGATAGACTTCTCTATCGCCTCTATCATGAAGATGGTGTTCGCGTTTACAGTCCTGTTGGTGTTCAATTTGGGTGCCGTTGTTCCAGACAGAAGATCGAAGGTGTTCTAGGTACCTTCAATCAGGATGACTTGGATCACATGACAGAAAACGGGCGGATCGAAGCCAAATGCGAATTTTGTGCTGAGAAATATGAGTTTGATCCGGCAGAATTCGCCGGTTAAGCCGAAAGGAAAATCTGTGCAACGCTGTCTCCAGATTGTTTTGAGCCTTTGCCTGATCACGATCGCAGCCTGTACGACCGTACCGCCAGCGCCTCCCGCTGATATTGCCATTACCTTTCAGCATCGCCAGCCGATCTTGTTACGCGTGGCAAACATAGAGGTTGTCGATCAATATGAACCCACGTTGAAGCCTCCACACGTCGAACATTTGCATCGCGTTACCCCAGCCTCTGTGGTTCACAGTTGGGCGAATGAACGCTTGGAAACTGTGGGACCACGCGGTTTGGTCACCCTTATCATCACACAGGCAAGTGTCATCGAAGAAACCTTAGAGGTCGAACAGGGCGTGACGGGCCTTTTCAGTGATGATCCAGACACGAAACTTGTGGGGCTCATTCATGCCCGCTTTGAACATGTGGATGTCGGTCCACCGGCAGCCTCGCGCTCAGTTGAAATTTCAGCCGAGGCAAGCGTCGAAGTGCTTGAAAGCGCCACATTGAATGACCGGGACATGGCTTATTTCCGGGTTGTGGAAAAATTGGCCGGTGAGTTTGACCGTGTGTTGACCACCGAAATTGAAACCTCACTCGGGTCTCTCATTGCACGCTGATATCAGCTGTGAACATGATCGATGAGGCGGTGCATAAAGCGTTCGCATGCATCAACCTGTGAGAGCAGAACATATTCATCTGGTTTGTGGGCTTGCAAAATACTGCCGGGTCCGCAAATGACCGTTGGAATATCTGCTAACTGAAACAAGCCAGCCTCGGTGCCATAGGAAACGGCCAATGTGCTGTTTTGTTCGGCAAGTTTGAGCACCAGTGTTTCACCGGGTGATCCCTTGTCCGGCACAAGCGGTGGCACGAAGGCGCCAGGCACCGTTTCAATGTAGGTATCTTTGGAGACGTCGTGCATCTTCGGTAAAAGCGTTTGCGCAAATGCATTCACACGGTTGAGAATTTCGTTCGTGTCTTGTCCCGGCAGTGAGCGAAATTCCCACTGAAAGGAACAGTCTTTGGGAATGATGTTGAGCGCCATACCGCCTTCAATAGGTCCTACGTGAACACTGGTGTAGGGCGGATCAAAGCGACCTGTGGGATCACCCTTCGTTTTCATTTCATCAGCAAGACCGGTGATGAAATGGATCAACTCAGCGGCGATCATCACAGCATTGACACCTTCATGGGTCGCACTTGAATGCGCTTCCAGACCGCGCACATTTGTGCGGAAGGCGTAGATGCTCTTGTGTGCATTGACCACGTTCATGTCTGTTGGTTCGCCAACAATGACAACGCTTGGTTTGGGAAGGTGTCGAACAGCTTGGTCAATGAGAGGCCGCACACCAAGGCACCCAATTTCCTCGTCATAAGACAAGGCAAAATGAATGGGGACGGACATCTCTTTGGCCAGGAAATCTGGCACGAGAGCGAGCGCAATGGCAAAGAAGCTCTTCATGTCACAGGTACCGCGGCCAAGCAGTTTTCCGTCTATCTCGCGTAAAATGAATGGGTCTGCTGTCCATTCTTGACCATCGACCGGAACAACATCTGTGTGGCCGGATAAAACAATACCGCCGGGCGTATCTGCCGGGCCGACGGTGGCCAGAAGATTTGCCTTGGTGCGGTTTTCGTTTTCGACGCGTGAATGAGAGACGCCCCAACCATCAAGATAGTCTTCCAGAAACTCAATAAGCCTGAGGTTGGAATTGCGGCTCACGGTATTAAAACTGATGAGCTTTGCGATCATTTCTTTTGGTGTGAAGCGCGTGCCGCTGTGCTGGGTCATTGTGAATTGTCTTTCCGGGAGCTGCCGCTTATTGGCTATCCGCGCCAAAATGTTGGTGTGAAAATGACAAGGACCGTAAAAATTTCAAGCCGTCCAATCAGCATGCCAAACGCCAGAAGCCACTTGGCAAGATCAGGCAGACTGGAAAAATTGCCCGACGGGCCAACAATCGGGCCGAGCCCCGGCCCGACATTGGCAATGGCGGTTCCAGCGGACGATAGGGCAGTGAGCGTATCGAGCCCCATGAGTGTCAGCAGAATTGAAATCACACCGAACGTTAGAACAAACAGAAACATGAAACTCATCACAGAAGCCGTGACGCTGTCTGCGATGGGCTTGTGATTGTAGCGTGCAACAAATATCCCATGAGGGTGGATCAAGCGCTGTACCTGAACAGACGCGGCCTCATAAATCACCTGAAACCGAAAGATCTTAATACCGCAGGAGGTTGAACCAGCGCAGCCCCCAATAAACATAATGAAAAAGAACAGTGTGACAGCAAATGGTCCCCACAAGGAATAATCGTGGTTGCTGTAGCCGGTGCCTGTGACCACAGACACCACATTGAACGCGGCATAGCGTAGATCGTTCACAAAACCATCTTCGATGGCCAAGGCTTTTTCATAAAATGTCATGGCAGCAATGAGGGTGACGACCACAGCGAAAAACACCTGGACCTGGGTATCTTTCCAGATTTTTTCAGGTCGTCCGCGCAGCGCTTGCAAGTAGAGAGCAAACGGGAGGCTTCCCACAATCATAGCACCAATGATGGTCCAGTCCACTTGCGCGCTGGCGAAGGAGCCGATTGAGGCGTCGCGTGTTGAAAAGCCACCTGTGGCGATAGACGTCATTGCGTGATTGATCGCATCAAAAAAGCTCATGTCGGCGACCCACAACAACAATGCAGTGATGGCTGTTGCGACCGCATAAAACGAAACCAATGATCCTGCTAGCTGGGCTGCACTTGGCAGAACTTTTTCAGTTGTATCAAAGGCTTCGACCTTAAAAAGCTGCATACCCCCGATCTGTAGAATGGGAAGAATGGCAATCGCCATGACAATGATGCCCAGGCCGCCCAACCATTGCAGGAGTGAGCGCCATAACAAAATGCCCGGAGGCGCGGTGTCGAGGCCAGTGATCACGGTGGAGCCTGTGGTCGTGATGCCTGACATGGCTTCGAAGAACGCGTCCGTGTAGGAGAGCCCGAGGCCGGAGAAGGCGAACGGCAGAGCGGAAAAGGCTGGCAGAAGGGTCCATACCGACACAACCAGAATAAAAGCTTCGCGGATTGTCAGGTTGCCGCCGTGCCCCCAGGTCATGAGCGCGAAAGAAACGCCGGTGAACAAGGTCAGCATCGCTGAGCCTGCAAAAATCAGCCAATCATCATTGTTGACTGAGGCATCCACCAGCGCTGGCAAAAACATGGTCGCGCCGAGCATGGCCAACAAAATACCGTTGACCAGAAATATGGGTCGAATGTCGAACAAGTTGGTTCCGCCGCGCGTGAGAGCGCATTTACCAAACAGCCAAGATAATCTCAGGCTAATTGGGACAAATGCCCAGAAGCTCGAAAGTTAGTGCATTTGGGCGCAACTGGAAATACGAAAAAGCCTAGTGAACCATCCGGTCAGCGTGGGGGCAGTCCAGTGGGAAAGGAGGGACGGCGACATCGAAACTCGCACCACCTCTGGTTTCCATCTTATAGGTGCCAACCATGATGCCTGACGGAGAGGCCAGGGGAGTGCCACTGGTATATTCATAGACTTCGCCTGGCAGGATCACGGGTTGTTCACCCACAACGCCCGTGCCCTTTACTTCATGCACTTGTCCGTGGCTGTCGGAAATCTGCCAATGGCGGGTGCGCAGCTGAATGGCTTCGCGACTTTCATTGTAAATCATGACCGTATAGGCCCAGACATAATAACCTTGATCAGGTTCAGATTGGTCGGCCAGATACAGTGGCTCGACTTCGATCCTGATGGACCGTGTTGTCTGGCAGTAGAGCCCAGCGTTACGCGTTGGGTCTGTCTCTGCGCTATTTTCAATACCAGATCTCATTGACGCTCTCCTGAGGGGGCCTCCACTCTAGGCGTGCGCAACCTAACCAGTTATTACCGAGATGTTGCGTTTCGTTCATATGCCTAACGAATTCGAAACAAACAAGCGGTGTCTGGTTAACTATGAAACACTCAAGGCGTGTGTGAGATCATCCACAAGGTCAGCAGGGTCTTCCAATCCGACAGAAAGCCGCAGCAATCCATCGGTAATGCCCAATTCCGCGCGCGCTTCCTCATCTAGCCGTTGGTGCGTAGTGGTAGCGGGATGCGTGATCAGACTTTTGGCATCTCCGAGATTATTGGAGATCTTCACGACACGGAGCGCATTGGCGAATCGAAAGGCGGCATCTTTGCCACCCGCCAGCTCAAACGCCACGATGTTGCCCCCAAGGGCCATTTGTTCCATAGCCAGTTTGAACTGGGGGTGGCTGGCCAAACCAGGATAAAGTGTCCGGCTTACTTTTTTTGAGTTCTCTAGGGCTTGCGCAACGCAGCGCGCGTTTCGTGCGTGTTCACGCACCCGCAGGTCCAGTGTTTCCAGGCTTTTCAACATCACCCAGGCATTGAAGGGACTGAGTGATGGGCCGGTTTGGCGCAGGAAATTGGCCAGATAATCGTCGATAAACTCTTGAGAGCCCAACACGATACCGCCAAGGCAGCGACCCTGGCCGTCGATGTGTTTGGTTGCGGAATAGACAACAATGTCCGCGCCAAATTCCATGGGGCGTTGCAGAACCGGTGTGGCAAACACATTGTCCACAACGAGCTTTGCACTGGCATTGTGTGCGACATTCGCCACGGCCCGCAGGTCGATGATCTCAAGCGTGGGGTTGGAAGGCGTTTCAAGGAAGAATACTTTGGTGTTGGGTTGCACCGCAGCTTTCCAGGCCGCCAGGTCTGTGCCGTTCACCAGCGTGCTCGTCACACCAAACCGCGGCAGCAATTCCTCAACAATGTAGCGACACGAGCCGAACATCGCCTTTGCCGCGACAACGTGATCGCCTGCGGACAATTGGCAGAGCATGGCTGCTGTCACTGCTGCCATGCCTGTGGCTGTGGCGCGCGCGTCTTCTGCCCCCTCCAGCGCAATCATCCGTTCTTCGAACATGCGCACAGTGGGGTTGGCAAAACGGCTGTAAATGAAGCCGTCATCCTCGCCTTGGAAGCGGGCTTCAGCAGCCTCGGCACTGTCGTAGACATAGCCCGATGTTAAGAAAAGGGCTTCGCTCGTCTCCCCAAAAGGGCTGCGAACAGTGCCGCCATGCACGGCTAGCGTGCGGGGGCGGAAAGATGACTTTGCGTTAGATTGGCTCATTTTCGTGTTCCCAATACAAAAAACCCCGACCTGACGGATCGGGGCTCTCACGCACCCGACCTTTTAGCGAATTATTTTACGTGGCCGCAAGCCGGTCGGCTCAAATCTCCACGAACGATGAAGCAGTCATAGGCGATGGAGCCCCATCACGTCAAGTCTGATGCTGCCTTGGGCCATATGCTGCCCAATAAGCCTTGGTTCGGCGCTCCCAGCCCCTTATAACGGTCTCTTGAATATGGTTTCGAGCAATAACGGCACAGAAATTCCCACTCAGCATGACCAAATCGGCAAGCGATCTATTTCCTGACCATGATGGTGCAACCCCGCGGGTTGCACGTGCAGGCACCACGCATGCCACTGGCATTCTGCCTGCCCATGCCATTCGTGGCCTTATTCGCGAGCAGGAGATTTGGGGCTCAAAAGAAATAGGCGAAGACCAAGTTCAACCTGCCAGCCTTGATTTGCGCCTGGGAACAACCGCTTACAGATTGCGTGCCAGTTTTCTGCCGGGGCCAAAATCGAGTGTGATGGAAAAGGTTGAACAATTTGCCTTTCACAAGATCGACCTGACGGATGGGGCGGTACTGGAGACAGGCTGCGTTTATCTGGTTCCGTTGATGGAAGCATTAGCGCTGTCTGAACGCACAAGCGCGGCGGCCAATCCCAAAAGCTCGACCGGGCGGATCGATGTCTTTACGCGGTTGATCACAGACAATGGGTCAGAGTTCGATCAGGTCGAGGCTGGCTATAAAGGTCACCTCTACCTTGAAATCAGCCCACGAACTTTTTCTGTGTTGGTGCGGGCAGGGTCCAGGCTCAACCAAATACGTTTTCGTCGCGGGCAGGCAACCCACACGGACGCTGAAATGCAGCGCCTCCACGAGACGGTCCGTCTGGTAGATGATGAGGTCGCAGACATTGATGGTGGTCTGGCTTTAACTGTTGACCTTAAAGGCGAGAGCGAAACGGGCTTGATCGGTTATCGTGGAAAACGCCATGCGGGCTTGATCGACGTTGATCTGCGTGATGGCTATGCGGTTCAAGATTTCTGGGAGCCAATTTACGCCAACGCCGGTCGCAATATGGTGCTCGATCCCAATGAATTTTATATCCTCGCGTCACGCGAGGCGGTGCATGTGCCCGCCACCCACGCAGCCGAAATGGTGCCTTACAATCCGTTGGTGGGTGAATTTCGTGTCCATTATGCTGGCTTTTTTGATCCTGGGTTTGGCGCACGTGCGGCGGGCGGCAGTGGCAGCCGGGGCGTTTTAGAAGTCCGTAGTCATGACGTGCCGTTCATTCTTGAGCACGGGCAGGTTATCGGTCGTCTGATTTATGAGCGACTGACCGACGAACCCACTGAGCTTTATGGACAAGGCATCGGCTCGTCCTATCAAAAACAGGGCCTGAAGCTCTCCAAACACTTCAAAGTAGATTGATCATCCGTCCGTTTTGACGGGCTTGTTTCAGTTCGCTAAGCGCACACTTTCAAAGGTAACGAGATGAACCTCTCCCACTGTCACAATTTTCAGGATTTTCGGGAACTCGCACGGCGCCGTTTGCCGGGCCCGATCTTCCACTATATTGACGGTGCAGCGGATGATGAGAAGAGCTACCGGCGCAATACCGAGGCCTATGACAGTTGCGATCTGATCCCCAATGTTTTGCGGGGTGTGGAAAATGTGGATATGTCCACGACCATCTTCGGCAAGAAACTCGATATGCCTTTGTATTGTGCGCCAACCGCTTTACAGCGCCTGTTTCATCATGATGGCGAGCGGGCAGTGGCAAGGGCCGCGGAGAAATATGGAACTATGTTTGGTGTGTCGTCACTCGGCACGGTGAGTGTTGAAGAAATTTCAGAGACGATTGATGCGCCGACAATGTTCCAGTTCTATTTCCACAAAGACCGCGGACTGAACGACAGCATTCTTGAGCGTGCCAAAGCCGCGAAGTTCGATGTGATGGCGCTGACGGTCGACACAATCACCGGCGGCAACCGCGAACGCGATTTTCGCACCGGTTTCACCTCTCCACCACGTCTCACCCCCAGCAGTCTGATGAGCTTTGCCACGCACCCGCGTTGGGCCATCAACTATTTCACCCATGCGAAGTTCGAGCTTCCACATCTGCAAGATCATGTAAGTGAAGGCACCGACATCGCGACGTCGATCGGCAGCTATTTTTCCACCATGTTGGACCAGTCGATGAACTGGAAAGATGCAGAAATGCTGGCCTCCAAATGGGGAGGGCATTTTGCCTTGAAAGGCATCATGAGCGTCGAAGATGCCAAGCGAGCCGTCGATATTGGCTGCACTGGCATTATGGTTTCAAACCATGGTGGGCGTCAGCTTGACGGGGGTCGCAGTCCGTTTGATCAACTGGCAGAGATCGTTGACGCTGTGGGTGACAGAATCGACGTAATCTGTGAAGGTGGCATTCAGCGTGGCACACATGTGCTCAAAGCATTGTCGGTCGGTGCTAAGGCCTGCTCTGGTGGACGCCTGTATCTTTATGCACTTTCTGCTGCGGGCCAGCCAGGCGTAGAACGTTCGCTTGGATTGCTCAGAGAAGAGATAGAGCGCGGCATGAAGTTGATGGGCGTCACGAGCGTTGATCAACTCAACCGTGAAAACCTTCGCTACCGTTCCTAAAGGCGTTCGTCAACGTCGCGAGCGTGAAGCACGAAAAGTCAGGAAAGTGAAATGCGTTTATTGATCCGTAATGCCAACCTGTTTGACACGGCATCCCTGTCTTTCGTTGGAGAAACGACGCTGATCGCGGAAGATGGTGTCATCGTATCGCATGGTAAAAATGGGATTGCCGATGTGGAACTTGATGCACGTGGGGCCTTCATGTTGCCAGGCTTTATCGATGGTCATGTGCACTTCCGTCTTGCCTCACTGGATTTCAACAGGCTTGCACGTTGGTCAGAGGTTGAGTTTGGCCTCGCGATGGGCAGGCTCGCGGAGCAGACTGTTGCGCGTGGGTTCACAACAGTGCGTGATCTTGGGGGTGACGTTGAAGGATTGATGAAGGCCATCCGCACCGGCATGGTGGAAGGACCACGTATTGTGCGTGCGGGTCGTATGCTGACCCAGACGGGCGGACACGGCGACGCGGAGTCTGGTCCGCGCGACATTCCCACCTGTGCCTGCGAAATGCGTCACACGGCCTTTGGTATTGTTGCAGACGGTCCGGACGCAGTGAGAAAAGCCGCACGGCACAATTTGCGTGACGGCTCAGATTTTCTGAAGATCCATGTCTCGGGCGGCGTTGCATCACCGAGTGATCCGCTGGAGTCCGTGCAATATACAAGCGCTGAAATTGCAGCCGTCGTGGAAGAGGCAGTACACCGACAGACTTATGTGGCCGCTCATGCCTATTCACCTGAATCCATTCAGATGGCCGTTGAAAACGGTGTGCACTCAATCGAGCATGGCAATCTGATTGATGCCGCGTCGGCGGCGGCGATGAAGGAACATAGCGCTATACTCGTGCCGACGCTGGCGACCTATGAAGCGATGAATGTTTTTGGTGCAAGGTTTGGATTGCCCCAAGCCAATCTCGACAAAAACAATAGGGTGCTAGAGGCGGGCATTGCCTCATTGGACGTGGCGCGCGCCGCTGGCGTGACAATGGGATTTGGCACAGACCTGATCGGTGAAACGCAAAGTCGGCAAGCGCGCGAATTTGCTATTCGTGCTGAAGCTGAAACAGGCGAGCAGATTTTGCGTTCAATGTATGTTGTGAACCCAAAGCTCTGCCGACTTGAAGGAAAGATTGGCACACTGGCGCAGGGTGCTCAGGCAGACATTGTGCTGACGCGGGTGAACCCATTGGAAGACATCGCGTCGTTGGCAGAAGCAGATGCGCTTAGCCATGTGATTATGGGGGGCAAACTTGTCCGCCAGCCCTGAGCTCTCGGAAGTAGGAAGACGCGATTATATCTTTCAGATGGCGCGTCTTGCTTCATGATGTGAACGACGAAGACCAGAACGACCGGACTTCGTCATGCTGTTAGGTGCCCTCAAAGTCCTTCGGAATTTCCGTCATAGACTTTGAAGTTTGTATTGCCAACACCAGGTTCGCCGAGACGTGTCAGAGTACCCTCGGCGTCTGCTTCATAGTCGAAGCAACCGGCTGTACGGCCTGAGCCAAGATTGACGCAAAACTTGCCGCCTTCTACGGTCCAGGCACCGCCATAATTTGTCCAGTCGCCGACTTGGTTACAGGCGCGTTCTTTGCCACTGATTTTTCCATCAGGTGCGTAATATTCGACGAAGTCATTACGTGCAGCACCACACTCGCGATACTGCCCTTCGATGGTATTTCCAACGACAACTTCTGCGACTTCATGCCCGGGCATATATACTTCTGCGTAAGCCGGTGCGGCCAACAGCAGGAGCCCTGCAGCAGAGGCTAGTATAACCTTTTTCATGCGTCTCTCCTCAGTTCAGGTGCCCATTGCACCTTTCGCACCTCTATCTTGCGCTCGTACGACGACAAGAACATTGATCCGCATCAAGAAAGCGACAGGAAATTAAAACTTTGAAAAAAGCAGAGCGTCAAGTGGCTGCGCTACAGGACCCGCCACCGAGCACGCAAAATTTTGCGCAGTGCCGATGATTGAGGGCGACGGCGCGTGAGGCTTCTTTAAGCGTTGCGCCCATGTCGAAGCCTTCATCGTAGGGAAGAAGCGTGCAGGCCGCGACGGTTGGGGCATCAGCACCCTTGTGTTTCACCACCATGCGACTGGTGGCACACATCATCGTCGCCGGGTCGACATTCAATAGGGACCAGCAATCAACCGTAATTTCTGGAACGTCGACTTTTTCATCCATTTCTGGAAATAGGGTGAGAGCCGCGGCGTCGTTTGGATCCACTTGGATATCGTTTTTCAAAAAAAGCTGGCTGAAGCCAGTGCGCGCAGCAGCTTCTTCTTCATCCCAACAGGTGCGTCCAGCGATGTTCAGGGAGGCCCCAATGTGTGAGAGGAACGCGAGCCCTTCCATGGCTTTGTTAAAAGCACCTGGTCCGCGTTCTTCGTCGTGCAGACGGGCGGTGTGGTGATCCAGGCTCACCCGAAAGGTGAGCTTATCGCCAAACTTTGAAACAAGTTTTTCCACCTGCGCTCGAACCGCCGGGCGCAACATGGGTTGCATGGCGTTGGTGAGCATCAGCGCATCAAAGCCCCGATCTAGCGTGTGTTCCAAAATGACGCCCATATCAGGGTTCATAAAGGGTTCGCCACCTGTGAAGCCAATCTCGGTTGTGCCCAACCCTTCGCTCTCGATTTCGTCCAGATAGCCAGACACATCACCAAACGTCAGATAGACAAGCCGATCATTTTTGGGGCTGGATTCAATATAGCAATTGACGCACTCAATGTTGCAGAGCGTGCCGGTGTTGAACCAAAGCGTCTCGAGCTTTTGCAGGCCAACATGCGCACGCTGGTCGCCCTTGGCGGTGATCAATGGATCACTGAAAGGTTGCAGGAGTGAGTTCGAGCTTTGTATCGGCTTTGGATCATTCATTGGCGCACATTATCACTGGCAGCGCCTTCCGCTAGTATCTGACGGAAAGTTGATCGTCAAAATAAACCGCATCCGTCGGTCCGTCTTTCCCCCAGAAAATGTGGCGCCACAAGGGCGCAGGACATGCGCAGCCAGGATTTTGTGCGTGAACATGGGAAAGCGCTACTAAAAAAGACAAAAGCGGGTGTCGCTCAGGGGGAAAGCGTCTGCTTCCCATTCTTCATATGGGCGCTCAATGCCCTCATCCGCTCCAGTTTTCAAGTCTGATCCGTTTTGGCTGCGGGTCGTTTTTCGAGTATCAGAGAGATGATCAACAATAGAGCGCCAATGCCCGCAAGGCCGGCTGAGGCCAAAAAGGCTTTGGCACCAAAGGCCCCCGCGAGCCATCCAAATCCCACCAAAACGGGTATGGCGACCCCAAACTGCATGACTGTGAAGAAGCTTTGTGCCTGAGCGGCTATTTCTTCACCGGTCTTATCTGCGATCAAGTTCGTGCAGGCGAGAAACCCTATGGCGTAGGTCAACGCGTGCAGAAGCTGGAGGGGAATGAGGAGTTCTATACCGGGGGAATAGGCGAGCGCACCCCAACGAGCGACGCCCGCAATAGCGGATGCAAATATGAGGTGCTCAGGCCGAAACCTGCTCGAAAACCGTTTGAAACACAAAAACATGGCTGTTTCTGCAACGCTGCTCGCCGCGATCAACAAACCAATGGTGCTGGCAGACAAACCCTGTTGGGTCCAAAGCAGGCCCAAAAATCCATTTTGAACGAAGTGCGTGCAATGAACCAATGACCAGCCGAGCAGTGGCAAAATAAACCAGGGTTTGATGACCGCTCTCATGGATGGCTTAGACTTTGCGACCGCAGGAACGATGGACGTTTCGCGAAATTTAGGTAGAGCAAAGGCTGTCACACCACGCAAGATAGAGAGACCAACAAAAAGCGGCAGGAAAAATGGCACGCCGAAGCGCGTGATCAATAAGCCGGAGAAAAATATCATGAGCAGATATCCGACAGTCTTCCATGCGTAATAGACGCCGAAATCCGTGCCGCGCCGCCGTGTCATGCGAATGGCCGCAGCATCCATGACCGGCAAGGTGGCCATTTGCGCGGCGACACATAGTGTCCATACCAGACAGACGGCCCAAAACCCGTCGATGAAAAAGAGGGCGATAGGGGCAAGGCCTGACAGAGTTGCCCCTATGACAATAGTGTAGCGCCAGTCACGCGACAGGTCAGCAAGTCGACCGACATAGAAGCCAACGAGGAGGACGACAACGACGGGAGCGGCGGTGATAACGCCAATCTGTTCTGGCAGGATGCCGATTGACGCAAACCAAATGCCTGCAAAACCGTTCACGGCCCCCACGCTCATGGCCGAGAAAAAATAGTAGATGGCAACACGGACTTCAGGCGTGAGGCCCATTAAGCGATTGAAATTTGACATGAAATAATGACCAACAAAAATTTTCGACCAAAGCCGAAATCGCTCAAGGGATCGAAATTCCCCAAGCCCTTGTACATCGCAGTCCCATGAGTAGGGCGACGCAGACAAAATTGTTTTGTGTCATTTTATTTTACCATTGCGCGAGCCTGACAGAAGATTGACCGCTGCACAATAGAAACCAGTAGCTGTCAACCGTACTCGGGTTACACGCGCAACAATGCGGTCTATAGTTCCAGCTCAAAAACCTGGAGGGACCCTTTATGGGCAGTACAATTCTTACGCCAATTCTCATTTTGGTGAGTTGGTCACTTGTGGTCTGGATTTGGATGTATGCACGCCGCATGCCCGCCATGACAGCGGCCAAGGTAGATCCACAAGATGCACAACATCCCGGCGCATTGGCGAAGCTGCTGCCGTCAGAAGTGCAGCGCGTCGCAGACAATTACAACCATCTGCATGAACAGCCAACCGTGTTTTACGCATTGGTGATCTACACGCATTTGGCAGGTGCTGTTGATCCCATCAGCATTGGTTTGGCATGGGCGTATGTTGGCTTGCGGATCGTGCACTCGCTTGTTCAGGGCACTGTGAACATCGTCGTCGCACGGTTTTTCATCTTTGCGTTGTCGGCTTTGGTACTGATGGTCCTCGCCATTCGAAATCTGATGGCGTTGGCATAAATTTACGAAGACGTGGCGGTGACTATAGTCGCCGCCGCTCTTCTTCTTTTCGGTCTCCCGGCTTTCTACGTCGCCGGTCAGGGCCAACAAATTTTTCGGCCCGCACGAAGTTTCGATTGTTTTTGATCGCGTTTTGAATACGGTCGTACAACATCTTGGGTGATACGGGTTTGGTGAGCACATCAGTCGCACCGACATCGCGGGCCGCGGTCAGTTTTGACAAACTGGGGTTTTCAACAAGAATAATAATGGGAACTTCTGAGTTCGGGCTCTCTGCGCCTGTGCGAATGTGGTGAACCAGTGAAAGTCCATCAACAGGGTTCATTCCGCTATCTGTAATAACAAAGTCAACGCGCTTCACCGAGAGTGTTTCAAAAGCCTCAGCGCCATCGAGGCATTCGAAAATTTCGCCTGCATCGAAGGTGCGCAATTGTTGGCGCACGAGGGAAAGCTTGAAACGGCTGTCCTCGACAATCAAAAAATTTAATTTGGAAAGATCGCAATTGTTCATGATGGTGACCGTTTGCGGGTACCGAACGCGCAACAAGCGGTCGGTGGTTGGGGGGTGATTTAAAACTAGTGTCAAAAAATTACTGGAAAGTTAGCAATTGCAGGCCGTGACCGGTGATTTTATTAATCACCGGTCCGGCGGTCCTCTCCATAGAACTCACTGCGACTTTTGCGACGCCGACAAGGGCCGATGTAGCGTTGACTGTTGACGAACTTTCGATTGCTTTTCAGGAGAGATTGTATCCTTTGAAACAGAATTTCTGCTGAAACGGGCTTGCGAACCACATCGGTAGCGCCTGCGTCCCGCGCAGCGGCCACCCGGTGCCATTTTGTATAGGCAGTGAGCAAGATAATCGGAAGTTCAGGGTTTGGGCTATCTTCGGCTGATCGAATAAGGCGCGTGAAATCGAGCCCGTCTAAGGGATCCATGAGATAGTCGACAATTGCTATATCGACAGGTGTTGTGCGCGTGAGCTCAAAAGCATCGGCAGCGTCGCGCACACCGTGGATCTGTGTGACGCCAAATGCCCGGAGCACCTCGCGCAAAATGGAGATCATGTGATGATTGTCATCGACGATAAGAAAAGAAAGCGTCGATAAATCGAAGTCGGGGATCGTGATGGGCATCGGCAATACTCAACGCGCCACTTCACCCAATGAGCGCAAAAAAGCGATACCACCCGCTTTAGTAACATACTCTGTTGAGTGTTAATCGAACGTTTATTGTGGTGGAAAGTCTGGCTCGTGTGTCCCGCGCCGGGCTGTTGCAAGCTGCTTTTCTGTCATATTGCTCAAGCCGTGGTCGGTTTTCTCCCAGACATGAGGTTCCGATATGAGCTGAAAAACGGCGCGATAGGCACTGAAGGAGATCAAGAGCCAATAGAGCGGCATCGTAAGGACGTGTGAGCCCAGGCCCGTTAGTCCGCGTGCGTAAGCACCAGCAAGGCCGGCCAGCATTGTGGCACTAAAGCCCAAAAGCAAAACGCTGGCATTGAAGAAAAACAACATGGCCATACCCAAGCTGGTAGATTGTTCAGCGCCTAAGGTGATCGCGTAAAAAATCGCGACATAGAACAACGGGTGCAACAGGGCGGAGAGAATAAAGGCGCCAATGGCGACCTGAAACGTCAAGAATCCCATTGCGCCAAGTTGTCGTATGGCGCGGCGCGGCTGCCGCATTCGAACAAAATAAGTTTGCATCCACCCTTTTAGCCAGCGTGAACGTTGGCGCACCCAGCTACGGGTTTGGCAATTGGCTTCTTCCAAAGTGGGGGTGGAGAGCACGTCTGATTTATAGCCTGCTTCGTGCAGGCGAATGCCAAGGTCAGCATCTTCGGTCACATTGAATGGGTCCCAAGCACCTATTGATCGAAGTATTGAGGTGCGGAAGTGGGTGGAGGTCCCCCCGAGAGGGAAGGGTTGGGAGAACCGCGCAAGGGTTGGTAAAAGCAAATCGAAAATTGCGGCATATTCGATGGCGAAATGGCGCGTGAGCCAATTCTCTGTCCAATTGTAATAAGCGAGGGGAGCTTGTAGGCAGGCAAGCATCGCTCCACCACGATCAAAAGCGTCAACCGCTTCACGCAATTGGCCTGGCCCAGGAATATCCTCCGCATCATAAACCACAAGCAGCTCGCCGCGTGCAAAGGCAAGGGCATAGTTACAGGCTTTTGGTTTGGTGGTGGGCAAGGAGGCAGGGACAATTATGAGCTCAACATTTCCCGGCAATCGCAATTTTTTTGCGGTCTCAATGGTAGCTTGATCCGTGGCCTCAAGAATGAGCTTGATATCAAGTTTCGACGGTGGGTAGTCAAGCTTTTGCAAAGCCGTGGCAAGAATTGGCAAAACATTTGCTTCGCGCAGAAGCGGGACCATGATTGTGTAAAGAGGCAGCTCCGTATCTGAGCGGGATGTGGTCTTAACCGGTTTTTTTCGATTTCGACTGCGTGCGACGTCCATGGATAAGAAGCGAAGCGCTGCGAGGGCCAGAAAGGCAATAGCGGCGAAAGCATTGAAAATCAGAAAAGTAATTTGCGGTTTTGCAAAAGCAGAAAGGGCGATCAATGCAATGAGTAGGCTCAAAATTACAGTTTGTTTTGCCGACAAAAGCTGGTCGGCTGAACTTTCTTTGCTGCGCGAGCGTAGGTAATTTTGAGCGACGCATGTCAGGTGTGTGGAAAATTCCGTTTGAACAGTCCATAAAATATCTAGCGGAGATGTTTGGTAAAACAAGAATGGGTGTTCAAATTTTTCACTCATCCTTTTGCTGGATTTGAGGGGGTCAACGGCAACATATGCGATGGTGCCATTCTTCTCGCGCCAGGGCAGGCATTGTTCTTGTAAATACAATGCCACATCTTCCGCCCTGAGAAGCGTCATGTCGGGCGGCGTTAGGCGAAGGTTGATAAACGGCCGACCTTGTTGCTCGGCGAGCGAACGATAAAAATCAAAAGCGCGTATCTCGCCGCGCCCAATCAGCTCTTCGCCAATACGAAGGCACGAAGCATCTTGGCGACGCAACGCGCCTTCCAAAGTACCTTTGTCGAGCAGGCGTTTGGACACAAGATGTTGGCCGATGAGGGTTTTATCCACACGAAAAGGCGTGGTTTGCTCTTGAAACCCCTCTTGGCCCGTATCGTTTTCTTCTGTGGGAATTATGACCACCCTCAAATGTTAAAATAAACTTGTTGTTTTATAATAAAAACGACATGTTTCTTTGCAATACAAGGGTTTAGACAGGACGGTACTACTTTGCTCTCATGGGTTGTTTTCTTGACCGTTTAACGTTGTTTTCAAAATTTTAGAAACGGTGCCATCTCTCACTGGACCATGAGCCACTGCTTCGTCATTCTCCGCCCATGCGATGGTTATTATTGATAAATTTGTTGGCACTCGTGCTTTTAAGCGGTGCGGTGGCGATCATTCTTGAAGGCACACCCATCGGTGCGCCTATTGCCGAGTTGCCAAGCCCGCAAGCTGTAATCATTTCCGAAGTATCAACCTCCGACACACCTGTTGCCGTTTCCAATCCATTGGACGGGGTGCCACCTGATCTTCAGGAGGGTAACAGTGAGCATACTGAGGGCGAAGATGTATCTAGTTCTGGTGTGCCTCTTCCTTTGCAGTCGCCTCGGCACCAAGCCGTGTCTGAAGTACCGGAACAGTTGCTGCCCTCGTTATCGGAGCAGACGAGCAGCCTCTTGAAAGTAGGAACCGAGGGCGATTTTGCCCCCTTCAATTTTCGTGATGAAAATGGAGATCCAGCAGGTTTTGATATTGATCTTACGCGGGAGGTCTGCCGACGGATCGCCAGAGAATGTTCTTTCCAGGCCCTGCCTTGGAGCACCCTGCAATCGGCTTTGATTGCTCGGGAGGTAGACTTGTTGGCGGCTTCTATGCAGATCCCTCCTGTGGTCCCTGAGGGGGTGAGCTTTTCCGATCCCTATTATGGCGCGGGTGGCAGGTTTGTTGGGCCGAGGAACGGAACGCCAAATGCAAGCAATGGCGATCATGGATTTCCCTCACCACAAACACACATCGCTGTCCAACAAGGTTCGCGCCATGCTGCGTTCTTGGGTGATGCATATCCCTCGACCCAACTTGTGATGACATCAACATTTGAGGATGCTCTCGCGATGGTCAAAGCAGGCAAAGTTGAAGGCGCGTTCGGTGATAACGTGACAGCGTTACGGTGGCTGAAAGATCGACCATGTTGTAGGGCGATGGGTCAGCCGTTGAACCATCCTGTCTATTTTGGAAAGGGTGTTGGCTTGGTTGCACGGTCTGACGATGGAGATCTTTTGCTGGTGATAAACCAAGCATTGAGCGAAATGATCGCCGACGGCACTTATGCCAATCTATCTGATACCTATTTTGGTGTTAGCATTTTTGACGAGTAGAAATCGCAGCCTATTGATCGGCCATCAATTCACGGGGTTTGCCATAAAACAGCACGTCGCCTGTGCCACTTTTCACGTCGCTCCAGCTATCCACATTGAACGAAAAGACCGCCAAAGCGCCTGTCGGAAAATGATCGGCCATTTGCTCGGCAAATTTGCTGCTCTCGTCATTGGCAAGATTTACTGCCAACATTTCCAGACCCGGGTTATGGGCGACAATTAGAACGGTCTCATTGCCGTCATCAAGGTCGCGAATGAAGCTCAGCAAATCGTTGGGCATCGCCATATAGAGGTCATCACGATAGTCAATTTTACATTTTTCGCCCAAACGCTCGGCCAGCGGCTTAATCGTTGAACGCGCGCGCACTGCCGTAGAACAAAGCGCGTGGTCTGGTGTCCAGCCCTGATCGATAATGAAGCCAGCTAGAAAATCCGCAGATTTAACGCCACGTGCGTTGAGCGTGCGCTCAGCGTCGGAGAGCGCTGGGTTGCTCCAGTCAGATTTGGCATGTCGCATGATGCATAGACGTTTCATGGCAGTTCTTTCTCACGAGATGCGCGGAAAGGCAAGCCTAGGCTCCACATGAACTTCGTCGGACCGTCGTCCCGGTGTTCGGCAAGGCCAATGTTCATGGCGTTATGCCCCATTTCTGGTTGGGCGCAATAAGTACCGAAAATACGGTCCCAGATCGAAAGGTTGAAGCCAAAATTACTATTTGTCTCCCGCACAATCACAGAATGATGAACCCGGTGCATATCCGGTGTCACGATCAGGCTCCGCAGCACACGGTCAATTGGCAGCGGAAGACGCACGTTTCCATGATTAAAAAGCGCTGTTCCATTCAAAATTACTTCAAACAAAATAACCGCGACGGGCGCCGCGCCAAGCGCGATAACAGCCCCAAGTTTGATCGCCATGCTCAGCAGAATTTCGATAGGGTGAAAGCGGATGGCGGTTGATGCGTCAATATCAGGGTCTGCATGATGCATTTTGTGCAACCGCCAGAAAACCGGCACATAGTGAAACACAACATGCTGGCCGTAGATCAATAAATCCAAAAGCAAAACAGTGAGCAGCCATTCGACCGGGTTCAAAATATCAATCTGGTTGAAGAGTCCTATCCCCTTGCTTTGCGCCCAGGTCGCAGCGGTAACGGCCAGAACGGGCACCAAAAATCGGAGCATCAGACTGTTGAACACACTGAAGCTCAGGTTGGTGATCCATCTACGGAGCTTTGAAAACGTCGGGGGTCGGCGTGGCGATAGCCGTTCCCACAGGCTCATCGCTGCGAGCAAGCCGACGAAAACTGAAAGTCGCAGCGTCGGCTCATTGGCGAGGATAAATTCTTCCATAGGGCAGATACCAGACACCGTAGTTGACGAGGACACCAGCAATGGTGCCAATCATAGCCGCTGCGTGTGGCAAAAATAGTGTGCTCGGATCACGGTATGTGGTTAGCACATCACAAAGAAGAGACCCGAGGACATTGTTGGTCGGCTTTATGCCTTAGACAGTCATGTGGCGCGCGCGCGCGCCACGCTCAATGGCAGCGGCAACCAGTTTTTCGACATCGAGTGTGTCACGCAGGATTTGCAAAAGCCGGAGTTCTTCTTGTTGCACCGAAAGGTCAGCCGCGGCGACATCAACCGCAAGAGCATAAGCCGTCTCATACATATGTGGTGGCAGTGCATCGCGGACGAGACCGAACACGGCATCAAGGCCACCGTCTTCAGCAAGGATTGAGGCACATTCCTCTGCGATGCCCATAAGGCGCTCAGGATTGAACTCCTTAAACGCTGGTAGGTTGGTGACGATGTTACCAATTTTCCGGGTTTCACTGTCGCTCATCGCACTGTCTACAGCGGACATGGTCACCATGACGTAGATGAGGGCGGTATGTGAATTGATCGTCTGCGGCATGAAACAGGCTCATTTCGTTAGAATGCGCCCAGAATGCACGGGCAAAGACCGACAATCTAGAGCACTTGCTCAAATCTGTGAAGTGATTTTCAAGCAAGGAGAGCGTCAAAAAACAAAGGATTTGCGCCAAAAATTTGCGCCAAAATTTTGCATCAGGATCGAGCTAAAAAGAGACGTGTTTCGCTGATGGCTTCAGCAAGACTGATGCGCTGAACTTCTATTGCCTCCGGAAACGCTGTTGTCAGCCTCGTGGGAAGACGATTGTCCAACAAAACAAAAAGACCCTTGTCGGTCGCGCTTCGGATCAATCGGCCAAAGGCTTGTTGCAATCTGAGGCGTGTGATCATGTCAGTGTAGCGCCCACCCCCGAAAGCTGATCGGCGCGCTTTGTATAGAATGTCAGGGCGGGGCCAGGGTGTGCGGTCCAGGACGATCAGTCGCAGCGAGGGCCCGGGCACGTCAACACCGTCACGCACCGCATCAGTGCCAAGCAAGCAGGAGGGCTCTTCGGCGCGGAAAATATCCACCAGGGTGCCCGTGTCGATGGCGTCCACATGCTGGGCATAGACCGGCAGGCCGGCACCTTCCAGTGGTTCAATGATCCGCCCGTGAACCGCACGCAACCGATTGACAGCCGTAAACAATCCAAGGCCTCCGCCACCAGCGGCGAGGAAGAGGTCCCGGTAGGCCGCAGCAACCTGGTCGGTGCTATTCCGGTTCACATCCTGCACCACAAGAACACGCGCTTGCTTGCCATAGTCAAAGGGCGATGAAAATTGTGCACGTTCAACAGGCGTTGGCAGATGCACAACGCCCGTGCGCACCTCTGCCGTCTGCCATCCGGCGTGTTTGTCTTCATCTCCTTCAACCGGCGTTCTGTCGCGCAATGTTGCTGAGGTTATCAATCCGCCGTGCAGGGGCTGCAATACGGCTTCTGCAAAAGGTTTGCTGGGATCAACCCAATGACGATGTAAACCATAGTCAAAGTCAGTCCCGTCAATTCGGTCGATGGAAAGCCAATCGACAAATTCTTCTTTTGGATCTTTCATAAGATCGGCAAGCATCATGCGCCAAGCAGGCAGTGTGGCCCGCCCCCGCCGATCCAGACCACGTATGGCAGCGTCCATACGTGTCCGGGTGGAACTATCCAGATTTTCATTGTCTTCGTCCATCAGGCGGCGAAGGCAATCTGCTAGCGCGCTGAAACTACGCGCGAGAGCAGCAAGCGCTACATCCAGCGCAGCGGCGGTTCGTTCCAAGTCTTCATCCGCCGGTCTCAGGTCGCACTCAAGGGAATAAGGACTATCTGGTGCATCACATCTGGCATGCACGACACGGCGCACCGTGGCGAGGAATGTTTCCGCCGGTCCCTTTGCGCTCTCTGAGTTAATCCGTTGCTGCCAACCGACAGCAGGCAGCGCGGCGGCTGCGCGTGTGGCAGCATCCAGCAGGCTTTCACCTTCATTATCACCTGCCAAAAGATCGCTAAGGCGGTCTTGTAAGCCGCGACTTCTGCGTCGTCTGCTGTCTTCCGCGCCCCTCGTCCAACGTCGTAGCTCAGACATTTCCCGGCCGCTCAGGTAGGACGCAAAGGCGCTGTCTGCTGCATCAAAAAGGTGATGTCCCTCATCGAATACGATATGGCGTCTGGCATTGAGATTGGCGGGTTCATCATCTTCCGCCCCGCCGGCTGTATCAGGGGTTGGAGGGGCGAGATCAGGTCGGGCGAGTGTATGATCTAATGCCGCCTGGATCATGATGAGCGCATGATTGGCAACCACAATTTTGGCACGGCGTGCTTTTCGTACTGTTTTCTCGATAAAACATTTTTTGTAATGGGCGCACGCGGAATAGGAGCATTCGCCACGACGATCAGTTAGGCCAGCGGCCAGCGCTTCAGCACCCATTGCCCCTGGCAACCAAGCCGGAAAATCTCCACCAACCATATCTCCATCGCGACTATACCGCGCCCAACGTGCCATCAATACGGCAGCCGCGCCTTGTGGTCCCACAAGAAGGCCACCGGCTGTTTCTTCAAGGTTCAAGAGACAAAGATAGTTCTCGCGACCTTTGCGAATGACGCTCTTTTCGTCCTTCTCGCGTGGATCGGGGTAGAGGCGCGTCAGCTCCTGGTCCAATTGTCGTTGCAGGTTTTTCGTATAAGTCGAGAGCCAGACAGTGCCTTCATTCTGTTCGGCCCAAAGGCTGGCTGGCGCGATGTATCCCAGTGTTTTGCCGGTTCCCGTTCCAGCTTCCGCTAACAGGAGTTGCGGGGCACCCGCCATTTCGCGGGGCTGAAACGCTTTGGTGACCGCGGCACTATAATCAGCTTGCTGGACACGCTGCTCTGCGTGTGTGCCTGTTAGGTCCCGAAGCCTTTGTCGCGCAGCATTTGGCTCGACCGGATGCGCCCCTGGTGGTGGTGGCGGCGGCAGATCTTCCCACTCTGCGAGAGAAGACCAAATGTCCAAGCGCGCGCGTGCCGCTTTATCTGACGTCGAACCTGTGGCACTGCCAGAAGTGCGGCCTGAGGCGCTACCAGGGGTTTTCATGGCATCCAGCACAAAGGGTGCCCACGGCCATCCCGTTGCCACCATCGCTTTGGCGGCGGAAATCGTTTCGTCACGGTCGGGATATGTAGGGTCGCCGAGTTCTTCGAGCAAAGCACGTGAGGCTAGATGCAGGGTCAGTGCGGCATCATCAGGCGTTTCGGGGACGCTGATGCCTAGTTGAACCGCAACGCCTCGCGGCGTGGGAACGCAAAATTGTGCGGGGCGTACAAAGGCAAAAAGTTCCAAAAGATCGAAAAGACCGGAATGCAGGCTTTTACCAGCAGCAGCACCGCGTCGTCCGGCAGCCCCTGCGGCCCGGCGGGCTGTAAACCGCCTATGGCAAACAAGGACGGGTTGGCTAGCAAGAACCGAAATAGCGGCTTCCGCATCCCATTCCACAATTTCCCCATCAGCAGACACACCCACCGCCCCGCCGCCAGGTGTGGGAACAAGGGCGGTAAGGGAGGCCGAGGCTTGCTCCTGGTGCTCAGAATCAATGGGTGGAAGGTCCGTCATGGGCGCAGTATAGCGAAGCACGCCCGACTGAATTGTCTTTATCGCGCCAAAGCTGGATAAGCACGTGTGAGGGCATGCGTGCCGGAAATGAACTGAGCTTCCAGTTGGTTCGCTTTTTGGCTTATCGTTGATGCTGGTGAGGTCCCGTCAACGCCCGCGAGGAGCGATGCCGCACTTTCTGCCAGACCCGTCAGACCGATTGTCTCTGCAGATTTGGCCAGATCATCGGCAATCAACTGCACCGCATGCAAATCGCCCGTCTGGCAAGCCTCTAGAAGAGATCTTTGGGCCGTTGCGATCTTTCCTATTACATTGTTCAAATGATCTGCAAACCGTCCAGCACCGAGATCTTGTTCGATTTCATATACCCGGTCGAGATCGACGATTTGTCCGGTGACCATCGACCGAGGAACGCCGGTTGGAGAATTATTTTTCTGCTGCAGCGCACACCCCAAAATGAACCAAGCCGTGAAGCCGTTTCCCTCATTACTGTCAGCTCCGATCCGTCCACCCATAAGGCGCACCAGGCGATCACAGATGGTCAGGTTGACGTCGCGCCGACGCGCAGAACCCAGATTGTCTGCATAATCGTCAGTCGAGAACAGTCTCGCCGCGTCTTCTGCGGGCATTCCCTCACCTGTGTCTGTGACAGAAAAACGCACGCCAGGATCTGCCCCGCCAAGATCGACAGGGGAGAGGCGGACGATGACGCCGCCCGTTTCTGTCGTGCGCAAAGCCCGCGTAATGAGATTGACCAGAGTCTGTTTCACGCGGTCTGGATCATTGTGAATACTTGTTGGCGTGTTTGGCAGTTGGTCAATTTCAATGGACAGGTGGCGCGCGGATGCTTCATGGCGCATCAAATCAATCGCTGCCCGGGCAATTTTAGCAGGCGACACATCGACCGGTCGTAGATTGATTGAAAGCGCTTCCATTTCTGTCAAATCGGCCAGGTCATCAACAAGGCGATTTAGAAGGTGACTGGATTCTTGAACGCCTTTGGCATACCCCTGCTGTGCGGCATCGAGTTTTGTTTCGCCAAGCAGATGTACCAATCCTGAGAGACTGGCGAGCGGTGCGCGAATTTCATGTGTCACCATGGACAGAAAATCTCTGCGAGAGCTGGCTGCCTTGCGGGCGACCGAAATTGCACTTTCGGCATCTTTCGCTTTTTGCTCTGCAATCACGGTGGATTCTGCCAAGCGGTCAACCAGCGCACTGTTTTGAAATTGTAAGGTGATGGTGTCGACGCTCGATTGATAGAGGCTACGAAGAATGCTGGTTGCAACGGCCCATGCCATGAGCCCAAGGCCAGCAGTTACGAAAGTTTTTACTTCACCCAGAAAAGCGAGCGTAAAAATCAAGGGACCGGCCGCCGTCAGAGTGTAAGCGATGAGCGCCCGCGGATAGACGTAACGTGACAGAACAGAATTCAAGCAAAGGCCTGCAATAACGAGGCAGAAGAGTGCCTGTTCGGGAAAAGGGGCTTCCGGCAACCATAGAACGGCAGCGATGCCCCAGGGGCTTCCCGACAAAAGACAGGCAAGGGTATAACGCTCACCCCATTTTTTCGGAGACGTGTCTTTGGAGACTGAACCTAGATAATGATTACGTAGCGCGTTGAAGCTTAGTTGGGCACACACCAAAAGGATCAAGGGTGGAACAATCGTCCAATATTCAACATGAGGGACAAAAGGAAGCCACAACCCTATAAGGGCTACGAACACAACAATTGAACCGGCTTTTCCGCGGCCATAGAGCTGCTGAACTTGCTCTCCAAGAATTTGATTGGCTGTTGCGTTGGAATGAGCGAAGGCATCAGGCGCCGCTTGTGCGGAATCTGTATTTTCATCTAATCCAAGTCGTGTGACGGGAGAAACCACTAACCACTCCTTTCCCGCCAGACAAACATGCCAGGACTTGTTCTCGGTGATGGAACAAGTGCGGTAGCACGTTGACTGATATTGAGCGAAAGCCTAGGTTCCCAGCCTTTAAAAAGCTTTAAGTTCAACCTTTAGGTAACACCAATGTCCAATAATCCCGGCGCAGCCGATGCCGCTGCTCTTCACGAGGCATTCCAGGAGCTTGGCCAGTCAACAAAGTCATGGCCGTTTGAGGAGGCGCGCAAACTCGTCGAAAGGGTAAAAAAACGGGGCGAAGACAAGGGAACGGTGCTTTTTGAGACCGGGTATGGTCCAAGCGGATTGCCCCATATCGGAACATTTGGCGAAGTTGCGCGAACCACCATGGTGCGCCACGCCTTTCAAATTTTAATGCCGGATGTACCCACAAAACTTCTGTGTTTTTCTGACGATATGGACGGATTACGCAAAGTTCCAGACAATGTACCTAATCAGGAGATGCTCACAGAGCACCTCAACAAGCCTCTAACCCAGGTTCCAGATCCATTTGGCACCCATGAAAGTTTCGGGCAGCACAATAATGCGCGCCTGCGTGCTTTCTTGGACAGCTATGGCTTCGACTATGAATTTGCCTCCGCAACCGACTATTACAAGGCGGGTAAGTTCGACGAGATGTTGCTGCGCGTCCTTGAGAAGTTCGACGATATTCTCGACATCATGTTGCCCTCTTTGCGCCAGGAAAGGCGGGGAACTTACTCTCCTATTTTGCCAATTTCACCGATCACGGGTGAAGTTGTTTATGTCCCGCTTTTGGAGCGCAACGTCTCCAAAGGCACGGTGGTTTTTGAAGACCCATCGAATGGCGAAAAGGTAGAAGTCTCCATCACAGGCGGTAACTGCAAACTGCAGTGGAAAGCTGACTGGGCAATGCGCTGGGCGGCACTCAAAGTAGATTATGAGATGGCCGGTAAAGATCTGATCGACAGTGTGAAGCTCTCGAACAAGATTTGCCGTGTTCTTGGTGTGCCACAACCAGAAGGGTTCAACTACGAACTTTTCTTGGATGAGAACGGTGAGAAAATTTCCAAGTCGCGCGGCAATGGCCTGACCATTGATGAGTGGCTGCGCTATGCCAGCCCTGAAAGCCTGCAACTTTATATGTATCAGTCACCCCGTAAGGCAAAGCGTCTTTTCTTTGACGTCATTCCTAAGAATGTTGATGAATATCTGTCGCACTTGTCGTCTTATCCAACGCAAGAAGCAAAAGCACAGCTGACCAACCCCGTGTGGCACATTCACAATGGCACGCCGCCGACGGACAATTTGCCGATCACCTATGCATTGTTGTTGAACCTTGTGAGTGCAAGCCACTCAGAAGACCCGGCCGTGCTTTGGGGTTTCATTCAAAATTATGCACCAGATGCAACACCGGAAAATCACCCCAAGCTGAATGATCTTGTGGGGTACGCCATCAATTATTTCCATGATTTTGTGAAACCAAACAAATCTTATCGAGCGCTGACAGATGCAGAACGTCCGGCATTTGAAGCACTTGTTGCGCAATTGGAAAAAGCTGAACCTCATGCGACACCTGAAGAATTACAGTCGGGTGTCTATGAGATTGGCAAGACACACGGATTTGAAAATCTCCGAGATTGGTTCAAGGCGCTTTACGAAGTGCTTCTGGGAGAAAGTCAGGGACCACGGTTTGGGTCTTTCATTGCACTTTACGGCGTGAATGAAACAGCGACCCTGATCAAGCGTGCTCTTGCGGGTGAAGATCTTTCTGCCGGGTAACCGTGTGACAGAAATTTGAAGATATCAACCATTGTGGCGCGGACACGAAAAACGCATGATCGCGCCATGATGACAATCTTCCTTCGCGTATCAATTGCGGTTACCTTTGTATTATTAGTGAGTGCGTGTGTGCATGTGCCGTCCGTTGCCCCTTCGACGATCAATTGTCGCGCCTTGCTTGACCGGGTCGATAGCCATATTGAGAATATGTCTGTCGTCGACGCACAATCTGCACGGGTTGATGGTTTCCCCTATCTGAGAGTGGACCGGTTTCTGGCGAGCTTTCGTGGAGAGCTGACCACACAATCTATGTTCGACGAGTGGGTAAACCGGCTGCGCGAACTGGACGGGCAAGCCCGCCAGATTGAACTGCAAAACCTCGGCGCGGCTGATATTGCACCCACTCTAGAGGAATGTGCGCAGTCTTTGTTGCTGGAAGATAGTCAGCGTGAGGGGTTCCGTGGCGCACTTTTGGAAGCGGCGCTTCCACCGCGTCATTATGATGAGGGCGCGCGAGCGGTCGGCGCATATCCACTGACGCAGATTGGCGTGGCTCTGGGATTTGAACGCTGGAAAGGTGACAATCTGCCTTTCTTTGGCAAAGCTGAAACAATCAATGCTCAGGATGAAACGCGGTACGCGCTTTCAAGCGATCACGTTCTTGATGCTGATGAAGTCGCAACACTTATTGACTTGTCGTCTCAAAATGCTCTCGGCATTCCAGACCTTGATGGTCGCTTGCTGCAAACTTTGGCACGGCAGTTTGCACCGATCATTGCCGTCGAAGAGGGCTCCAACGCGGATCGCATCGGCAAGCCTTACTGGCCATCATCAGAGGCTACTGTCCCGCAGGTGGATGTCAGTGAGCCCACCATCTTTGTGCGTTTAGTCTATACGCGTTATCACGGTGAAACTTTACCCCAGCTTGTCTATACGGTCTGGTTTTCAGAACGCCCGAGCGAGGGGTCCTTTGACCTTCTCAGTGGCAAGCTGGACGGGTTTGTCTGGCGTGTGACGCTGGGGTTGGACGGAAAGCCTCTGATTTACGACAGTTTCCATGCCTGCGGGTGTTATCATCTGTTCTTTCCTGTGCCGCCCCTGACGCGTCAGGAGGTGGCGGCCGATAGGGACTTACGTGAAGCACCATTGGTGCCCATAACCGCCCCCATTGTGTCTGGTGATGGGAGCGTGGTCCTGCATGTGGCATCAGGAAGTCATTATCTGCGAAACCTGTCTGTGGGAGAAAAGCGTTCAGACGATGTGAGGCTGAGCCTGATAGACGAAAGCGAAGGCCCGGCTTTCGGAATGAGATCATTACCCGCAAGCGAGGGAGAACGACGTTCCATGTTCGGATCGGATGGCATTGTGCCCGGGACAGAGCGACTTGAGCGCTTCATACTCTGGCCGATGGGCATTGCCAATGCTGGTGCAATGCGGCAGTGGGGGACGCAGGCAACAGCCTTCGTTGGGGAACGTCATAGCGATGACCCATTTTTGTTTGAGGAAGCCTTCGCCCCATGAAGCTATGGATCCTGTTTTTCGTCATAACTTTTGCGCTCATGAGATCAGCTTTGGCAGGTGATGCTGCGCTGACCTTGCAACGCGCAGAGATAGCCTTTGCTAACGCCGACTTTGTTGAAGCGGCAACCTTGGCTAGACGGGCAACATCTGCGGAAGGTTATGCCTATGCGGCACGGGCGGGCCTTGTATACGCCGATTTCATGGCACCTCGGGACGAGCGATTGGATTTTGTCTTGAAGGCGGAGGTAGACGCCCGCCGTGCCATCGCTCTGGAGCCCGAACTAGCCGAAGGTCATTTGCAGTTGGCAATTGCATTGGGTTTTCGCGGGCGTATGGAAGGTCATATGACGGCGCATTTTGAGGGTCTGGCAAAGGACGCCCGAACGCATCTGGATTATGTGATTGAGCTCGAACCAAACAATCCGTGGGCTCACGCTCTGCTCGGCGGATGGAATTTGGAGATTGTCGACGCGGGCGGCTTTGTGGGTCGCACACTTTACGGTGCCAGCGAAGAGGCCGGGAAAGCTGAGTATGATCGAGCCCTCGAATTGCAACCGGGGCATCTTGTCATCATCGCGCAATATGCGTTGCAGCTCACCGCTCTTGGCGGGGCGCAAAATCGTGAACGCGCATCAAACCTGATCGCCGAGATCAAAGTGCCCGATCAGCCCGATGCCCTGAGCTTGCTAACGTTAAGACGATTGCGGGAACTGGACGTCGCCCTGGCAAGTGACAATGAAACGCAGATTGCTCAGGTGGTGCAGGCGCACAAAGGAGCCTTGGTTATACAGACTCCCATTGTTCCTGATCGTTCAGCGCGTCCCAGACATGAAATTCGCCCCACTATTGGCTTGCCCAGATAATGCGCGCCATGAAGGTAATTTCATCTGTTTTAAAGGTACGGTTTTCGTAAGCGGGATTGAGGGAGGCGAGCTCAATCACATCAGGAGTTTGG
>Ga0222662_1000454_pt1 | contig 33106 bp, 31 predicted proteins | sample AntAcemetagen600_FD_179821 | JGI IMG/M metagenome (GOLD analysis project Ga0222662, IMG submission 179821) | Saline water microbial communities from Ace Lake, Antarctica - #600 | ecosystem: Environmental > Aquatic > Non-marine Saline and Alkaline > Saline | place: Antarctica: Ace Lake... | reverse complement strand
CGATGACGCCAGACACGTCGCCGATGATCGCAGTGTGAAGCTCCCCTTCGACGAGGTAGCGCACGTACCGCTCGCTGTGGGCCGCGGCCACCGAGCCCGTCTCCCGCAGCAGCGACTCGCGGAACACCCCAGGGCCGAGCCCGAGGAACAGCGTAGAGATGATGTAGTCGTCGTAGCTGGAGAACACCGCCACCCGCAGGTCCCGGTCCCGATCCAGCTGCCACTGGACCAGGGGCACGAGGTGACCCGCGTCGAGGCAGCCCTGGCAGCTGGCGGGGATGAACGAGCGCGCGTTCCACTCGTCGAGCAGATCCCCGATGAAGAAGGGGTCACCGTCCTTCGCCACGCCCACTCCCGAGTCGTTGACGACGTCCAGGGGCGTGTCCGGCCACAAGGTGCGCGCCAACACTGCCCCGGGGATGGTCCCGAACGCGCCGCCGCTGGCGCCGATGAGCGCGAGCTTGCGCGGCTCGGGGAACGTGGTGTGGGCAAGATCGAGCGCCGCGCTCAGGTTCTGCAGCCCTCGATGGAACCGGTCGGGGGCGCCGTCGTCGTCCTCATCGATGTCTGCGTCGCCGGCGAACAGCGAGCCGTCGCAGTACGGCAGGTAGACGACATTCCAGTCCGCGTAGGGGTTGAACGGTAGGTCGGGGTTGAGCACGTCCAGATCGGGGATGCCCGGCGGCGCGTTCTCGATGGCGAAGCAGAAGTCGTCCCAGCACGCCCCGCCACCCTGGAGAAAGACGACGGTGTCGGGTGCGCCGACGTCACGCACGGACACCCGATACGGCGTGTTCCGCAGGCAGGCCGGCGCGCCGGGTGATGGCTCGAACGTCCAGGTGACGACGCCATCGTCGCCAGACTCAGCCGAGGCGGCGAAGTCAGCTCCCAGGTAGCGCGCGACTCCCTGGTCGAGCAGCTCGTCGTACGGGCCGGGCTCCTCGCTCGCCGGCGGTGGAACAGCATCCGAGGCGGGGCAGCCCATCATGAGCATGCTGAGCAGCAGGGGAGAGGCACGCATCGGCTCACGCTAGCAGTCTGTGGCTGGGCTCAGCGAGGCGGCGCGACGTCGTGGTCGAGGGCGCCGAGTCGCTCGAGCAGAAAAAAGCTCGGGGTGGGGATGGCGGCCCCGAGGCGCACGTAGGTCCAGCCGAGCAGGCGGTCGCGGCCGCCGGGACGCAGCGCCACGATCGGGTCCCGAAGCAGCCCGGCGGGGTCGCCCCATCCGTTGCGCCCCTGGCCGTAGTCGATGAGTAGCCCCGGCCCATCGACGGGATCTCGGGGCGACACGACCTCGTAGTGCCCAAACGTCTTGAGGTCCCCTCCGCGGTCCCGCAGCGGGCGCACGGGTCCATCCAGTCCGGTCTGCTCCAGTCGCACGTTCCACCCGCGCAGCACGCCCCGGCTCTGATCGGCCTGGAAGGTCTTCATGAACGTCGTCCAGGCCAGACTCTCGACCCAGTGCGGGATGCCCAGCGAGACGCCGCGGTACATGGAGTCGTGCAGGTCGCCTAGAGCGATGGGGTGGCCGGCGCGCAGCAGCTCGCGCAGCTGCCTGGGCCGCAGGCTGCGCAGCGCGGCGACCGACGGGGAGCTGGTGACGGTGGGGGGCTTGCTCATGTCGAACGCCGATCGCGCCACCCGCGCCACGTCGCCGCCGGGGTGGGCGGCTGGGAGAGGCACCACCGTATGTAGGCATCAAAGGTGATGTCGGGGTCGTCGGCCTCGTCTGGGTCCGCGAGGATGGTCCCGGCCTGTGCAGCCTCCACCGCCTCCAACAAGGCTTCGTGGTAGCCGTCGAACACCACGAGATCCCGCAGCCACCGCGCCCGCGGCGTCTCCTCGGCGATCACCATGCGGGACTGCCGAGCGACCTCGTCCAGCGCGCCCGGCGTCGCAGAGAGGATGGACAGGTCGTAGGCGAACTGGTGTCGATCGTGATGGGCGGCCAGCAGGTGCCGGATCATTCGCCACGGCGGCTGGGCGAGGCCCGAGTGGTCCAGCGGCGCGATGGCCCGCTCCCAGAACAGGCATGGGCCCCGCAGCACGCGGTAGTGCAGCCAGCGGGCGCGGCGGGTGCTCCGTACGGGATGGTGCTGGCACGTGCCGACGGTCTCGCTGCGGAAGAGCACCCGATGCCACATGCGCAAGACGCCGAGCTCGATCTGCCACAGGGTCGGTACGCGCTGAATCACGCCCCGCTCGGCGAGCTGCCCCAGTCGCTGGGCCACCGCGCGAGGACGGAGGAGCAAGAGCCACGAGTGCCAGGTGGGGCGTAGGTCAGGCATGCTTCAGCCTCTCGATGGTCGCGGCGTCACGGGCTTGCAAGAGCTGGACGATGGGCTCGAGCTGCTCCGGGTTGGGCGCGGCGAGCCAGGCGAGCAGCGCCTGCCACCCGGCGACGTTGGACGAGGGGTCCACGTAGATCGCGCCGCGCAGGGTCGGCAGGGTGTCCAGAGCCTCGGAGATGGGGTTGAGGCACAGCGCGAGCACCGGGCTGCCCGTGGCGGCCAGCAGCGCGCGCAGGATGTCGAGATCGAGAGGGGCCAACTCGTCCGGGGGCGCGCCGCGCTGCGCGGCCTCGGCGAACGCCTGCACCGCGCTGGCGATGGAGCCCAGGGACGGCAGGGCGGCAGGGGACTCGGCCAGCCGCTGCAAGACCCCCCGGGCGAGGGCGCGACGGACCATCAGCAGGTCCCGGGCGAGGCTGGCGACATCTCCGGCCGACTCCGCCAGCGCCGCCAACCCCGGCAGCAGCTCGGGGCCCGCCACCGCGCGGAAGTCCCGCACCACGTATCCGCTGCCCTGGCGCACCGACACCAGCCGTGAGGTCGCGAGACGGGACAGCGCCGCGCGCACGCTCACCCTGTTGATGGCGTACTGCGCGGCGAGGGCTCGCTCCGCCGGGAGGCGCGCGCCCGGAGGCAGCTCCCCCGAGAGGATGGCGTTTCGCAGAGAGGAGAAGCAGGGGTCGGAGGCGGTCATTGGTCGGACCATTTTATTGATTGGTCCGACCAATGCAAGCATGCGTCGCACTCGGTGGCGCTAGAGGTCCTCTTCCCGGCTGATCCAGGCCCGCAAGAGCTCGTCTTTGGCCTCGCTCCACGCGGGCTCGCACATCCCCGCGGCCCGCCGCTGGCGCAGCGCCTCGGAGACGATGACCCCGGCGCACACGCTGACGTTGAGGCTCTGGGCGAAGCCCGCCATGGGCACGACGACGCAGCCGTCCGCCTGGGCCAGCATCGCCTCGCTGACCCCGCGCCTCTCCTGACCCATCACCACCGCGGACGGCTTCGTCCAGTCCACGTCCCGATAGTCCACGGCGCTCGGCTCCAGGGCCGCGGCGTACACCGTCATTCCCCGTTCTTGCAGGGCGCGCGCGCACAGCTCCGGGTCATACCAGTGCTCGGTGCGGACCCACCGGTGGGTGTGCGCGGAGACGGCGGGGTTGAGGCCGGGCCACTTCGCGCGGTCGTAGACGAGGTGGACCTGGGCGAGCCCGAAGGCCTCGGCGGAGCGGTAGACCGCTGCCGTGTTGTGGGGGTCTACGAGGTCTTCGATGACCATCGCGAGATCGAGCTGCCGCCGCTCGATGATCGCGCGCATGCGCGCCTTGCGGCGCTCGCCCAGTGGGCCGCCATACTTGCGTGCCATGGAGCGGTCAGCGCCTCCGCGCGTTTTCGTACAGGAGGCGCGGCACCGCGACCTCGTGCGCGGCGTGGTCCGCAGACAGCGCCGCGACCGCCCGGGCCGCCCGCTCGCGCAGGATGGCCGCCTCGGTCCCCGTCGTGGCACGGGCCTGGGCGAGCTGCAAGACCGCCTTGCTGAGCCGGAGCACGCCGCGGCCGTTGCGATCGCCCAGGGGATCGAGCAGCCCGGTCGCCTGGTCGAGGAGGCGCTCGGCGACATCGACGCGGTCTCGGTCTGCGGCCATCGCCCCGGCGAGGGCGAACAGCACGCCGCGGATCCTGGGGCCGGCCACGGCATCGAGCTCCAGCAGGGCGGACGAGATGGCCTGGGCGGCCTGGTCCATGTCCCCGCGCACGTGGAGCAGCACCGCGTCGCACGCCGTGACGATGGCGATCTGCCTGCGGTCCCCGGCGTCCGCTGCGGCGGCGCCTGCTTTGACGTACGCCTCGGCGGCGGCGTCGAGGTTGCCGGTCAACATCGCGAGCTCGCCCAGATCGGTCCAGACCCGAGCGCAGCCCAGGTCGTCGCGCAGCTCAGTGTGGGCGGCCAAGGCGCGGCTCAGGTGCTCGTGGGCTTCCCCGTGGTCGCCCCGGTCGGCCTCGAGGAGCCCCAGGTTGCGCAGGATCACCGCCCGCAGCATGGGGTCGCTCCCCTCAGGCTGCAGAGCGAGCGCCTCCTCGGCGTGCGTCACGGCGCGATCGATGGCACCAAACGCGGAAGCGAGGGCGCCCAGGTTGGCCAACACGAGGCTCTCGCCCCGCCGCGAACCCAGCTGAGCGCTGTCAAAGGTCGAGCCGCGCAGGACCTCGAGCGCCTCCTCCCAGCGCCCCCGCGCGCCGAGCACGAGCCCGAGCGTGGAGAGCATGCGCGCGCCATAGGCCCACAGCTGAGTGGCGTCGATGCGCTGCAGCGCGTCGCGGAGCATCGGCTCGGCCTCGTCGCGGCGCCCGAGCTGCCACAGGGCGAACGCGTGCATCGCCAGCGCGCGCACCTGCCCGCTCTCCAGGCCCACGGCGTCGAATCGGCGCTTTGCGTCGGCGTAGAGCGGGGCCGCTCTGCCGGGGTGCCCGGCGAAGTCGAGCGCCATGGCCTTGCAAAAGATGGCTTCGGCCAGCGGCGCGTCGCCGAGCTCGGTGCCGACCTCCATGGCCGAGTTCGCATCCTCGAGGGCCGCCTCGTGCTCGCCCGCGCGTCGGCGGGCCCGGGCCCGAGCGAGCAGCAGCTGCAGCCGTAGCCCCTGACTCGCGTGCTCGGCGAGCACCAGGGCGCGGTCCAGCAGCGCGCGGTGCTCCGCGATGGGACCGCGCACGGACAGCACCGCTTCGAGGAGGATGGCGGCCCGACAGGCGTGCTCGGGGCTGGGGTTACGCTCGAGCAGGACCCGGAGGTTCTCGGTCTCCAATCCGAGCCGACGCAGCGCGCTCAGATCGTCGCCGTCGAGATCCTTGGCGATGGAGTCGGCCAGCTCGAGGATGACGCGGGCATGTCGAGCCTGCACTTCGGCGCGGTCGTCCCGCTCGTCGAGCCGCATCGCTGCGTACTCGCGAATGGACTCGAGCAGCGTAATCCGAGTCTCGCCGGGCAGCTCAGCCGGCTCGAAGCTGCGAAGCAGGGACTTGTCGAGCAGGGCCTGGAGCACGTCGGGGATCCAGGGCGCATCGGCGATCCCGGCCAACGAGACGACCTGTTCGCCGACGGCCGCTCGAAACCCACCCCGGAACACGGCGACCTGGGCCAGCGTCGCGCGCTCGGCTTCGCTGAGCAGGTCCCACGACCAGTCGAGCGCCGCGCGCAAGGTTCGCTGCCGCACTGGAAGGTCCCGCCGCGTGGTGGAGGCGAGCTGGAACCGGCTCTCCAGCCGCTCCCTGATCTGGCTCGGGGTCAGCACCGCGACCCGGGGCGCGACCAGCTCGATGGCCAGGGGGAGCCCGTCGAGCTTGGCAACGATGGCGCGCACGTCGGCCTGCACATGCTCGTCCACCGTGAGGCCGGGGCGCGCGTGGGCCGCGCGCTCGAGGAACAGCTCGCACGCCTGGTCCACTGGCAGAGGCTCGATGTCCAGGACCTCCTCGGGTGCGATCCGCAAGCGCTCCCGGGACGTGATGAGCCACCGCACGTTGGGCAGCCCCTTCTCCCACCGGGCGAGCAGCGGCGCGCCCTCTTCGACGACCTGCTCGGCGTTGTCATGGACGAGCAGGGTCAGTCCGCGTCCTTGCAGATCCCGGCCGATGCGCTCCACGGGATCGCGCAGGCCCTTGCCTTCTCCCAGGGGCACGTCCAGGGCCGCGCCGACACAGCGCAGCACGTCTGCGGTGGTGCGGGCCTCGGTCAGGTCGCAGAACCAGATCCCGCCTGGGAACTGGCCCGCGTCGGCGAGATCGAGCGCGGCTTCCTTGGCGAGCCGGGTCTTGCCGGCGCCGCCCGGCCCCACCAGCGTCAGCATGCGCGCGGGCCCTGACAGGCGAGCTCGGATGAACGCGCGCTGCTCCTCGCGGCCGATGAAGCGCCCGGGCTCGGGGCGAATGTTGGTCGGTGAGGGCTGGTTGCCGACGCTCAGCACATCGTCCAGCGCCGGGGCCGAGGGCGGCGCAGCGGCACCCAGGGCCTCGAAGCGGTAGCCCACCCCGTGCACGGTGATGAGGTGTCGGGGGTGCGCGGGGTCGCGCTCGATCTTCGCCCGAAGGCGCTGCATCGTGGTGTCCGCGGTGCGGGAGACGACGTGCTGGCCGTACCCCCAGACCTCGGACAGCAGCTCTTCGCGGGGAATATCACGGCCCGGACGCTGCGCCACGTAGGTGAGCAGCTCAGCCTCCTTGGTGGTGAGCGAAGCGTCCTGGTCCTCGCGGCGGACCACCCGGCGGGCGAGGTCCACCGGCCCCACCTCGAGCCTCAGCATTGCACCGGTCTCATCCACCATCGCGGCATCCTACATGGCGGGCTCTCCGCCGCTCCAAACCCGCCCGTCAGGGTGGTTCTGGTGCCACGCAAAGTAGTATACGACCTGCCCCCCGACCCCAATCAAGGGTGGGCCATCGTGCCCGAGGGCGCGCCCATTGAACGCGTCCCAGGCGAGGCCGCGCTTCGCATCCGCCAGGGTGGATCCGCTAGCGTCGAGACGCAGGTCGAGGAGCTGGCTGCTCCCTTCGCTCGCGCGCAGCCACACGCGAGCATCTGTGCCGCCGGGCAGCGCGTGGGCGAACACCGGGTCTCCCCCGACGCTCATCGCTGCGCCGCCGCGCGCCTGCAAGCCCGGCAGCGAGATCGCGTAGGCGGACTCAGGCCGCACGAACCCCAACACCAGGGTCTTGCCGGGCAGGCTGGCGTCGCCCAGATCCGTGCCGAAGATGCCGAGCTGATCGGTGCGGGCGAGGTAGTCGTCGTAGATGGTCGCTTGCCCGCTTCCCAGCAGGTCGCCCTTCTTGCGCAGGACCCGGGCGTCGGGGTGCCGCGCGCTGGCCTCGGCCCACGTGGTGTGGGTGGACGGCAGGGACATCAGCTGCGCCCCGGCGTCGCGGGAGGGACCCTGCAGCGCGCGTCCCCCGTGCTGGGTCCACAGGGAGCGGGTCTGCTTGTCCCACATCACCAGGGCGTCACGCCACAGCTTTCCCGACGCCTGCAGCGTCAGCGGCGTGGGCTCTCCGTCCACATCGATCTCCCGTCCAAACGCGACGCCGGCTTGCACCAGCGGGCACCAGGTCACGGCGACAGGTTCGCCGCCGATCGTGTCGTTCACCACCTCGTGCCCGTCGAGGTACCAGGTGGAGTAGATCCGCACGTCCCCGTTGCGCTCCACCACCATCACGGGCTCGCTGGCCTCCATGAACTCGCCGGACTCGGCGACCGGAGCGAAACTCGGCCTGTTCACCGCGCTGATCCAGCCCCGTGGAATGAGGTTGTACAGCGGGCTGCCCTCGATGAGCTCGTACTTCGTGCTGTCCCGATGGTCGGCGTTGTTGACGACCGATCGAGGGATCCACGAACAGCCGGTGAGGGCGGCGACGGCGAGCAACGGCAAGCAGCGATGCAGTGGGGTCATGCTTGTAGGTACGGCGAGGTCCCCCAACGGTTACGGCTCTACATCAGCACCCCGATGGCAGACTCCTGCTCGGCCGGTGGCAGCTCGTCCACAGGCACGCCCATGCGCTGGCGCACGTTGCGCTCGATCTTGATGCTCAGCGCCTTCAACGGCAGCCCGTTGTAGAAGAGGCTGAACGGATCCTCCAGAACCCGGCCCGCCTCACTGATCAGCGCAAACGCGAGGCAGACGAGCATGTTCATGGGGATGGCCATGAAGCTCATCTCATGCACTAGCGCGAACGGAAGCATCACTGCAAAGAGCTTGATCAGGCTCTCGGCGATGAAGCCATAGCCCCGCGGCAGCGGCGTGCCCTTGATGCGCTCGCAGCCGCCCTGAATGTTGAGCAGGTCCATGAGCGAGGTGTCAAACGACTGCAGCCGCAGGCCGTCCATGCGCCCCGCGTCGGCCACCGCGACGAGCTCTGTCAGCTGGCGGTCGAGCAAGGCGTGAGTGAGGTTGGTGCTGCCCTTCAGCTCGGCGCTCTCGTCTCCGAGGTGTCGCTGGAAGTCTGTGTCGGCGAATGGGTCCTGGCCGCGCAGCAGGCAGCGCAGCGCGTGCACATACCCGACGTGTCGCAGGATCAGCCGCTCGGCGACGGCGCTGTCCTCGGGCGTGAGATACCGAAGCGACTGGTCGGCGAAGTGCCGTGAGGTGTTGATGAGCCTCCCCCACAGCTTGCGCCCCTCCCACCACCGGTCATACGCCTGATTGGCGCGAAACGACGTGAAGATACCGATGGCCGCGCCCACGATGGTGATGGGCATCACGGGCAGCTGCAGGAAGTCCAGACCCAGGGGTTCGATGAGGACCCATGCGACGAGCCCAGTGGCGATGTAGAACAGGACGTTCTTCTGCTGCCACTTGAGCATCCCCAGCGAGCTCGACTTGAAGTTCTCGGTCATCATCGCGGCGGCCCTCCTCTGGACAGCGGCAGGATGCCGAGATGCAGCGGTGACCGCCACTGGTCACCCCTGCTAGGAATGCCAGCAATGCGAATCCAGACCTTCACCGTCGGCATGTTCCAAGTGAACACCTACCTCCTCACTGACGAAGCGACGGGCATCTCCGCGATCGTGGACACCGGCGAGTCCCACGAGCTCCCGCAGCGGCTCGCGGCCCTGGATCCCGCGCCCAACATCCAGATGATCTTGCTGACTCACGGGCACCTCGATCACGCCGGCGCGCTCACGTTCCTGCAGGAGATCTGGGACGTGCCGACGTACATGCCCGAGGCGGAGCAGCCGCTGTTTCAGACCCTTCCCATCCAGGGGACGATGTTCGGCTTCCCTCAACTCAACCGGCCTTGTGGCCGCATCGACCACCTGGTGCGTGACGGCGACACGGTGCAGCTCGGCGAGACGACCCTGCGCTTCCTCTCCACGCCGGGGCACACGCCGGGGCAGGGCTGCTGGTACGACGCGCACGACATCCTCGTGGGCGACACGCTGTTCAAGGGCAGCATCGGACGCACGGACTTCCCCATGTCCGATCCCTCGCTGATGAAGGCCTCGCTGCTGCGGCTGCTCGATCTTCCGGGACACCTGCGGGTGCACAGCGGCCACGGCCCTGTGACTACGCTGGACGCTGAGCTGAAGACCAACCCGTTCCTCGGCTTCGTCCGCACCAGCAAGGGGGTCCGACCGTAGATCCCCTAGATCGCGCCGATCCAGCTCGCGATGCGCGCCTTGAGTCCATGGGGGACCCGGGCGGCGCTTCGTACCGACAGCAGCAAACACGGCTCGCCGTCATCGTCGATCTGCAGTCCGTGCACGGTCTCGGGCCCCACAACCTGGACGTCCCCACGCCCGTAGTGGCCCTGCTCGTCCGTGTACCCCCCCGCGAGGACGAGCGTGATCTCGATGCCTCGGTGCCCGTGATTGGGCACCTCCTTGCCCGCCCAAACTTCCTCCAGGGTCGACGCGATCCCGCCCAACTCTTCGGTGAGCGCGACGCGCCGTCCGATCCCGGGGGCCGACGGCCGCCACTGGAGGTTGGCGCTGGGTCCGGTGAGACGCCGGAGCGGCGCAGGCAACAAGAACTCTCCGCCATCGTTCCAGGCGGGGAGCAGCACCGTGGGCTCGGGCTCGGGCTCGTCGAGCCGCTCCAGCAGCGCTGCGAGACCCGCTTCGTCGTCGCCGTCCACCGGCGGGAGCCCGGCGAGCATCTGTCCAGCCAGGCCTTCCAAGACCGCCAGCATGCCGCGACAGGTCGGACACAGGGTCAGGTGAGTCGCCACCAGGGTCGGCACGGCGGGGGGGAGGGTTCCCGCAGCGTGGTCGAGCAGCATCGTGTCAGGCAGGTGGTGCCGAATCATGACTCTTCCAACTCGGCCCGGAGCCGATGCATCGCGAGCCTGGCTCGCGACTTGACGGTGCCCAGCGGGACCCCGAGCTCGGTCGCAACCGCGCTCTGGGCCTTGCCTTCGAAGTACGACTCACGCAAGACGTCCCGCTGCTCCTGGGGCAGCGTCTCGAGCGCGGCGTGCAGCTTCCTCGCCCGGCGCGCCAGCTCCAATGAATCATCGGGTGCTGTCTCTGCGGCCGGAACAAACGCGGGGTCGGTCTCGTCGGGCGCGGGGCGAGACTCCTTGCGCACCCGGTCGATAAACCGGTTGCGCGCGATCGTAAACACCCAGGTCGTGGCCGCGGCCTTGGCGGGGTCGTACGTGCTCGCCCGCTTCCACACCACGAGCAACGTCTCTTGAATCAGCTCGTCTGTCTGCGTTGCGTTTCCGCGAGAGCGCAGCAAGAGGAACGCGCGCAGCCGAGGGGCGAGGTTTCGGTACAGGGCAGCAAAGGCGACGCGGTCCCCGTCTGCGATGAGGATCATCAACTCTTCGAGCGATGGCGGAGGGGTGTTCGCTCGCTGGGGGCTTTCGCTCCTTGCCCCCGTTCTAGCGAATGCGAGCCCCATCGTCAGTCAATCGAGGAGGGATTCAGGCTCAGGGCGAGGTCTCGCTGTGCTGCGGCGAGCACATCCTCTCCCAGCCGGGTGTAGACCACGTAGGCGACTGCGTGCAGATCCGCGCTCCGATACATGCTCGCGAGGGCCTGCTCGATCACCACCCGCGCCTCGGGGAGCTGATCGTTCAAGAGCAACGCCTCGGCGAGCGCGACCTTGCTGTCGCCGCCAGGGCGAAGGTCGTGATTGGCGACCGCCAGCTCCAGCGCTCGCTCGGGGAGGTCTCCGCTGTCGAGGTAGTGGCCCAGAGCGTGACCGTAGGCGGCTTCCGGGAAGTCCAGCAGGGCCTCCTCCCACCGCTGCCGGGCGGCGGCCCGCCACTGGTCAGCCTCGACGGTGTCGCCGCGCTCGGCAAGCAGATCGGACAAAGCGTCCATGAACTCTGGGCCATCGGTGCGCTCGATGACATCGCGATAGATCGCCTCGGCCTCGGCGGTCTGCCCGAGGAGCACGAGGACCTCGGCGATGTGCTCCTCCACCAGCCAGGATCCGGCCAGCTCACGCTCGGCGTCGCGGTAGTGCGACAGAGCCTCGGACCAGCGGCCTCGGTCGAGATCGAGCAGACCCAGGTTGAGGTGGAACCAGGCCCTCGGCTCGGCGGTGGGCGCGTGATATCCGGAGGCTGCCTGCACGAACAGCGACTCGGCGGCCACGAAGTCACCGATCCGCCAGTGCCACACCGCGAGCGCGGAGAGCGCGGCGGGGCTGTCGTTGAGCGACGCAGCCTCGCTCAGGGCGTCCCCGGCTTCCGGGTAGCGGCCCTGGACGAGGTCGAGGTTGCCGCGACGGCCCGCGACGTCGCCAGCGAGATGGGTGGACTGGGGCCACCCTCCGGCGATCAGCTCGATGAGCTCGGGCAGTCCGTCGAACTGATGCATCGAGAAGCGGAGCGCGGCAAGCGTGCTCCAGGGCGCAGCGTTGGGCTGCTCGAGGGCGGCAGCGAGGGTCTGCTCGGCGGCGGCGTAGTCGTCCCAGCTCCCGGTCAGTCGGGCTCGGGTCAAGAGCACTCCAGCGAGCTGCTCTCTGTAGATCCAGATGGTCGGGGACGCGTCCACACGAGCCTGCATTGCTGCGACGAGCAGGTCCGCGTTGGCGACCTCGTCTGTGTACTGCCGGGTGGTCCCGGAGTAGGGGATGCGGGACGGGAAGGCCGCAGGGCCTTCTTGGAAGAGGGGCGCGACCTCACTCCCGGGAGGAGCGGTTGCCTCCACGGTGGCTTCGCAGCCGGAGAGCAAGGACAGGGCGAGAAGGAGGGGCAGGGTACGCATGAGAGCTACTCCAGCGGCCCCCCGGACCCGAGGGTCCGGAGGGCAGCTTCGGGAGAGACCTACCAGGCCGAAGCGAGGTAGGGGAACACGGCTTCGAACGCGACGTCGTTCGCTGCCGGGTTGAGGGTGTCACCAGCCTCCAGAGGAGTGCCATTGCCATTGAGGTCAATGAACGTGGTGACGGAGTGCACGTCGAGGTCGAGCAAGAGCACGGCCAGAGTGACGTCAATGACGGGGTCGGCGAGAGCACGCCCGTTCGGGAAGCCGGCGGTGCCGGCAAGGTCGATGGTCAGGGTGTCGGGGACAGCGTTGACCGAGAGTGCCTGGTCGATGCACTTGCCGATGCTGGGCTCCGTCGCGGACGCTCCGCAAGGAGTCAGGGTCAGCGAGCCGAGCGCGGTGTCGAGGCCGATGAACTCGCCCTCGACGCCCGTGCCGTTGTGCACGTACTCCACGCTGGCGATGATCTCACCGGCGAAGTCGGCGAAGTCGTCGGCGGGGTCGCCATCGTTGTAGTCGTCCTTGCTCATGATGAGCGCGGTCGCCACGGCGGGCATGCCGATGCGGTCCACCCGGGTGAAGGCTGAGGCGGCGTCGTCGCGGAACACGAACGGGTCCGCGCCGTCGTCGTCGTCGTCATCGTCGTCGTCGTCGTCGCCGGTTGCGTCGTCGTCGTCGCCGGTGGCGTCGTCGTCGTTGGCGGTGGCGTCGTCGTCGTCGTTCGCGCTGTCGTCGTCATCGCTGCTGGGGCAGCCGACGAGTCCCAGGGCGAGCAACATCGCGAAGGGGAGGTAGATCCAATTCTTGAGAGACATGTTCATCCCTCCTTTACTGTGCTGCTGCGCGACTCGAAGTCGCCCAGATGTTGAGGGAGTTGGTGCCGTTGGCCACCGCAGCCGACGGGAACTCCAGCACGATGGCCATGGTGTTCAGGCCAGCGAGCGCGTCGACGGGGGTGCCGCCGAAGCCAGAGAAGTCGACCGAGCCGTCGGCGTTGTCCGAGGCGAGCGTGCTGTTGAAGCCCGCGAGGTCGAAGAAGAAGGGGTCATCCTTCTGGCCGGCGTACAGGTGGTAGTCACCCTCGCTGATGGTCGAGTCGACCGCGCCGGAGAGCATGGCCGTTCCACCCGGCAGACCCATGGCGCGGACGCCCCAGGCACCGGCGGTGTTCTGACCGAAGCGCACGTCGATCTCGACCTCGGCACCGTTGTCGATGTCTCCGTCGTTGTCGATGTGCACGACGTAGCGCACGTCTCCGTCGTACTGGGCGGCGCTGGCGGCGGCCATGAGCGGGTTGAAGGTGACGATCGCGACCAGCGAGTCGGCGGTGTGCCACGCGTAGAGGTCGTTGATGTCCGCAATGGGGTCGGCTTGCGTCCCCGGTGCTTCGGCGTGATCTGCGGCGTCGGCGTTCTGGGGGCAGAGCGCGGTGATGCCCGCGGTGCCGAATCCCAGGCTCGCAATCGCGAGCAGTAGGGTCTTGTTCTTCATCTTCTCTCCTTGGTTGGAACGACGGGCGGCGGACTCTCCGCGACCCGATCGGTCAATCACCAAGGGATACGAGGGCCCTCTGCGTTCGGATCACACACGGGTCACGATTTCTTGAGATAGAGTCCCGGAACTGAATACCTATTCAGTCTCGATGGTGCGGATCACTCAGGAGTTCGTTGTGTCCCAGGCTGCTCATCCCGACTATCCGCACCTCCTCGCGCCGCTCCAAGTCGGCTCGTTCACCTTGCCCAACCGGGTGCTCATGGGCTCGATGCACGTTGGTCTCGAAGATGACCTCGGGCCGCTGCGCAAGATGGGTGCGTACTTCGCCCGGCGGGCCGAGGGCGGCGTCGGGCTGCTGGTGACCGGCGGCATCTCGCCCAACATCGACGGGCAGGCGAAGCCCCTGGCGGGCCAGCTGACCAACAAGCTGGAGGCGCTGCGGCATCGCTACGTGACGGGGCCCGTGCACGAGGCGGGCGGCCTCATCGCGATGCAGATCCTGCACACCGGCCGATACGCGTACCACCCGCTCGCCGTGGCGCCGTCACCGATCAAGTCCCCGATCTCGTGGTTCAAGCCCCGCGCGCTCAGTGGCCGAGGCGTGGAGCGCACCATCAAGGCGTTCGTGCGCTGCGCGCGGCTGGCGAAGCACGCTGGCTACGACGGCGTCGAGGTGATGGGCAGCGAGGGCTACCTCATCAATGAGTTCCTGGTGGAGAAGACGAACAAGCGCACCGACGCCTGGGGCGGCGAGTACCCCGCGCGCATGCGCTTCCCGGTGGAGATCGTGCGGCGGATGCGGCAGGAGGTCGGCCCAGACTTCATCATCATCTACCGACTCTCCATGCTCGATCTCGTCAAGAAGGGCTCGTCGTGGGAGGAGATCGTGGCGCTGGCGAAGGCCATCGAGGCGGCGGGCGCGAGCATCATCAACACCGGAATCGGCTGGCACGAGGCCCGGGTCCCGACGATCGGCACGATGGTCCCGCGCGCCGCGTACACGTGGGTGACCGCGCGCCTCAAGGGCGAAGTCAGCATCCCGCTGGTCACCAGCAACCGCATCAACATGCCCGGTACGGCCGAGGAGGTGCTCGCCCGGGGCGACGCCGACATGGTCTCGATGGCCCGGCCGCTGCTGGCAGATCCCGACTGGGTAAACAAGGCGCGCACGGGCCGGACCCGGGAGATCAACACCTGCATCGCGTGCAACCAGGCGTGCCTCGACCACATCTTCCAGCGCAAGCGCGCCTCGTGCCTGGTCAACCCGCTCGCCTGTTACGAGACCGAGGTGACCATCGAGCCAGCGACCAAGATCAAGAAGGTCGCGGTCATGGGCGCGGGCCCCGCGGGACTGGCGGCGGCCACCACCGCGGCGGAGCGTGGCCACACCGTGGATCTGTTCGACGCGGCGTCGAGCATCGGGGGGCAGTTCAACATGGCCCGCCGCATCCCGGGCAAAGAAGAGTTCGATGAGACCCTGCGGTACTTCACGGTGAAGATCGAGACCACCGGGGTCCAGGTGCACCTGGGCCGGATGGTCGGCGTGCAGGACTTCGTGGATAAGGGCTACGACGACATCATCATGGCCACCGGCGTGCACCCGCGCCGCATCGACCTGCCGGGGATCGAGCGGGACAACGTGCTCTCGTACGTGGACGTGCTGCGCGGCGAAGCGGAGGTCGGCGGCAAGGTCGCCATCATCGGCGCGGGCGGCATCGGGTTCGACGTCGCCGAGTTCCTCGCCCACGACCCCAGCCACGAGCCGTCGTCGCTCAACGTCGACGCGTACCTCGCAGAGTGGGGCGTGGACAAGACCATGAGCGTGCCTGGCGGGCTCGTGCCGGCCCAGGTGCCGCCTTCGTTTCGGGAGATCACGCTGTGCCAGCGCAAGGAGGGCAAGCTGGGCGGCGGCCTCGGCAAGACGACCGGCTGGATTCATCGCTCCAGCCTCAAGGCCCGCAAGGTACGCATGCTGGGGAATGTGCGGTACGTCCGCATCGACGACGCTGGCCTGCACGTCGAAGTCGGCGGCGCGCCTGAGGTCATCGCCGCGGACCACGTCATCATCTGCGCGGGCCAGGTCCCGGCCCGCGATCTGTTGGAGCCGATGCGCGCTGCCGGGCTGCGGGTGCACCTCATCGGAGGCGCCGACGAAGCCGCGGAGCTCGACGCGAAGCGGGCCATCGATCAGGGCACTCGTCTCGCGGCCGAGCTGTAGGATTCCTTGCCCCCTGGAGACGTGATGCGACTGTTCCCTGTTCTCGCTCTGCTGCCTTTGCTGCTGCTCGCTGGGTGCCCCTCGGCCAGCACCACCGATGACGACGACGCCACCCTGGACGAGTGGACGCTCGAGATCGTCAACGAGACCGCGACCACCTTTGATCTGCTCCAGCAGCGGCCTTGCCCGTCGGACGACCCCGACGACTACAACGAGCTGGCGCTGCCCGCCGGTGGCCTCGCTCCGGACATGGCGTGGCGGTGGCTGCTGCCGACGCCGGGCTGCTTTGCGCTGTCGCTGCAAGGCAATGGCTGTTTCGCCGACGGCACGACCGATCCGATGCAGCTCGGCGATCAATACATCTGGACGGTCACCGAGGCAGACATGGTCTGTCAGGGCGGCTGAGCCCGCGCGTGCACGTCGCCCTCGCTACCTGCCGCGACCTGCCCGACTGGGAAGTGGACGATCGGCCTCTGTTCGACGCGCTCGCCGCGTGTGGGCTGCGGGTCTCCCACCCCGTCTGGAACGACCCCGCGGTGGACTGGTCCGGCTTCGACTGCGTCTGGGTCCGCACCACCTGGGACTACCAGGAGCAGCTGCCCGAGTTCCTGCGCTGGGTGGACCGCGTGAGCGGCGTGAGTCTGCTGCACAACCCGGCCTCGGTGCTGCGGTGGAACGCCGACAAGCGCTACCTGCGAGATCTGAGCGAGGCTGGCGTGCCCATCGTGCCCACGGTATGGCTGGAAGCGGGCTCCACCGCGGACGTGGAGGCGCTGGTCCGTGAGCAGGGATGGACGCGGGCCTTCCTCAAGCCGCAGGTCGGCGCGACCGCTCGGGAGACCCTGCGCTTTTGGGCTGACTCCCACGGGTTCGCCAATGCCCAGCGGCACGTGGACCGGCTGCTGCCTCGTGAGGGCCTGATGCTGCAGCCCTACCTCGGCTCGGTGGAGACTCTGGGAGAGCTCTCGCTGCTCTTCGCGGACGGTGAGTTGTCCCACGCCGTGCGCAAGATCCCGGTGCCGGGCGACTACCGGGTGCAGGATGACTTCGGCGCCAGCGATTTCCGCGAGGAGCCAGGACAGCACGCCGTGAGCCTCGCGCTCGCCGCCATGGCCGTCGGCACGCCCGGCCCGGACCCGCTGCTCTACGGGCGCGTGGACTTCATGACGGCGGAGGACGGCGGGCTTGTGGTGGGGGAGCTGGAGCTCATCGAGCCGTCGCTCTTCCTGCGCCATGATCCCGCCGCGGGGCAGCGGTTCGCCGCAGCGCTCACGCGCCGTTTGGAGGCAGCGTGAGCGTCGGCAAGGTCCTCCTCATCCACACGGGCGGCACCATTGGGATGCGCCAGACCGACCGGGGCTACGAGCCCGCTGGTGGCTATCTGGCTGAGCGCATGTCTCGGATTCCGGCGTTCAACGACCCCGCGGCTGCTGGGGACTCCGTGACCCGTCCGTCTCGGTTTGGTCGCACCGTGAGCTACGAGATTCTGGAACTCACGCCTCTGCTCGACTCGGCAAACATGAGCTCCCGGGACTGGGTGCGCATCGCTGAGACCATCGCCGATCACGCCGACCGGTTCGACGCGTTTGTCGTCATGCACGGCACCGACACCATGGCCTACACCGCCTCGGCGCTGTCGTTCATGCTGCAGGGGCTCGACAAGACCGTGGTCATCACGGGCTCCCAGATCCCGCTGGCGGAGACTCGGAACGACGCGGTGGACAACCTGCTCGGTGCGTTGCTCCTCGCGGGGCACTACTGCATCCCCGAGGTTGGCGTCTATTTTTCAGACAAGCTGTTGCGAGGGAACCGCGCCAGCAAGCACGACGCCTCGGGCCTCGATGCGTTCCGGTCGGGGAACTTCCCGCCGCTCGTCCAGGTCGGCGTGGAGGTGGACGTGCGCTGGGATCTGGTGCGTCCGCCGGCGCCGGGCGGGCTTCGGGTCGTGCCCATCCTCAACGAGAACGTAGCTGCGCTGCGCCTCTTCCCATCGCTGTCAGCCGACACCCTGGAGCGCTTCCTCCAGGCGCCGCTGCAGGGGCTGGTGCTGGAGACCTACGGCGCCGGGAACGCGCCGGACAATCGTCCACGGCTGCTCAAGGTGCTCGCGGATGCCACGGCGCGAGGCGTGGTCATCATGAACTGCACCCAGTGCCGCACCGGCATGGTCACCAACGACTACAGCACTGGGCGCTCCCTGAGCGACGCCGGAGTCATCCCCGGAGCGGACCTCACGCCGGAGGCGGCGCTCACAAAGCTGCAGTGGCTCCTCAGCCAGGACCTCCCGGGCGCAGAGGTGCGTCGCCTGATGCCGCAGTCGCTGCGCGGAGAACTCACGCAGCCGTCGGTGACCCCCCGCTACCGCTGGGACGGGTGAGCACCCACCGCATCATCGCCGAGCCCGTCGCGGTCGAGATCCCGAAGATCAAAGGCTCACGGTTCATCGCCGATGTGGCTCACGTGAGCGACGAAGAGGCGGCCCTGGAGCACAGAAGCAGGGTGCGCAAGCTGCACCACGCCGCGCGACACGTGTGTTGGGCGTGGGTGGTCGGCGAGGACGGCGAGCACAGCCGGTCGAGCGATGACGGGGAGCCATCGGGCTCAGCGGGGCGACCGATCCTGGCGGCCATCGAGGGCGCGGGGCTGACCTTCGTCTCCGTCGCGGTCACCCGCTACTACGGGGGCACCAAGCTCGGGGTCGGGGGGCTGGTGCGCGCGTACGGGGGAGCGGCCGCAGAGGGCCTCGCGGCCGCGGGGCACGTCCTCGTCGTCCCCACGCGAGAGGTGCTGGTGACCGTCCCCTACGACTCACTCGGGGTGTTCGAGACCTTCCTTGCCCGCATCGGCGTGCCGCGGCCCGAGGGGATCTATGGAGAGAGCGTGGACTTCACCTTCGCCATCGCCGAGGAGGAGGCCGAAGGATTCGCCGCCCGGCTCTTTGACGCGGGCGCGGGGAGGATCACTTGCCGTACGAAGAGCCGAGGGTGAGCGACATCGTGCCCTTGCCGTCCATGCGCATGGCCACGCCATCGTTCACGCTGCTGGCAGACAGCAGGATCGGCCCGGCCAGGGTGACCTCGTGGGCCCGCAAGGTCTTGATCCCCACCACCACCTCCCCCGAGACGACCATCTGCAGGGCGACCTCGTCGTCGTCCCCGGCGATGTCCAGCGACAGCGAGAACACCGCGCACCGCTCGCCACCGACAGTGCGCACCTCTGACAGCACCAAGGAGGCATCCTTGATGGTCATGTCGTCGTCGTTGCCCATGGCATCGACGAAGCTCTGCACGACGCTGCTGTCCGCGTCCATGGTGTCGCCGACGGCCATCGTCTTGCCAACCAAGGCCGACGAGAACTCGTCCCCCTCCGTCCTCTGCAGATCGTTCCAGTCCTCGAGGATTGCCGTGCGCTCGGCCTCGGTGACGTCACCGCCCGTGGTGTTGATGATCGACACCTCGCCGCCCTTGCCCAGCTTGACCGCGTAGGTCTGGTGGGCCACCGGCGAGGACGTCTCGGAGTTGTCCATGGCGCCGCCCATGCCCTTGCCCTCGACCTCATTGACCTGCCCGTAGCGCAACGTCGCGACGCGCTTCTTCGGCGTCCACTTGCCCAGCTTCGCGGTGAGCTCCTTGGTGGAGACGTTCTCGGCGTTCATGGTGCCCATGACCGTGTCGCCGGCGTACATGCTCACGTCGAGCTTCATCGCGGTGGCCTCGCGCGCGGTGATCGACTCGCCGCTGCGCAGCGGCGCGAACGAAAAGGTCACGCTCTCGGCGGCGAGGGAAGAGGCGGGGAGCAGGAGGGCGAGCAGAAGGAGTGCGATGCGCATCGAACGAGTCTAGTACACGCCAGTACCGGCCTGTCTCCCCGACTGCTCCTCAGCCGTCCAGCACGTGCTGGTCGAGCACGAAGCAGGTGAACGTGCCCGTCATGACCAGGCGGTCCTCCACCGCGACCTGCACCTCCACCGTGCGCTTGCGGCCTTTCTGCTCGATCACCTCGGCCTGCGCGACCATCTCTTGCCCGACGCGCACCGGGGCGAGGAACTTGCTCTCGGCAGCGCCCAGCACCACGAAGGGGTCGTTCACCGCGCACATCGCTGCGTAGTCGGCGAGCCCGAACGTGAAGCCTCCGTGCACGAGGGTTCGCTCGTCCGCCGCCATCGGGCCGGTCGCCACCAGCCGGACGCTGGCGCGGCCTTGTTCGATGTGGGTCGCGGCGCCGACGAGCTGCGCGTCGATGGACAGATGGGTGCGTTGCTGCATCCCGCAAGGCTACCCTGCGGCCCATGACCACGCGGACCACCAAGCGAGAGGGCGTCATCGAAGCCTGGGGACGGGTCTCCCGGCCGGCGATCGAGGTCCTCGGCGAAGACCCCGAGGCGATCACGCAGGGCACGCCCCTGTCGCGAGGGCTCGGGCGCGCTTACGGCGACAGCGCGCTGCCCGCGAGCGTGGGCGGGGTCGTCACGAACACGACGTTCGCGGATCGGCTCATCGCGTTCGACGAGGAGACGGGGATCCTGCATGCCGAGGCCGGTCTCTCCTTGCGGGAGATCTTTCGGGTGTTCCTGCCTCGCTCCTACTACGTGCCCGTCACGCCAGGCACCAGTTTTGTGACGCTGGGCGGCATGGTCGCCGCCGACGTGCACGGCAAGGGACACCACTCGGCAGGCACGTTTGGACAGCACGTCACCGGGCTCAAGATGCGCGTCGCCGACGACGCGGTGGTCTGGTGCTCGCCCCAGGAGAACAGCGAGCTGTTCTGGGCGACCATCGGCGGCATGGGCCTGACCGGCCACATCCTCGAGGTGCAGGTCCGCTTGCGGAAGCTGACTTCGCCCTGGATCCACGCCGCGAGCGAGCGTCTGCCGGACATCCACGCGATGGTCCGGCGCCTGCACGAGACCGCCACGCAGTGGCCCATGAGCGTGGGGTGGGTGGACTGCACGGCCCGAGGGAGCAAGCTGGGGCGGGGTCTGCTCGATGTCGGTCGCTGGGCCGACCCGTCCGAGGCGCCGGCCGAGCCCCCGCGCCAGAAGCCTCGCATCCCGTTGCCCGATGCCTTCCCGCGCTGGCTGATCAACCCGGTGACCGTCCGGATGTTCAACTGGCTCTGGTACTGGAAGCACTGGCAGCTGCGGCGTGAGGGGGTAGTGCACCCCGAGAGCTTCTTCTATCCCCTCGACATGCTCGCCCACTGGAACCGGGCCTACGGTCGCGGCGGAACCTTCACCCAGTACCAGTGTGTGCTGCCGAAGGACCGGCCCGACGCACCCGCAGAGTTCCTGCGCCTGTTGCAGAGGCTCGGTGGGCACAGCTTTCTGATGGTGATCAAGGACTGCGGCCCCCAGGGGTTGGGGATGTTGAGCTTTCCCATGGAGGGGGTCTCGCTGACCGTGGACCTGCGGATCGGGCGCCGCACCCAGGGCATCGTGGACGCGCTCAACGCCTTCGTGATCGAGCAGCGAGGCCGGATCTACCTCGCCAAGGACATGCTCACGCGACCCGCGGACTACGCCGCGATGGATCCGCGACTCGAGCAGTTTCTCGCGGTGCGCAAGCGGCTCGATCCCGAGCTCCGCTTTCGGTCCGCCCAGTCGGTGCGCCTGTTTGGCGACCCCGCTCCGGAGAGCAAGTGATGCGCAAGGTGGCCTTTGTTGGCGCGACGAAAGGCATGGGTCGCGCGCTGTCGCGGCGCATGGCGGAGCGAGGCGACCAGCTGTATTTGTTGGGGCGGGATGCGGATGAGCTCGCCAAGGCCGCCGCCGACCTGGGAGTGCGCGCCGGCGGTGCCGTTCCCGGGGTGGGCATGCTCGATCTCGAGGACCCTTCAGGCTTCAGCGCCGCGCTGGACGGCGCCGACGAGGCCCTGGGCCAGTTCGACACGGTGGTCATCACCGCGGCGATGTTCGCGACCCAGGACGAGCTCGAGGCGGACGCCGAGTTCGCGCTGCGCTTGCTGCGGGTGAACTTCGCTCACACCGTCGCGCTGTGCGAGGACGCCCGCAAGCGCCTCCTCTCCCGAGGCGGAGGAACGCTGTGTGTGTTCTCCAGCGTCGCTGGCGACCGAGGACGCAAGCCGGTAGCGATCTACGGAGCGAGCAAGGCGGGGCTGAGCCACTATCTGGAGTCGCTGGACCACAAGTTCCGCGCCGACGGGCTCGTGACCGTCTGCGTGAAGCCGGGCTTCGTGAAGACCGCGGCCACCGCTCACCTCTCCCCCCCGCCGTTCGCCGGCGAGCCGGATCTGGTCGCCGCCACGGTGCTCGCGGCCATCGATGCGGGCACCCCCATGGTCTATGCGCCAGGGATCTGGCGGCTCGTGATGCTGGCCATCAAGCACATGCCCCGAGTGGTGATGCGCAAGGTCGGCTTCTGACGTGACCTCGCTGCCCGAGGAGTTCCTCGCTCGCGCCCACCAGGTCCTGCCGGCCGAGCATCACGACGCGCTGGCCGCGTCGCTGAGGGATCCGCGCCCGGTCTGGCTGCGCGTCAACACGCTGGTGGCCGATCCCACCGAGGTCGCTGGCCACCTGAAGGAGTTCAGCCCCCAGCGAGGCCCCTGGCCCGAGGCCCTGCGCATCCCTGCGGAGCACCGCCACGCGATGGTGCGCCACCCGCTGCGAGAGGCAGGAGCCATCTATCTGCAGTCGCTCTCGTCCCAGGTGGCGGCCCTCGCCCTGGACCCTCAGCCCGGCGAAGAGATCCTGGACCTGTGCGCGGCCCCGGGCAGCAAGACGAGCCACATCGCGGCGCTGATGGGCCACGGCAGACTGGTGGCCAACGAGGTCAGCAAGGGGAGGTCCTACAAGCTGCGCGCGGTGCTCGACCTGCTGCGGGTGAGCGGCGTCGATGGGCTCGATGTGCGCGTGAGGACTGGGGACGGCGTGAGGTTTCGCGGGCACCGTGAGTGCTTCGACCGGGTGCTGGTGGATGCTCCCTGCTCCGGCGAGGGGCGGTTTCACGTCACGGACCCGGCGTCGTGGGAGGGCTGGGGGCTGCGCAAGATCAAAGGCACCGCGAGCAAGCAGAAGGCCCTGCTGCACGCGGCCATCGACGCCACGCGCCCTGGTGGCTTGCTCGTCTACTCCACCTGCACGATGGCGCCTGAGGAGAACGAGGCCGTGCTCGCCCGAGCGTTCAAGCGCTACGAGGGCGTCATCGTCCTGGAGCCCTTGCCGGTGCCGCTCCCCACCGCGCTCCCTGCGCTGTCGTCGTGGGGAGGCAAGTCGTTTCCCCCCTCGATCGCCGAGCACGCCCGGCGGATCCCCCCGGGGCCGGTGTGGGATGGCTTCTTCCTGGCCCGGCTGCGCAAGCTGGCGTGAGTCGGCCGTGAGCGCGGCGTGAGTCTCTAGAGCACCAAACAGATAGTCGCTCGGTCGCCCCGCGTACGGAGGCGCGCGATCTCGGCGTCGACTCCTCGTCGAGCATCCCGATGCACTTTCTCGTCGCTCCTGGACCTCGCGCGCCTCCGAAGAGCGGGTCTCGGTCGGACTATCTGTTTGGTGCTTTAGAGAGGCAGCTGATCCCCGATGCGCACCGGCACGATCAGCGGGTTCGGGTCGGGACACATCTCCGCCTGGGTGGGGTCGCCGTTGTCGCAGGCGAGCGACGACGCCGATGCCATCAGGGTCACCACCGTGCCGTCAGCGAGGCTGGGCTCGGCGTACACCGTCACCTGGGCTTCGTAGGTATCACCGGCCTCGATTCCGTACCACCAGTTCTCGCTGCTCGCGGGCAGCGCCTCAGCGACATCGCTCGTCGCGAGCACGCCGGGGTACCAGTAGTGGTCTTCCTTTTGATTCGTGAAGAGAAAGCGCAGCGTGAGCTGCTCGCCGGCGCTCCAGATCCCGTCCCCGTCGGTGTCCTCCAGGGTCGGTGAGTGCAGCCGAAACCAGGCGGTCGCGTCGTCCCCGCCCGAGGGCGAGAGAGCACCTTCGGCTCCGGGGAGGTTGGCCCGGGCCGGGGCGCAGGCAGACAGGGACAGGGCGGCGAGCAGGAGTGCGACGTTCTTCATGAGCTCATCATGGGACGCGGCTGAGCCGTCGGGTAGCGATGTGTTGTTGAGGACATTGAATGCCAGGGGTTTATTATTCGGCGAGCATTGGAGGCTTCTTGTCGGCCCAGGGCCGGGCGACCTCCAGCTGGGCCGCGAGGCGAAACAGGGTCGCCTCGTCACCGAACCGGGCCCCGAACTGCACCCCGATGGGGAGCCCGTCGCTGTTCCAGTGCAGCGGCACGCTCATTCCAGGATGCCCGGTCTGGTTGAACAGCTGGGTGTTCGGCGAGTAGACCAGCTTGCTGTCGCCCACCTTGCCCAGCGCGATGCGGAGGAGCGGCTTGAGGTTGACGGTGCGCAGCAGCGCCAGCTGCGCGAGCTCCGCGCTGGTGGGAGCGACCTCGCCGATCCGCCCCGGCGGGCGCCCCAGGGTGCTCGACAGGAACAGGTCGTAGTCCCCAAAGAACGCCGCGACCGAGCGCCCCGCGGCATGCATGTCCTGTTGGGCGGCGAGCAGCTCGGGCGCGGTCGTGGACCAGCCGATCTGGGCCATCAGCCAGGTAGCGGGCTCATAGTCGGATGCGCGGCATCGTCGCCCCGCATCCGCCGACGTCGTATCCACGAATCGCGCGACGCCGGTGGCTACCGTGAGGAAGTAGGCGTGCACGAGCTTGTCGCGGTCAAAGCTCGGCGTGGCGGGCACCACCTCGTGGCCGAGCTCCTGCAGCAGCTTGACCGCGTCGTGCACCGCGGCGCGGCAGTCGGGGTGGGCGTCGCCGGCGTACAGGCTCTCTTCGGTGAAGCCGATGCGGAGCTTGCCGGGATCCGTGCCGACCTCCTGCAGCCACGGGCGTGCCTTGGCGGGGGCCACATAGGGCTCGCCCGGCGTGTCCACCGCCTCGATGTCGAGCAGCAGCGCGCTGTCCCGCACGGAGCGGCTCACCACGTGCTCCTGCACGAAGCCGCCCCACGCTTCGCCCATGAACGGAGCCATCGTGACCCGGCCGCGGGTGGGCTTGAGCCCAAACAGGCCGCAGGCGGACGCGGGGATGCGGATGGAGCCGCCTCCGTCGCCGCTGTGGGCGATGGGGACCATGCGGGACGCCACGGCGCTCGCTGAGCCCCCGCTCGATCCGCCCGGCGTGTGCTCGGTGCTCCACGGGTTGCGACACGGGCCGCGCAGCGCGGGCTCGGTGATGCCCATGATCCCGAACTCGGGCGTGTTGGTCTTCCCCAGGATCTGCAGGCCCGCGGCCTCGTAGCGCTCCGCGAGCACCGACGACTTGGTGGCGAGCACGTCGCGGCTCAGCCGGCTGCTGTTGCTCGTGGGCGTGCCCGCGATCTTGAGCTTGAGGTCTTTGACGAGGAAAGGCACTCCCTTGAGCGGGCCATCGGGCAGCGCGTCAGCCTTGGCCCGCGCTCGCTCCACCATGTCGAACACCACGGCGTTCAGCGCGGGGTTGCGGCTCTCGATGCGCTCGGCGGCGGCGTCGAGCAGCTCTCGGGGGCTCGCGTCGCCCTTGCGGACCGCGTTGGCGAGGCCGATGGCATCGAGGTCGTCGTATTCGGGGATGGCCATTGCGTGTCTCCGGTGGCTGGCGAGCGGGAAGGGTACCGTGCGCGCTGGAGGTGACGATGCAGCGTGTGCAGGGAATCGGAGGAGTCTTCTTCGCGGGCAAGAACCAGGAGGCCACCACAGCCTGGTACCGGGACGTGCTCGGCGTCCCCATGGAGTCCTGGGGCGGGCACGCGTTTCGGTGGCGCGATCAGCACGCGAGCGAAGACGCGAGCACGACGTTCAGCGTGTTTGCGCCGGACACGACCTACTTCGCCCCAGGCACCGCGCCCTTCATGATTAACTTCCGGGTGGCCGACCTCGACGCGATGCTGGCGCAGATCCGCGCGGCAGGGGGGTGGGTCGATGACAAGCTCGAGGAGTCGGAGTACGGCCGCTTCGGGTGGACGAGGGACCCCGACGGAAACAAGGTGGAGTTGTGGGAGCCGCCCGCGGGTGGCGATCCCGGCTGAGCCGGGCCCTAAGCCAACCGTGCGGCCGCCGCGGACAGCGCCTCTCCGGCGGACGCCCGCAGGTACACGGTGGCGAGCGGGTCGCCCCGGGTGGGACCCAGATTGAGGATGGCCACGGGGATGCCGCGCTGATGGGCCTGCTTGACGAAGCGGAAGCCTGAGTACACGACCAGTGAGCTGCCGACGACCAGCAGCGCGTCGGCGCGATCGACGTGCTCTCGGGCGCGCGCCACGCGCTCTCGGGGCACCGACTCGCCGAAGAACACGACGTGGGGCTTGAGGTCTCCGGCGCAGCGCAGGCAGCGCGCGACGACGAAGTCCTGCACCTCAGCCAGATCCGCGTCTCCATCGGGGGCCTGCGCCGCGTGTCCGCCTTCGAAGCCCGGGTTCAGCGCGACGAGCCGGTCCTGCAGATCATCGCGCTCGCCCAACGCGCCGCAGCCCAGGCACACGACCTCCTGCAGGGCCCCGTGTAGCTCCACGGAGTCCGCGCTCCCCGCTCGTTGGTGCAGCCTGTCGACGTTTTGGGTGATGAGTCCGCGGACATGCCCGGTGGCTTGCAGCCGCGCAAGCGCCAGGTGGGCGGGGTTGGGCTTCGCGGCGGCCAGCCGTGGCCAGCCTACAAAGCTGCGGGCCCAGTAGCGGCGCCGCCCGGCCTCGTCGCGCACGAACTCCGCGAAGCGAATGGGGTTGCGAGCCCGGCGCGCGGTTTCGGGTCCGCGGTAGTCCGGGATCCCGGACTCTGTCGAGCAGCCCGCGCCGGTGAGGACGGCGACGTTTCGGTTCGCGAGCAGGTCGATCAGGGGAGCGAGGTCGGTGGCCATGGACCCACGATAGGTCGAGTTCTCCGCGGTGTCGGCTCAGTCGTCCCAGCTGGAGCCGCCGCCGCCGCGGCGACCGCCGCCGCTCGCGTAGGGGTCCGCTTCGTGCCGCTTCCTCGTGCTCTTCTTGCCGCGCCTCCGCGAGGCGCCGGGCTTGCCCTCGAACTCGTCGTCGGGCGGGGGAGGAAAGCTCACCTGGGGCGGGGGAGAGGAGCGGTAGCCGCCACCGCCGCCACCGCCGCCACCGCCGCCACCGCTGGGCGCACCGCGATATCCGCCGCCGGACGGGGGGCGCCGATCCGCGCTGCGCGGCGACTCGGACGGCCGAGGACCACGGGGCGGGCCGCCGGGACCGCTTCGCTCCTCTGCCACGTTCACGCGAATGCGCCGGCCGTCCAGCTCCGTGCCTTCCATGGCCCCGACCGCCGCCAGGGCCTGCGCCTCCGTCGCGAACCCCACGAAGCCGAAGCCGCGTGATCGTCCAGTTTCACGGTCCAAGACGACACGCGCGTCCGTGACCTCTCCGTACGCCCCAAAGGCCGCGCGAAGCGCCGCGTCGTCTGTGCCCCAGGAAAGTCCTCCGATGAAGAGTCGAGTACCCATAGGGAGATTTTCACCACGGGAAGGGGCTCAGTTCAAGCCCGTTCTACGAACGGGCGCGAAACTCTCGACTCAGTCGGCGGCATGACCCAGCGCGGACCGAAGCAGCGCGTCGTCGGTCAGAGTCGGCAGGGTGACGCTCAGACGGCGATCTTGCTGCATCGCACGGCGCGCTGCGAACACCGCGCCCTCGTTGCGAGCCCACGCCCGGCGGGCCAGTCCGTTGGCTACGTCCCAGTCGAGCATCGACTCCGCGCGCGCCGCCGAGGCTGTGCTGCCATCCAACAGCAGCCCAAAGCCGCCGTTGATCACCCGGCCCCAGCCCACGCCGCCTCCGTTGTGGAGCGATACCCACGACGCCCCTCGCATCGCGTCGCCGATCACGTTGTGCACCGCCATGTCCGCGCAGATGCGCGAGCCGTCCCGGATGTTCGCCGTCTCCCGCCAAGGGGAGTCGGTGCCGGACACGTCGTGGTGGTCGCGCCCCAGCACCACCGGCGCGCGCAGGGTTCCGTCGGCGATGGCTTCGTGAAACGCCGCCGCGATGGCCCGGCGCCCTTCGTGATCCGCGTACAGGATGCGGGCCTGGGAGCCGACGACCATGGCGTGCGACTCCGCCTGCTCGATCCAGCGCAGGTTGTCGATCATCTGCTGTCTGATCTGCGGCGGAGCGGCGATGGACTGGGCGCGGATGACGTCGCCAGCAATCCGATCGGTCGTCGCGAGGTCTCGGGCATCGCCCGATGTGCACACCCAGCGGAACGGCCCGAAGCCGTAGTCGAAGCACATCGGCCCCATGATGTCCTCGACGTAGCTGGGGTAGCGGAAGTCCCTCCCCCCCGTCGGATCGTCTACCTCGGCCCCCGCGTCCCGGGCCTGCACGAGGAAGGCGTTGCCGTAGTCCCAGAAGTACATGCCGCGGTCCGACAGCGTGTTGACCGCCCGCACATGGCGGCGCAGCGAGCCCTGGACAGCCTCCTTGAAGCCCGCGGGATCGCTGTGCATCAGGGTTCGGCCTTCCTCGAGGGAGAGGCCGGCGGGGTAGTAGCCGCCGCCAAACGGGTTGTGCAGCGAGGTCTGGTCCGAGCCCAACTCGACGGGCACGCCGGCGGTCACCAGGCGCTCCCAGAGATCGACGATGTTGCCGAGGTAGCCCAGCGAGACCGCCTCTTTGGCGGATCGCGCGCGCTCGATGCGTGCGAGCAGCTTGTCGAGATCGGTCTCGACCTCCTGGACCCACCCCTGGGCGTGCCGCTTGTACAGCGCGGCAGGGTTCACCTCCGCCACGACGCCAATGGCGCCCGCGATGAACGCCGCCTTCGCCTGGGCACCGGACATGCCGCCCAGCCCAGAGGTCACGAACACCCGCCCGGCCAGCACGTCGTCGCCAGTGGCGCCGAGGTAGAGGCGCGCCGCGTTGAGCAGCGTGATGGTGGTGCCGTGCACGATCCCTTGAGGGCCGATGTACATGAACGAGCCCGCGGTCATCTGGCCATACTGCGTCACGCCGAGGGCGTTGCCGTTCTCCAGATCGCGCCTCGTGCTGTGCTCAGGGATCATCATCCCGTTGGTCACCACCACCCGCGCTGCCTCGGGGCTCGACGGAAACAAGCCCAGCGGATGCCCCGAGTACAGCACCAGGGTTTGCTCGTCGGTCATCTCGGACAGGTACTTCATCGTCAGCAGGTACTGGGCCCAGTTGCTGAACACCGAGCCGTTGCCGCCGTAGGTAACGAGCTCGTACGGGTGCTGGGCGACGGCGGGGTCCAGGTTGTTCTGGATCATCAGCTGGATGGCGGCAGCCTGGCGGCTCTGGGCCGGATACTCGTCGATGGGCCGGGCGTGCATCGCGTAGGTCGGACGGAGCCGCCGCATGTAGATGTGGCCGTCCTCGGCGAGCTCTCGGGCGAGCTCCGGCGCGTACTCCTCGTGCCACTCCTGGGGCAGGTAGCGCAGGGCGTTGGCCAGAGCGAGCCGCTGTTCGGCGGGCGTGAGATCCGGGGTGCGGGTGGGGGCGCGGTCTACCTCGGGATCGGCGGGCGGTGCGTGAGCGGGGAGCCCGTCGGGGAGTCCTTGACGGATGGCGGCGGCAAACACGTTCTCAGTCATGGCCGCGATGGTAGTCAGCCGATGCGGTTTGCGCTCAGGCGTCGGCGCTGCCGGCGTCGTACTCGCGGGCGATTGCACGAAGTAGACGTAGTAGGGTTGGCGGTGGAGGGTCTTTGGGGGACCCGCGTACCGAGGAGACGACATGAGCACCACCCGTACCCGTCGTCTGATCGACGCGCCGATCGGCGAGGTCTTCCACGCTGTCGCCGACATCGACAACTTCGCCCAGGCGTTGCCACACATCATCGGTGTCGAGTTCTTGACCCCTCAGAAGAGCGGCGTGGGGACGCGATTCCGCGAGACGCGGCTCCTCGACGGCAAGCAGACGACGACGGAGCTCCTGGTGACTGAGTACGTCGAGGCCGAGCGGGTCCGGCTCGTCAGTGATCAGGGGGGCACCATCTGGGACACGGTGTTCGAGGTGTCCGAGGTGGGCTTTCAGACCGAGCTGTCCATGGTGATGGTGTCGAAGGCCTACAAGCTGCACGCCCACCTCGTGAACCTGCTCATCAAGCGCATGGTCGCCCGGGCGATCGAAGGGGACATGGACGCCGTCAAGGCGTTCTGCGAGCGCTAGCGCTCCGGTGGGCGCCAGGGCTCTGACGCTCCGGTTCGGTCCCTGTCCCGCGCACTCGCCGCCCCTCTCTCTAGCCTGCGCCAGCGCTGACTCTGCGCGGCTTGGCCCAGCGCGTGCATATCCGTCCGGGGAACCTCGGAGACACCATGCGCATCGCCTACGTGCTGGCCCAGTACCCCGTCCTATCTCAGACCTTTGTGCATGCGGAACTCTGCGCGCTGCGCGCCCGGGGACTCGACGTCTCGGTCGTCGCTCACGAAGCCGGCGACCCCGGCGTGAGGTTTGGCGACGGCCCCGACGGTGCGCCTTTCCCGGTGGTGCACACCGACCTGCGCTCTCCGGAGACGCCTCAGGTGCTCGCGGGCTTTGACCACCTGCACGGTCACTTCGCCGACTTCGGGTTGCGCACGCTGGCGCCGCTGGCGGAGGCCGCGGGCCGCCCCTTCAGCTTCACCGCTCACGCCTACGACCTGTTTCGGCGCGATGCCTGCGTCACGGCGGACGAGCTCGCCGCGCTGCCCTCGCTCTGCAGCAAGATCGTCACGATCTCCCGGTTCCATAGGGACTTCCTGGTGGACCGCGGAGTGTCGCCCGACCGGGTGGCCGTCATTCCCAACGCGGCCCGCCTGGCCGACCTGCTGAGGGCGGCGGGTGCTCCACCCACCCAACTGCGACGCATCCTCGCGGTGGGCCGGCCCATCCCGAAGAAAGGCTTCGCCCATCTCGTGCAGGCCTGGGCGCGCATCGCTGCGGGGTGCCCGGGTCTCGAACTCACGATCCTGGGAGGGGAGGGGATGGTGGAGGACCCGCCCGCCGGCCTCCACCTGCGAGGCATGGTCCCGTACGCCGAGGTCCTCGCCGAGATGGGCAAGGCCGACCTCATCGTGGCCCCCTGCGTCATCGCGCCGGACGGCGACATGGATGGGGTCCCCACGGTGCTCGCGGAAGCTGGCGCCCTGCGGCGTCCCGTGCTGGCCACCACGCTCTCGGGCATTCCGGACCTGGTGGTGCACGGCGTCAACGGGCTGTTGGTCCCCCCCGGCGACGAAGACGCGCTCGCGTCCGCCCTGCTCCGTCTCTATCGCCGCCCTGCCGAGCTGACCCTGCTCGGCTCCGGCGGCCCCGCGCTCGCCGCCTGCCACGACGCATCGGTCGTCGCAGCCGCGCTCCATCACGAGGTGTTCGCCGCATGAAGATTCTCATCACCGACAGCTTTTGCTCCAGCAACCGCGGCGACGCCGCCATCCTCGACGGGATCCTGCTGGGCCTCCGTGAGCGACTCCCCGATGCGGAGCTCACGGTCGTGTCGCACTACCCCGCGGTCTGCAAGCACTTTCACGGGATCGACGCGATGGACGACCGGGACGTCGTCGCCGTGGCGCACGCCATCCGCGGCTCCGACCTGGTGGTCTCCTGCGGCGGCAGCTTCCTCAACGACATCTACGGGCTGAACCTGCACCCCCGACTGGCGACCTTCGGGATCGCCCGACGGTTTGAGGTGCCCTACGTGATCTGCGCCCAGAGCATCGGGCCCCTCGACCGGTCGCTGTCCCGGACCGCGGTGCGCGAGGCGCTGGACGGCGCAGCATGGATCCTGGTGCGCGACGAGGCCTCAGGTCGCTTGATGCGCGACCTCGGGGTGAAGGCCCCTGTGTCGATAGGAGTGGACGCCGCGGTCGGCCCTCGGGTCGCGACGCTGGTGGATCCGGGACCGAGGCCGCCAGTCTTGGGTGTCACTGTGCGCGACTGGCACTTCCCAGGCTGTGAGAACCCGGCAGAAAAGCAGGCCGCATTCGAGTCCGCCATGGTCCTCGCCTGTCGTCGTTGGCAGACCGAGACCGGCGGCGTCGTGCGCTTCCTGTCCAACTGCACCGCCTACGGCGGCTATCACAAGGACGACCGGCTGGCTGCCCGGCGAATCGCCGCGCACCTCGACGGCGCCGATGTCGTCGAGGTGCAAGATCTCGGGTTCGCCGAGGTCCGCGCGATGGCCGGAGACGTGGACCTGCTCCTCGGCACTCGCATGCACTCGCTCATCTTCGCCACCACCGCAGGGGTCCCAGCGGTGGGGGTCGCGTACGAGTTCAAGACCGGCGAGTGGCTCGACCAGGTCGGTCTCCCGGGGCGGTGGGTCCCCATCGAGGACCCCGCAGGGCTCGACGAGCTGTTGATGGAGGCGTGGGCGAGCCGCGCTGCGGACGCCGTGACGATGGGCGAGCACGTGGCGGACCTCCAGTACCGGTGGCAGATCCAGTTCGACCAGATCGAGCAGGTCGCCCGCACCGGAGCCCCCGGCCCCGACGACGCTCCTCGCCGCATCGCGGGCGGGGCCATCGTGCGCGGCGACTGGGACTCCGAGACGCTGAACTACGACATCGCCCACCGGCGCCTGACCATGGTGGCTGACGCGGTCCTGGCCGAGGGCGGCGAGCGAGTGCTCGACCTGGGCTGCTCGACGGGCCTGCTCGGGCGCATGCTGGGCCCCAGCTATCGATACGAGGGGATCGACATCTCCTCCCAGGTCGTCTGCGAGGAGGACCGGTTCCGGGTGGTCTCCGCCGATCTCGACGGCGACTGGCCCGTGATGGGCACCTTCGACACGGTCATCTGTTCGGGCTCTCTCGAGTACGTCGCCGATCTCCCAGGGACCCTGCGGCGCATCCGTGAGCGGCTCAAGCCAGGTGGACTCGCGGCGCTCACGCTACTCAACCTGGGCCACATCTCCCGGGCCGCTCACGCGCACCGCCACCCGACATGGCGCTTCACGCAGCACCCAGATGAGTTCGTGCTGGAGCTCCTTGCCGCCGGCCTTCGGCCCACCCGCATGCTCCCTACGTCTGCGGGGTACGGCCCCTCGCCGGGAGTGCGCGCCGAGGTGCCCACCGATCATGACCTCGATGGAGGTGGGCAGCTGAGCCCTGCTCGCATGGTGCGGCTCGCCCACCAGTGGTTGGTGCTCTGTGAGGCGGGGGACCCGGTGCCGGGACTGAATGACATCGAGGGCAAGGCGGGCGCCGGCGATCTCCGTGGCGCTCTGGCCTGTGCGGTGCCGCTGTTCCGCGCCTTGCCATGGTCGAGCCGGCTCCTCAGCGACATCGCAGTGATCACCCAGATGTCTGGCGACAGCGAGCGGGCCCAGCGACACCTGGAGCAAGCGGTGACGTGCGATCCGCTCGCTGAGGGGCCTCGCGAGAACCTCGCGGCGATGGGGGGCTCTGTCCCTGGCCGCTCGGGGATCGAAGGCGCGGAGCTGCAGTGGAT